>Ga0116126_1000046_pt1 | contig 113243 bp, 100 predicted proteins | sample June2015DPH_16_5_FD_89730 | JGI IMG/M metagenome (GOLD analysis project Ga0116126, IMG submission 89730) | Peatland microbial communities from SPRUCE experiment site at the Marcell Experimental Forest, Minnesota, USA - June2015DPH_16_40 | ecosystem: Environmental > Terrestrial > Soil >...
CCGGCGGGGCCTGTCCCGGAAGTGTCCAGTCCGGGAGCCGGAATCCAGGTTTTTCAAGGTCCACTGGACCGCGGATGTCACCGGAGTGACGGTTTTGTTGAGTTCTGCAAGAGGCTCTCCTGTAAATCCTGCAAATCCTGTTAATCCTGTCTAAGCTCTTCACCGCGACCCAAGGGCTTGTCCGTAAATAAGCCCTAAATCTTAATCCACCCTTTTCTCAGTGAATTATCCAAAATTACCCCTGCCAGAAAAGCCACGCCCATGTGCCACATGGCGAAAGCGGCTACGATAATCATCACATAGAAATCGGATTTTTTTTCGCCAATGTCTTTCACCACGATGGCAAGTTCCGAACCCGCGAAAAACAGGATCACTCCCAGGATGGCATTGGGGAAAATTTTGAAGATGATCGCAACGGAGTCGCTGAAAAACAGGGCAATCAGGATGAGCATGCTTCCCAGAATAACCAGGGCGCCGCCTGTCCTTGCCCCGAAGCGAACATGACCGGCCATTCCACCGGCCCCATGACACATCGGAATACCGCCAAAAAGGGGCGAAACCAGGTTCATGACGCCCTGGGAGACAGCGATCTTTCTCTCCGTCACCTGCCTGTCGGGAAACAGTTCATTGTTCTCGGCGACAATTCCAATCACCGCGTTTCCAAGGGTCAACGGGATTTGTGGCAGCGTGAAAAGCAATGTGCCTATAACTAAATCATTCCACGTAATCATCGGGAGACTGAAAACCGGCAACTTAAAGCCGATATGGATTTTGGCAAGTTCCACCGATATCTGAGGGTTCATGATAAAGGCCGACCCAACCCCTATGAGCAAGAGTACAAACATTGCGGGGACCCAGGGGTTGGTGAGAAGAACATAGGTGACGACCAGAGCGATTCCGGCCAGGACCGGCGTAGTCATCATGCGGTGAATCCCATCCACCATAAAAGAAAGACCCAGCCCCAACATAATGCCGCGCACGACAGGTTTGCCTGCAAGCTTCGCAATAGGTCTGACCGCCCCTGTAGCGCCTACGACCAACCAGAAAAGTCCCGTGGTGAGCCCTGAGCCGAAAAGGGCCGCCGGGCTTATACCACCCGCTATGGCTGCCGCTCCTATTGCCTTCATAGGTTGAATCGGGATCGGCGTTCTGTAATAGAATCCTGCCGCCAACAAACAAATGCCAAACATGAAGAGGAGCCCGAGAGGCTCCACCTTCACTATTGTGATGTAGGCAACCACAAAGGGAATCAATGTGCCAATGTCTCCGAATGCACCAGCCCATTCCATCCTGTTATAGAGATTCCTGGTTTTCTGCCCGCCCGCACTCACCGGCTGCGCAAGTTTCCCATTTTCAAGTCCTTTAGCAGGGCCATTCGGTGACATTAAGACCTCCTCCCTCGGTTTTATTCTGAGTGTGCCCTTTACCCGTTAAACAATTTAGATTTGAGAAACTTGCGATTCCTTGAAAAAAAATTTTATCTATTTCAGAAACAAGAGAAGGGAGACAAGACATGAAAAGGTTGTGGGCAAGAATGACCGCGCCGGCGAACCGGCACCGGTCTTCCTGCTCCAAACATTGCTCAACCGCTCCGAAGCCGGGAAGTTGAAAATCAGATGACACCCCCCTGTGAACGATAGCTATTCTAATAGCAAGTCGTTTAAATTGACTACGCAAAATCTTAGGATAGTGCTAGAATTTTTCTTTTATCTTTCCTTTTGGATTGCCTGCTGAAAACCCGCGGAGGTTACCAATGCTGGTCAAGAATTGGATGAGCAAGGACCTTGTCACCATAGAGGAAGAGGATTCGATGCAGCACGCACTGACTCTCATGAAGGAGCGTCAAATCAGAATGCTCCCCGTATTGAAAAAGGGCGAGCTGGTGGGAGTGGTTTCGGATTCCGACCTTAAGCGCGCCTCGGCCTCCGACGCCACTTTGCTTGATATTCACGAACTGCTCTATCTTATTTCGAAGATAAAAGTCCATGACATTATGACCGGGAATCCCATCACCGTCCCCGACGACTACACCGTTGAAGAGACGGCCCAAATACTTATGGAACACAATATCTCCGGGGTCCCCGTAACGGACTGCAACGGCAAGCTGGTGGGCATAATCACCAGAAACGACATTTTCAAAATATTGATCAGTCTTAGCGGGCTGGGTAAGAAGGGAATTCAGTTCGCCTTCCTGATCCAGGACGTATCGGGTTCCATCAAGCTCCTAACCGATGTGATCCGCAAATACGGGGGGCGGATCGCGAGCATATTGAGCACCACCGAATATGCCCCGGAAGGAAAGCGCATCGTATACCTGAGAATATATGAGATCGATCGCTCCATCATGCCCGACCTGGTCCGGGAACTCAAAGACAAGGGCACGCCCATATACCTGGTCGATCACCGGGATAACAAACGACAGGTATTCCAGGATATGAAGGCCTGATTTCAGTTTGTATTGAAGGCCTTACTATGGGCAACCCCGACCTCATCAGCTCTCGGTATCTTTCCCGTCGATATCCTTTCTACCGATGAGAAGATATTTTTCCAGTTCAGGGATGAACGTATCGGGATCGATCGGCTTTTCTATGTAGCCGGTACAACCGGCCTCGAAGCTCTTTTCACGATCGCCAACCATGGCATAGGAGGTGACGGCAATGATGGGTACACCGGCTAATGCTGATTCAGACCTGAAGCGGCTGGCAACGGCATAGCCGTCCATTTTCGGAAGTTGAATGTCTAGAAGAATTAAGTCAGGATTGGTTTTCATGGCAATTTGGATTGCAGTCAAACCATCCCTGGCCTGGATCACATCATATCCATGGTGTTTCAAAAGGAATGTTATCAGATATAGATTTTGCTCGTTATCTTCAATAACCAATACTTTAGGCTTCACAGGACTTTCCTCCGCACTAACGGTAATGTGAACGTGAACGTGCTTCCTTTCTGTTCTCCTTCGCTTGTTGCCCAAATCTCTCCGCCCAGCATCTCAACTAATCGCCTGCAAATGGAAAGTCCCAAGCCGGTTCCTTCATAGCTACGGGCCGCGCCTGTGTCGATTTGTCTAAACATCTCAAACAGAGTGGCTATATTGGGGGGACTTATCCCTATACCTGTATCGGTAATCGAGGTAACGATCCGCATTTCATCCACCGTGCTCTTGATTCGAACTTCCCCATGGTCCGTGAACTTGATCGCATTATTGACAAGATTAATAAGAATCTGTTCCACTCGACGACGGTCACTTACTATATCACGGACTTCGGAATCGATATCTACAACAAGCTTCAACCCCTTTTTTAAAGCCATGGGCCGGATGATCTGAAGAACACTCTCGAAAGACTCAGACAGATCGTATTGCTCGATGGAAAGATTCAACTGCCCGGCTTCAATTTTGGATATGTCCAGTACATCATTGATGAGCTGCAATAGATGGCGGGCACTTTTTTGTACCATGCCCATCTGCTTTTCCTGCTCCTCATTGAGTGGACCCGCCAACCCCTGGAGCAGTATTCCGGTAAAGCCAATAATAGAGTTGAGAGGGGTACGGAGCTCATGAGACATGGAGGCGAGGAAGGCTGATTTGATCCGGTCAGCAGATTCGGCAATCTCTTTGGCCCGCAATATTTCCAGCTCTGCCTCCTTTTGACGGGTCATATCCGTTATGAGCTCGGCGATATATTTCGGATGACCCGCATCATCGCGGATCAGGAAGAGATCGACCAGCGTGGGAATTTGACGGCCATCCCGGGTGAATACAGCCATATCACCGGTCCAATCGCCGCGATCGAAGAGGATAGGGAGGATTTCTGCATGCAGCCTTTGACGCTGCTCCGTCCTAAAACAATCCATGAAGTTTCTGTGTTGGCCGGGAGTCCATTGGGTGTCGCCGAGCATGTCCAGAAGCGCAGTGTTCATATAGATGATACTTCCATCGAGATCGGCCATGGCCAGACCTTCGCCGGCATTATCAGCTAACTTTCGAAAAATCCGCAATTGCATCTCAGCGCTTTTGAGTTCAGTGATATCGTTCCCGATGCACAAGACTTCGACAAGCCGGCCCGACTGATCATAGACAGGCCTGTTGGTCCATACGATCCAGACGCGCTCGCCGTTACGGCGGACATTCTCGTTTTCATTCCTCTCATATCTTTCAGGATGTGCAGCCAATTCCCGAATCATTTGAACCAAGTCCCGTCCTCCAGTCTCAGTTTCGGGAACGATGGTTCCAATAACGCTGCGGCCGAGCAATTCTCGTTCCTCATAGCCGAAAAACTTCTCAGCGAACTCGTTTAAGAAGGTCACTCTGCCCACTACATCCATTCTGAGAATGATGCTGTTGGCTTTTTCTATCAAATCCCGACATTTCTCTTCGCTGCGGCGCAATGACTCCTCGGCGAGATTGCGGTCCAGGATTTCTTGCCTCAATTGGGCGGTTCGTTCGACAACCCTGTCCTCCAATTCCGCGCGCGCTCTCTCCAAGCCGGCGACGGCTTCAGCGCGCTCTCTTCGGGCGCGCAGCGCCATGATGCCGTGCGCGAGATTCTTGCCCAGCTCTTCCAGAAGCCCTACCTCCGCTGCATCGAAGGCGTCCGTTTCGGCAGCATAAATAGCCAGGGCGCCAAAGCCGGCGCCCTCAGCCTGGAGGGGCACGGAAATGACCGAGCCGAAGTTGAGCTTACGGAAAAACTCACACCACGGTGCAAAATTCGGATCATTGAGGACCTCCCGAGCTATGCAGGGCTTGCCCGAGCGGATGGCAGGGCCGACAGTGCCACGCCCATACTCGTTGTCTGCCCAACTGATGTGGAGTTGTTCCAAGAGGCCCCCGCCAGGACCGGCATGTGCAACCACGCGCACGGTGCGCGCATCATCCTGCTCGGCATATCCCACCCAGGCAAGGTAGTAGCCGGCCGGACCCACGGCTATTTGGCACACATCCTCCAACAGAGTCTGCTCCTCCGTGGCATGGACCACAGCCGCATTGCAGTCGGACAACAGCCGTAACGCGCGATCGGTCTGACGTAGGGTTTCCTCCATACTGCGGAGTCTTTTACTCAGTTCTTCTATTTCCTTGTTACGTTGCACCTTGGATCTATCCTCTTCACTGTCCACCCATTTCCACATCCTTCGATTGAGGGAAGAATACCAGGGATGCAGCCCCGCACTTCGCTTGGTTCTCCACACAAACGGCCGCATCGTGAGCCTGCATCAGGTCCTCATCGCTGTCTCATCTAAGGCTCTTCGAACCAACACCGCAAGATCTCTCAATGTTACGGGTTTCATCAGAAACCCCTTGATCCCGAGTTTCCCGATCCTCTCGGGGCCGATATGCTCGCTGAAGCCGGTGCAGATGATTATGGGCAGTTCCGGCTTCAACTGGAGAAGTCCTCTCGCAAGCCCCAGGCCGGTCATACCCGGCATGGTCATGTCGGTTATCACGAGATCGAAGGGTTGGTTCGCAGGTTGATTAAGAAAGGTCTCCCGGGCTTCCAGACTGCTCGTCGTGCATAATGTTTCATATCCAAGGCTTTCGAGCATATCCCCAATTGCGGTAGCGAGACCCGGCTCGTCGTCTACGACCAGGATACGTTCATGCCCCTGGGGAAGGGAGGGTTCGACTCCGTCCGAAGAGAACGCGCTTTCGGCTGCCGGAAACAGCACCTTGAACATCGTCCCCTTGCCCGGTTCGCTCTCGACTTCAATTACCCCTCCGTGACCCTTCACGATGCCGTGAACGACCGAAAGCCCCAATCCCGTCCCAACCCCTGCTTCCTTGGTTGTGAAGAAGGGATCGAAAATGCGATCCATGATGGCCGGACCGATTCCATGCCCGGTGTCTTTGACTATTAACTGTACGTGAAGGCCCTCATGGAGTTCAGAGTAAGGATCACCAAGCTTGGGTTCCAGAAAGATATCGACCAGCGTGACCTCCAGGGTCCCTACCTGATCACGCATGGCATGAACGGCGTTGGTGCACAGATTCATCAAGACCTGATGAATCTGTGTGGGGTCTCCAAGAACGGTCGAACGGCTGCTGATGTCCGACCTGATGTCTATAGTGCTGGGGATGGTCGCCCTCAGCATCTTCAATGCCTCCTCGAAAACGAGACTCACCTGCACCGGCTTCTTCTCTATCTCACCTTGACGGCTGAATGCCAGGATCTGCTTGACAAGGTCCTTCGCCCGATTGGCGGCCTTGAGCACCTCGTCCAACTTCTCTGTGACCGGGAGGTTGTCGGAAATGGACCAGCGGGCCAGTTCAGTGTATCCAAAAATAATCCCGAGGATGTTATTGAAATCGTGGGCAATGCCTCCCGCCAGGGTCCCCAGAGCTTCCATCTTCTGGGCTTGCCGCAATTGAGTTTCGGCACTCCGCCGTTCTTCTTCCGCCTGCTTGAGTTTGGTAACGTCAAGCACGGAACCGATGAGACCGGCGAGTCTGCCGTCCGGGCTGCAGAAAGTGGCCTTGTGGAAGATGACCTCGTGCCGCAGACCATCGGTGGACTGAACCGCAGCCTCATAGCTCTGCGTTCCGGGATTGCTCAAAAGCTCCCGGTCCGCAGATGCATGCCGATCAGCCAAATCCTTGGGAGAGAGGTCGTAGACGGTCTTCCCGACGATGTCCTTCCTCAGAGTGCCGAAAAACTGCTCGAAAACCCGGTTGCATCCCAGATACCGGCCTCCGGTATCCTTGTAGAAGACCGGGTAAGGCATGGCATCCATGAGATTTTGCAGGAAGGCGACATTGCTGCGCAGTTTTTCCTCCGTCCCCTTGAGATCGGTGATATCGACAACGACGCCGGACATTCGCACGGGTTGACCCGCTGCATTCATAAAGAACCGTCCCTGACCCGCTATCCAGTGTTCCGAACCGTCGGGCCAGTTGACGCGAAACTCGTGCCGATACAGACATCCTTGCTCTCGGGCCTGAGCCACCTTTATTTCCAATTGGGCCAGGTCATCGGGGTGGATCGATCTCCGGAAGGTCTCATAGCGGCCGTCAAATTCCTCCGGTTTCAGCCCAAAGAGGCGCGCGTGGCCATCGGACCACGCAATCTCGGCAGTTGTCAGATCCCAGTCCCAGGTGCCCATTTCACCGGCGTCAAGGGCCAACAGCAAACGTTCTTCACTTCGTTGAGCGCGCAGGGTCGCCTGCTCCGCCTCCAGCAGTTTTTTTTCGAGTTTGCGTACAAGAACTTCGGCGTATTCTTCGAGCAGCACCTTCTCCGTATGCGAGGGTTCGTGCGGTGGCTTCAGTTTGTCAGCCTCGGCCTGCTTCAGGACCTCTTTGATCCGGGCGATGAACACCTCCGGCTCGGCGGGTTTAATGATGAAGGCGTCAGCACCCAGGTCCAGAACAAGAATTTCATCTTTGGGATCGGTGTAGGTGGCGGTATAGACCACAAATGGAATGCGGTTCAGGCGCTCGTCTGCCTTCCATAACCGCAGGAGTGTGAAGCCGTCCATGACGGGCATGAGCAAGTCTGAAATGACCAGATCCGGCGGCGCCTGGCGAGCTTTGAGCAGAGCTTCGGCACCATGCCGTGCCGTGGCCACCTCATAGCCGCTGCCCGTCAGAAGAACCTGCAACATATAAAGGCTCTCTTCCTTGTCGTCCACTACCAGCAGCCGGATCATAAGACGTCTCCCTACTTCGACGACTTCGAGTCAACGCCGACTCCGATCACACAGGTCTACGGATTGAGATGCTATCCCCCTGTCTTTGCCAGCTACGGTCGCCTCGTTTTGATCAGGGGGCTGTATGGAGGCCAATCTTGAGAACCTAGCCCCCCTCATTGTCGCGAACATTATGAGGGTAACCAGCACAAGGTTCATGTCTGTCGAGATCGCGATTGTGAGCTTTTCGGGAGGACCGGTCTGTTCTTTGGGACCATGAGTTTGATAGAGGGATAAGGCTGAATCAAGGAGGGCGAGGAATCCAACTCCAGCTATGGCGAATGAGAGTGAACGCATGCGATCATTCACAGCATCCTCCTGGTTTCGCCGTTAATAGTAAGTGCAGTGTGGTCGAGCTTCTTGTCGATGCGGCTCTGGAACTGTAGGGAGTTGATCCGATAGAAGTTGGCAAGTATCTCATGAATACCCGAATTAAGCTATTATCACAACATAATTATTTGAATGTGCGGAATGGATCAATCATGGATGACCTTGCCCTGCTTCCCTGGTGGGTAAATGTGATTTTTGCGGTCATCGTTTACCTCTGTCTGAAGTACTGGATACCCACAATCAAGTTTCAAAACAGCTTTGATGCCGGAACGGCAAACGCAGCACGTGCGCTTGCTCCCTTTCTTTCCGCAGTTATCCTGGCCACCGCTGCCGTATCGGCCTTCAATTCCCGGAGCAAGAGGCGGTTCCCTGAAAAGCAAAAAGGCGCCGGGAGCAGAAGGTCAATTCCCTGGCGGGAATTTGAGAAGCTTGTTGGGGAAGCTTATAGGAAAGAAGGCTGCCGAGTGACAGCGACAGGCGCGGCCGGAGCTGATGGCTGAGTTGTCCCGGCTTTACGAAGTAATGGCGAGCATCTTATCGTTGAGTGCAAAAACTGGAGAATGGATGAAGCCGGAGTCAAAGTATTTCGGGAATTCTACGGAGTAGTTGCCGCGAAAGGCACAACTGGTGGAATCGTTATCTGTTCAACCACTTCACCCAGAAAGAAAGCCCCCGATTTTGCCACATGAAAACCTATTGAGCCGGTTGATGTAACCGCCTTGGCCCCTATGGTTGAGGAAGTGCAGAACTCAGGACTGAGGACTGGGCAAAAGCGGCGGACCGTGCGCGCAATGCGGAGGCCGGCCGCAGGATATGTATATCACACACTATGGGCGGGAGCGGGAGGCCTTATTTCGTTCCAACCATTCAACAAGAGGCGGACACGGACCTATACCTCGGTAAAATCCGGCGGAGGTTCTGTCAGGTAGGGGCGGAATTTCTCCTTGTCCACGCACTTCATGTAGGCTTCAGCGGGGCTGATTCGACCCGCCTCGAGGTAAGTGGCTATTGCTTCATCCAGGGTCTGCATTCCGTATTTCCTTCCAGTCTGAAGCGCCGATTGGATCTGATGAGTTTTGGATTCGCGAATCAACGTCCGCACCGCGTTGGTTGCTATCAATACTTCCATGACGGCAATGCGCCCCTTTATGTCGATGCGTTTGAAAAGGGCCTGGGAAAGTACAGCCCGGATGCTGTCGGCCAAAGTGGAGCGAATCTGCGCCTGCTCTGCAGCCGGGAATACTTCGATTATGCGGTCGATCGTTTTGGCCGCGCTTTGCGTGTGTAGCGTAGAAAAAACAAGATGGCCGGTCGCAACGGCCTCGATCGCCAGACGTATGGTTTCCAGGTCACGCATTTCGCCTACCAGGATAATGTCGGGGTCCTCGCGCAGACAGGCCCTAAGGGCGGCTGAAAAAGTCCGCGTATGAGTGCCGACCTCCCGTTGATTTACAATACAGTTCTTACTCGTATGAACAAACTCTATGGGGTCTTCTATGGTGATTATATGATCTTTCCTCTTGCGGTTCGCCTCGTCGATTATCGCCGCGAGAGTTGTAGACTTACCGCTTCCGGTCGGGCCCGTTACAATGACCATTCCTCGAGGCAGCAGGGCCAGCCGGTTTATCACCGGGGGAAGGCCAAGCTGCTCGACCGAGAGTATGTCGTTCGGAATCTCGCGAAATACCGCTCCGATCCCGTTTTTTTGCATGAAATAATTCACCCTGTAACGGACAAGCCCTGGAATTTCGTATGAGAAATCGAGGTCTCCGGTTTCCTCGAATACCTTGATCTTATCTTTCGGGGTGATCTCGTAGAGCATCGAGCGCAGTTCGTTGTGGTCCAGGACTTTATATTGTACGCGCTCCAGGTCGCCTCGAATCCTCAAAATCGGCTGCTGCCCCGAAACAAGATGTACGTCGGAGGCTTTTCGTTCGATAGTCAGTTTGAAAAAGGCATCTATTTTAGCCATGGACTCTCCTTTTTGAACGCAACTTCGTATGAAAACCTCCCTGGACGGTTCGAAGGCCGTAGAACCTTCCCATATACGGATAAAAAAGGCAAGTTGTGTGTCAAGGGAACCGGTCTCGTTGACGTATCACTTGCCTGTTCGATTGGGAAATTGTATGGTTTTACGAGCTTTAAGATTGTTCAGGAACTTTTTTCGGGCAGAATCCGACCCGAGAATGCGGTGTGGATGCATAGGGCACAGCTTGATGCACTACAAGGAGCAGGTGGTGGCAGCATGACGAGACGTGCGGGATTCACCATAATTGAAGTTGTCGTGGTGCTCTTGGTTTTGGGCGTTGTGGGCGTAGTTGTGGTTGCCATGGCGCCCTCTTTCAATGTTTTTCAGGCGACGCCTGAGGCCGAAGTTATTAAAGGCCATCTTCGCTATGCCCAGACAATGGCTATGGATACAAACACCGTTTGGGGCATCAACATTGCCGCGGGTTCTTACACCCTTTTCAACACCATAACCGGTTCCAACCCCTATCTGCCCGGTGTCGGTTCCGCAACGGCAACATTACCTGCCGGAATGTCAATTACGGCTGGAATAGTCTCCTTCGATAAGTGGGGAACTCCATATACGGATAGTCTCGGCACTGTCATACAAAACGCCGGCGGTTACAGGGATTTCACTTTGACATTGGGGACGACCACCGTGGTTATTCAAATTTCAGACAACACTGGATTTATTCCATGAAGACCAACCACTCATCACCACCCGGATCACGAGGTTTCACTCTTATCGAGCTCATTGTGACGATTTTAATCGTTGCCATAATGGCATCCATGTACACTCAAATCATGGGCGTTTCCCTTTTCGGAAGCGTGCAACAGATTAATAACCTGCAGAACTCTATGGCCCTCTACCAGGTAATGGAGGCAATGACTGCCGATTATAACAATGTGATGGTGACCAGTGCGACCCCTTTGTCCACTTTCTCCGCCCGCGTTCAAAATAACACCGGGAACTATGGGACCTATACTATCGTACAAAACAGCTACGTCACATACAGCGCCGCCGGCGTCGAGTCGGCAAGCGCCGGGGGCACGACCGGGGCGCAGACCCTCAAGGTCAGGATCACCAATGGCGGCATCACTTTGACGGAGCTATTTACGCAATGACCCCTTTTTAGCCCGAACAGGGAGTGAAAAGTGCAAAAGAAAACGGGATTTACCCTGATCGAGCTTATCGCGGTGCTGGCAATTGTGGGCGTTGTCGCATCAATGGCCGCTTTCATTCTGCCACAATATGTCAATGGTTATTTAATGGCCCGCGACGGTCAATCTATAAGCCAAAAAGCTCAGATAGCTCTGCTGCGTATGAGTATAGAACTAAGGGCATTACTGACAGTCACTTCGACAGCAGCATCCCCTGCAAGTATTACGTTCACCAGGTTATCGAGCAGCACAACTAATCCAACGATAGTTACGCAAATAATCGCCCATCCCGGTAATACAATAACACTGAGTAATAACGGTGTTGTTAATACTCTTCTCGATAATGTAAGCACTTTTTCTTTAACTTACTATCAATCGGGTTCTACACAATGGGCATTAGCAGCCAACCCCAACAATACTTATTTACTTTCATATATCGTTATCAAACTGGGCGAGACTTGCAGCAACGGTACGGTGGTCAACTTTTCAACGGCGGTGAGCTTGCGGAACAATGGAAATACCGGAGGAGAGACACCGCCAACCACTGCGAATCCGCCTCCTTATAAACCGTGCTTCGTAGCAACTGCGGCTTTCGGCCGGGAAGACCATCCGGTTGTAGTGATCCTGAGAGAATTTAGAGACCGTTATCTGCGGAACTGGAGTATCGGAAGGACCTTTATCAAGGTCTACAATGTAATCGGACCGCATCTGGCCGATGCCGTCAGGAATCGGCCGTGGGCTTGCATGATGGCGCAGTTGCTGCTGTTTCCCATCGCAGCAACGGCTTTCTTTATCATGTATTTGCCTGCCGGACTGGTGGTGATTTTTATCCTTTCCTGGTGGGCATTCAATTTCATACGGTACATATTTTCAAAACGCAGAAAAACCCGCATCGCGATCCTGCGGGATGAAAAGGGTTCCATACTTGTCGTGGCCATTGTAACAATAACCATCCTGGCAGTGGTCATTACGGCAATGTCTTCGTTTATCGCTACCGGTTCGTTCTCCCAGGTCGGGGGGTACGCATCCAGAGAGGCCTATTACCTTGCCGAATCGGGCTACAGGTATGCAGCTTCCCAATTCCTCAACGCCAGCGGCGGATCTACCGGAGGGGCGGCGCAAGCTGCCCAGTTTGCAAAGCTTTCCGCTTTGAACAACTTAAATGGGGCATCGGCTCTTAAACTTGGCGCCAACGGCGCGCAAGGCAACATCGCACTTTCCGTAACCCCCTATTTTCTGGTCTTTAACGCGAACTATGCGGGTGGGGCCACGTCTGTCAGCTTAATGTATCCAGGGAGTTCCCCCCCTGCAAGTTACAACCTTCCCTCATCCGGGTCCTTTGATGTAAGCCTTACCAATACACCAAACGTGGTTAACTATGCTCAAAACGGAGGTGCGTATAAGATAACCAGCGGCACCCTCCCCGCCGTGCAGGAGTACAACAGCGTTCGTTTTGCTACGAACCCGTCGGCTGGAGGATCGATTACGCAGGGGGGGAACCTTACACTGGCAAATGCAGGACCGTTTCCTCCATTTAATGGAACTTTCAGGGTAAATGCGGGCGCCAACTGGTATCAATATCAATCAAAATCAGGCAATACGCTTCAAAACATAACGAGCACAAATGCCGCCAGTCCAGGCGCCGGGCTTCCCCTGACGGTCGCAAGCATTGACAATATAGTGTGCGGCGAATTTGCTGAGGTGCAATCTACCGGCACATCCAACGTTTGGCCGACCCAAACGGTATCCCGGACGGTGCTGTACTATGCGCAAGTCGGTTTTACTCTTGGATCGACAAGTGCGTCAGTTCTTACAACCAACGCGTCAGGTACTTCAGGCGCGGACATAATGGGCAGCAAGAACCTGGGTGCAGATACTAACTTCGCAGCCACGGGCGGCACTATCCCTGTAGGAACAGCGGCTTATACCACCTCAGGGAGCACTACTTATGTAGCGATGAATACGGTCAACGGCTTTACATCACTCCTGGATAATGTATTTGGAACCGGCTCGTGGGCGTTTATTCCAATAAGTACTGCGCTTAATACCAATCTTGTGGATGCCTTCGCTAGCGGCAGCACCCATTTTTATGAGACACAGGTAAAGATTTTAACAGGCTCTACACTACCTAATTATTTAGCAGGCATAAGCTTTAGAGCAACGGCATACGGATCAGCGTATACCGGATACGGATTGTCGGTTGCTTATTTTCCAAGCAATCCGAAAGTTTCCTCCGATGGCATACCTAATGGTTTGGTTCCAACGAATTCCAGCGGCGCCAGCGTAACGCAAACGCCTCTCATTTTACTTTGGGAAAATACAAACACGGGATATAACTGGATCGCGTACAAAGCACTGCCGGCAAGCCTTGTCAATATAACCGGTATTGCAAATTGGGCCACTTTACTGGTCAGCCTGGAGGAAGCCACACACAGTTCCGGAGGGAAATATAACCAAATCAGGGCCTACTACGGCACTACCGGGAACCAGGGAACCGGACCCAACACCGTTCCAACCGACAACAACAGCGGCGCTAACCCACTGTTGACCAGCAGCACGTACCCGAATTGGACGCCTCTCGACGCAACGCCCAGCGACTGGACGGCTGCCGTGGATAATTTCACGCTCGTAGATTGGACTCGTGTAAACCCCAATTCAACCTCCACCGTGGCCCCGGCATCCGACCTGCCAACCGGAGACACCGCAGAGGCCGGCTGCGTTATCGAGGATTCGACATTTGTGACATCTTCCACCGAAGCACTTTATTCCCCTGAAATTTTATTACATGTCGCGGGAAGTGGGAACGGCAATGCTTCGATCACCGTTGGTTTTGACGATTTCGCCATTTACGGCCCGACAGGCGGCAGTATCGGATTTATGAACCCAGTCCAGCAATAATTAAGTGCTAGTGCACCATCTTTGTCAGGTCCCACATCGGCAGGAAAATGGCAAGCGCGAAGAAGCCAACCACGCATGCAAGCGCAACGATCAGGATGGGACCGAGCGCTTCCGACAGCTTTCCTATCGTGTACGCAACCTCGTCGTCGTAATGGGTCGAGACCTCCCGGAGCATCTCGTCCAGATTGCCCGATTCCTCGCCTATGGCAACCATGTTGATCACCATCGGAGTAAAGTATTTGGCGGAACTGAGAGGCCCCGCTATCCCTCGCCCCTCTTCCACGTGGGTCTTGATTTTTTCGAATTCCCGCGCAATGGCCTTATTGCCCAAGGTGCCGGCGAGCACTTTCAGCGCCTCGAGCACCGGCACACCGCTGCTTTGAAGTAAGGCGAAAATACTGGCAAAACGCGACATTGCGGCCTTGATAAAAAGAGGGCCGAAGAGCGGAAGCCTGAGAATCAAAACATCCCTGTTATATCTCCCGCTCTCGGTTCTGAGATAACGGGACAATCCGAAGAAAAAAACCGCTAAGCCGATTAGAACGAAGTACCAGTAATTATGAAGAAAAGCGTACAAGTTCATACATATGACGGTCGGAAGAGGGAGCTTCAAACCCGCAGTCTTGAAGACGTTGACAAATTTGGGAATAACGAAGGTGAGCAAAACGAAAAATGCGACAGCCAAAGAGATACAAACCATCATCGGATACTGGAGGGCGGACATGATATCAGATTTGACCTTGTGTTCGTGCTGGATGATCCTGGTGAGGTGCTCGAGCACCTCCGGCACGGCCCCGCCGGCTTCACCCGCGCGCAGCATGCTGCAGTACAGGGGAGAAAACGTGCCGGGATGTTTCCTGAAGGAATCGTAGAGCGTGGCTCCCTGCTTGATATCCTGGCTCATAATCGAGGTTATTTTCTTGAGCTTGATATTTTGGGTCTGTTTCTCCAGCACCTGGAGGAGTGTTAGTATCGGAATGCCCGCTTTGAACAAGGTCTTGAATTGCTTGGTAAAAAGGATCAAGTCCGGCATCTTGACCTTGGTGAGCCGTTCCTTGAAATCATACAAGGACGAGGACGAGGACGAAGTGGATTCATCTGCCGGCGCCACTTTCAAAGGAATGAGTCCCCGGTCTGCCAGCATATTGGCGATCATCTCCGCCGAATCGGCCTCCAGCGTTCCGGTAATGCTCGCTCCTGTTTCACTTGTGGCTACGTAACTGAATTTGGACATGTGTGTACCGATTCCGGTTTGGCCTTAAGAATTTTCTCGGCAAGAGCGTTATTGTCCCGAATAAAGAACCCGGCGCTTCAAGTCAAGATGCCGGCTTCTTGAGGGGGAGAGCCGCCCAATTCAGACCACCACCGCCGACATGGCTTCCTCGAATGTGGTCAATCCCTGCTTTACCTTGAGTATAGCATCATCCCTCAAGGTTCGCAGCTTCCCGGCGTTCACGGCGGCCCTGGTGATCTCCTGTGCCGAGTTCCTCTTAAGGACCATATCCTGTATCATCTCGTCGTTAAAGAGGATTTCGAAAATACCGATTCTTCCCTTGTAGCCGGTGTTCATGCAGTTGAAACAGCCCTTGCCGCGCATGAAAGTGGCGTCTTCATCATTTTCCAGGCCGAACCGCATGAGAAGCTCCCGGGGCGGAGCGTAGGGCTCCTTACAATACGGACAAATGGTCCTGACCAGACGTTGGGCAAACGATATGATAAGAACGGAGGCGACAAGGAAAGGCTCTATCCCCATATCTATGAACCTCGTTATGGCCCCGGCGGCATCGTTGGTGTGGACCGTGCTGAGCACACGGTGACCTGTCATGGCAGCCTGAACTGCAATGCCGGCCGTCTCTGCGTCGCGGATCTCCCCCACCAGGATGATATCCGGGTCCTGGCGCAGGATCGCCCTTAATCCACTGGCAAAAGTCATTCCTGCCCTGCGGTTCAATTGAATCTGGCGGATCTTTTCAACCCGGTATTCTATCGGGTCCTCCAGCGTGATAATATTCACATCCGAGCTATTGAGTTTTCGAAGGATTGCATAAAGGCTGGTGCTCTTGCCGCTCCCCGTAGGACCTGTGCTCAGGATCATCCCATAGGGCTTCTTGATTCCGTTCTCGATCCGTTCCATATCCTCTGTGGACACGCCGAGGCGGTCCAGGGTGTAGTGGCCGGAACTCATGTCCAGAAGGCGCAAAACCAGGTTCTCTCCATGTATGGTCGGCACAGTGGAAGCCCTGATGTTGATTTCCTTTTTCTCCATCTTGACGGTAAAACGTCCGTCCTGCGGGAGCCTCAGTGTGGAGATATCCATCCCGGCAAGGATTTTTACACGGGAGACGATGGGCATAAGCATGGACTTTGGCGGGGCCGGCATCTCGTGGAGCTTGCCGTCTATGCGAAAGCGGATCGTCGCGAAAGAATGTTCAGGACTGATGTGAATGTCGCTGGCCCCTTCCCGAACCGCCTGAGAGACGATGCTGTTGACCAGCCGAATGACCGGGGCCTCGTCGGCCATGTCCTTAAGGGTATCAACCTGTAGATCTTTGTCGCCTGATTCCTCGGTAGTTTCGGAGGGCGACTCCTCAATCTGCATCTCCTCTATCGTTTCCATTACAGTACCCAGACCTGACTGCGTTCGGTAGAGGCTGTCCATCAACTGGTTCAGTGTCCTCTCGGTGCAGATCACGGGTTCGACCTCAAGATTGCTGGTCACTTCGATGGCGTCCAGCGCCTCGATGTCCATCGGATCGACCATTCCCACGGTGAGGAGGCGGGCTTTTCTCCTCAAAGGAACGCACTGGTGCTTCATCGCCAGGTCATAGGGAATTGTATCTGACAATCGTAAATCCAGGGGAAAACCGTCAGGGTGGTATTTTTCAATCTCGAGCTGACGGCTCAACATGTCTATGATCGACCCCTCGCTTACCAGCCCTTGCCGGATCAGGTACTGGCCGAGCTTCAAACCGGATTTCGAAAACTCGCCCAAGGTCCCCTTAAGCTTCTCCTCACTCAGAAGCCCGGCTTCCACGAGCATCTCTCCAAGTTTCTTCTTACTTCTCAATTTGCACTCCCGCCTCTTGTAATTTCGGCGCCTTCAGGCAAGTCCTTCGTTGAAATGAAGTGGCAGGGCAATGAATCCACCAGGCAAGCCCTAAATTCCACCAACATCGAATGTTCTGCTCAAACACTACGTGGTTTTCAATAGTGAAGCCATCACCTCTTCAGATATGCGTTCTGTGAAACTAGCGCCAATTTCGATAACACTGGAATGTTTTGTGACTCGACGGGTTTGACATGTTAGCTTTATCACATTACCGGAAGAAGACTTTTTTGTTAAATAAAACTCTTGCGGTATTGACTCAATAGTAATAGGCACGATGCATCCAATGCCATCTAACGATATATCTACAATAATACTCGGATATTCAACGATTGTAGACCCTTTTATTACTCCAAGCAACATGGAATTATAAGTCAAATCTCTTGAGATATGTCTGTTCTCCTGACCTGCATAGTCAAATGATACAAATCTATCGTCCTCCATTTCGTCGTCTTCGTCAGTAGTGAAATAATCACACTCTTCCCCTATTGTCGATAGACACGCTTCATGGAGTTTTATGTAGGTTCGGTTAGAGCACAGGCCAATTCCCGGTAGTTTTGCAGATTCTCCCGAAAAAAACCGGCAAATCTCACTACAGCACCCTTGAGAAAGTGATCCAGCAGTGGTGGGTTCCTCTTCGCTAAAGATCTCACCGATCAGTCTCTTGCGTTTCATTCCTATTCGAACTCCACTTTGCTGGTATCGCTTCCGTTCTTCGAGTTTTAATCTCTGATGCACCCCCGATGCACCGGCAATACCTTACCGATGCACCGAAGGGGCCAGGGCGATCTTGCAGCGCAAGGTTCATAATACTGCTATTGTGCAATAACAGCAGTCTTACTCAAGTATTTAGCGCCAACGGGCATGACGGCGGAACTTCCAGCCGCCACCGCGCCGATAGTCACCGTGATGGAACATGTGACCCCGGTGACTGCGCCATCGGCGTAAGCGAGCGTATAATCACCGGCGGTTTCATAAGCAGCAACATTAAGCGCGGCAGCTAATGTGGCGCCGGTATAAGTGGTGCCCGTCAGAAGCCCCTGGGCAAACACCTGGTTCGCATTGGAAACTCCCGCAGCCAGTGCGGCCGCTCCAGCCGAATTGCTTGCATTCTGAGACAGGCTCAGGTACTTGGGAACGGCGATGGCGGTCAGGATTCCAAGGAGCACCAATACCGCTATGATTTCTATCAATGTAAAACCTTTTTCATTCATTACTCTTTTTCTTTTCTCCATAGCCTACATCCCCTTTGATCGGTTTCTACGGTTAGAAAACATTTCAAACGAAAAATAAACCGACGTCTTTGGCATTTGCGTAATGCCTAAAAACCTTCCCCCCCACACTCTTTCGTTGTTTTCGTTGATAAACATCTCCCCCCTGACTGATGCATCAACTTGACCCCAACCGGAGTCGGAACCGCGTTTACGAGCCTGATTACATCCGAAAAAGCTCCTGAAATGCCAAATGTCTATAAATTATAAGGTATTCCGATCAAAACCTCCAAGAAAAAATGTCTATCAGATCTATTGAGGCAATTTGAGGAGATACAGCCATCCCCGCAGTTATTAGCACGTTTCGCGCCACAAAGCGTTCCTCACCGGCAGCTTGCGAAACATGGCCTGGAAAAAGCGGCGCCCGGCCACCTTGGGTGGCCGGGCGTATCCGCGCAAACTTTGCGGAAAAATCTAAATTTTTTAGAGATGGAGTTGATATGCCACCGGCCGCCGGCGTCCGGAAGGCCGTTCCATTTCCCGGGTGGCCGGAGCGACTTGCAGCGCACAAGCTTCATAATACTACTATTGTGCAATGACAGCAGTCTTACTCAAGTATTGAGCACCAACAGGCATGGCGGCGGAACTTGTCGCCGCAACCCCGGCGATAGTCACCGTAATGGAACATGTCGCCCCGGTGACTGCCCCATCGGCGTAAGCGAGCGTATAATCGCCAGCGGCGGTATAAGTAGCAACATTAAGCGCGGCAGCTAATGTGGCGCCGGTATAGAGGGTGCCCGCCAAATACCCCTGGGAAAACACCTGGTTCGCATTGGAGATTCCCGCAGCCAGTGCGGCTGCCCCGGCCGAATTGCTTGCACTCTGCGTCAGGCTCAGGTACTTGGGAACAGCGATGGCGGTCAGGATTCCAAGAAGCACCAATACCGCTATGATTTCTATCAACGTAAAACCCTTTTCATTCATTACTTTTTTTCTTCGCTCCATAGCCCCCATATCCTTTGATTGATTTCCAAAGCTAAAGAACCCCTCCAACGGAAAATCAACTGAAGCCGATGGAACTTGCGCATTGGCCGCAAACTTTCATCAACCTCATCCCTCCATCATTTTCGTTGATAAACATCTCCCTCCTGAATATTGCGTCTACATGACCCAAACCGCCGCCGTACACCATTTCCGGGCCGGATTGCATCCGAAAAAACTCCTGGAATGCCAAATGTCAGCGAATTATATTTGTTCCGCTCAAAACCCACAAGACAAAATGACGGTCAAATCTATTGATACAAGTTGCATTCACAGAGCGTCTAATAACTCTATGGCCAGCCAGGTGGGAGAAAATTAAAGATGCACCTCGACCTCCAGGCCTCGTCAAGCGCACCGTCGGACGCGCGGTGGACGCAATGGACATGGTGGACGAAGTGGACCTACGCAGGCGTACGCGCTGACGCGCGAGGGCGGCGCTGAAAGAGGCTGAAGGGGTTTGGACTGAAGGTCCCCACGCGAGGACACGCGGGGAAGCCGCTACACTTGACACTTTCTTGAACGCAACTTGGTATGAGGCAATCTGAAGACATACCCCATTCCCGCAGTAAATAGCTCGCTTCACGCCTTTCACGGCGTTGTGCAAACCCAGGCGAATAGGATGGCTAGAATGAATGCAGTATAATGTTGAGGCATGCTCGTGCATAATTCAGGTCTGCTCCAGCCCTCGTAGAAAAAACCGGCTAAAACCTGATACTTTCCTGTTAAATCCAAAGGGATGTAGGATCCGAGCTTTTTTCGTTCGTAAATCTTCAACAGATTGCGTGGAATAACCGGAGCGCACGCCTTGAGGGCTTTTCACTACCGCGCTTTCCGGATCGACCCGGTTTACCTTTCGCTTTTTTCCGGCCTTACTCTTATCACAGCGCTCCATGAACTCTGCCAGACCTTTCTCAATGGATTCCTTAAGCCTGCCGGCCTATGCCAACCTTTTTGGCATAGGCTCTAAAGAAAAGCATCTACCTGCTCGCGGCCATCGCCAAGAAGCCGCTCGGAATTCAGTGATCGCTAAGCAGCTTCCTACACATCCCAGAGGTCAACTTTCTTCGTAAAAAGCCGAATTATCCTGTCGGTTTGCGAGACTCTCAAGCAAACGGCCGAAACGGTTGATGCCTGGAACCAGTTGACATTGTTGGTAAATTAACCTGACACTAGTGTTTAAATTCCTTGCTAACCATCCGGACAATAGTGCTTTACATTGAACACAAATCGAGGTAACTGTCAGTGGGCGAATATGCGGTTAAATTCCGTTTTGCGTCTATCAGGAGGTCAACTTTCTTCGTAAAAAGCCGAATTATCCTGTCGGTTTGCGAGACTCTCAAGCAAACGGCCGATACGGTTGATGCCGGGAACCACTTGACATTGTTGGTAAATTAACCTGACACTAGTGTTTAAATTCCTTGCTAACCATCCGGACAATAGTGCTTTACATTGAACACAAATCGAGGTAACTGTCAGTGGGCGATTATGCGGTTATTCGTTTTGCGTCTATCAGAGTGATGAAAAAAGGATCGGAATTCCCACACAAGGGCAAAAAACCCTATAGACGTCACCCCGGCGAAGCCTGCCCCGTAAGTGTCCGGTCCGGGGGCCGGGGGTTCAGTGTCTTTTGCTCTAAAATCAATATAGTTGGGAAAAAGCGTGGAATCCGGCTTCCGCCGGAATGACAAAGTCATTAGCGGCTTTCAGGAGTTTCTCCCACCAGAGAACCCTTTTTCATCACCCTGCTATAGCCGTCTCAAGCATCAGCAGAGTGGACGCGTTGCAATTCTCGATATTATAGTTTTTCGGCGGTCGAGTAGTTGGTCAGAATTTGTTATGGCCCGGTACCTTGAAGCTCCTGCAAAATACCTGAAGAAGTAGATTATGGCACGCCGCAAACCGAAATATACTTTGCAGGTCGACCCGGCTGAGCACAGAGCGCCGCACGGGAGGAGCCTTATTCCCGCCTCGAAAAAGATCACGTTAGGCGTGGATATCGGCCGGGGTGCGGTAAGGCTTGTCAAGGTAGCCCGAATTGCCAGCGATCGGTGGAAACTGCTCGAGTGCATTAGTATACCATTCGAACCAGGTATTTCCGTGGGCGACCCCACTTTTCACGAGTTCCTGAAAGCATCCGTATCTTCACTGGCCGGTTCCCACGGCAAGTACGATTTATGGACCATGCTGTCTTCTGCGAATCTCGAGGTGCGCTACATCACGATACCCAAAGTCCCCAAGGCGCAGATTCCGAACGCGGTCCATTGGACCGTCAAAAAAGAAACGAACTTTAATGAAAAAGAGAGCGTTATTGATTTTGAAGTCCAGGGGGAGTTGTTAGAGAAGGGCATAACCAAGATTGGGATTATGGCCTATATCATTCCCGTCAAGGACATCGAGGAGACGAAGGATCTATTTTCCCGGAGCGGCCTTAAGCTCCGCGGTATTACCGTAGCTCCCGCCGCGATTCAGAACCTATTCAGGTCGGGATGCGCACCTCTCCCTTATAAGCCGGTCTGCGTCCTTTACATCGGCAACGAGCATTCCCGAATTGATATTTTTCTCAAGGGAAATCTCGTTTTGTCCCGCGGTATGAAGGCTGGAATCGACAGCATGATCGAAGCTTTCGCTGAGAAGGCGTACGAGGAAACGTCGAAGGTTGCCGAGGTGGCCGGCGAGGAATTCTTAATGGCTTCCGAAAATGAAGCATATAAAAGACGGGCAGAGGCAGAAGCGCTGCTCTTGAGCATCTTTTCGGGATCTTTCAGTCCAGATAAATCGACTGGCCCGGCCGGCCTGCGGGAGGACACTGTATTCGACATGATCAGACCTGCGCTGGGCCGGATTGCAATGCAGGTGGAAAGGACCTTCGAGTATTTTTCGCGCAATCCCCGGAACGAGAAAGTGAACACGATCTACGTCACCTGTGCGGCTGGACATTGGGAGCGGCCTTTTGACTTTATCGCCGACCAGTTGGGCATAGAAAGAAAGGTTTTGGACCCTCTGTACCACGGGGCCATACTGTCCGATGAACTCCTTTCGCCGGCTACGGTTGCTGAGAGAGCCCCTTTTACTACCGCAGTCGGTCTCGCCCTATCCGATAATGTGAGGACCCCCAACCTGATTTTTACGTACAGTGATAAGGAGGAACTCGCAAAGATCGCCCAGACCAACCGTGGGATTTTCATAGCTTTCGTCGCTATTCTCCTGGCTCTGACGGGAGTTTTTTTCTGGCAGGCGCGCCTTGCCGGGCAAAAGGAGGCCCAACTCACCCGGCTCCAGGGGGAGTTGGACATGTACAACCCCCAACCGAATCAGAACACGATTGCGGCGTTGGCCGGCAAAGTGATTGCACAGCGACGTGCATTGGTGGAACCGAACAGTCGTCTTCTGGGGACGGCTGTTATCGGCGAACTGGTATCCCTTACACCTCCCAATGTTCGGCTGATTAGCGCCAAAGCCGATCTCGGGAGCAAACCGGACGAAGGGGACATAAAGAGCGCTTCCGCCAAGGAAACGAAGGAGCCCGCCGGGGTAAAGAAGCAGGTTAAGAAGGGACTTGTAGTGGAAGGGATCGTGACGGGAAACCGCGATGCGCAAGAGTCAGCTCTTGCGGGTTATCTGCTGAAGCTTTCTGCATCCCGGCTTTTAGTGCATCCTGTGGTAAGTTCGCAGACGACTGAATCCTATCCGGATTATGGCGAAGTGCTCAAGTTCTCGATGCAGATCGGGTTGCCTTAGGCTGAGATTATGGACGAAAAGAAATTATCGGTCGATATGCCTCGTCGAAGCCTTATCTATCTCCTCATATGTGGGGCGGGGATAGTTGCCTTCGTTTTGGCCGCTATCTACCCGTCTTACAGAAACATGGTCCGCATGGACGAGTCCATGGCGGGCATTAAGGCTCAAATCGACGAGCAGAAGATCCTGTTCCCCCTCTTTCAAATGCTGCGGGAGACTCTTAAGCCGGAACTTTCGAAAGCTCAAGCCAGTCCACAGAAATCCGGGTTGCCGGCACAACAGTTGGATGATCTGCCTACCATATTTGGCGATATTGCCGCGCATTGCGGCCTCGAGTTCTCGGCGGTGACTCCGGATGTCAAATCGTTTGCCGATGACTCGCATTTCTTGTCGGTTGATTTGGCGCTGAAAGGCGATTTCCCCAATCTGCGCCAATTTCTGCTCGAACTGGCAAATTTGCCGTATCTGGGGTCTATCGAAGAGTTACAGATCCAGGAGGGCTTGCAAGGCAAGGAGTACCTTCTGAAGGTATGGCTGATGATAGACAATCCCAGATCCTCGGCAGGCTGAAAGAAGTAATGTCTGCCGCCGGGAAAATGTGAAGGACTATGACAAAGCGTGAGAAAATCATCCTTGGGGCGACGGCAATCGCAATCGTTGCCGGTGCGCTCAATTTCATCATAGACCAGGGACCTGAGACCCCACGCCCTGCGGTTCGGGCGGATTTGAAGGTGGTGCAGAACTTTGCGAACATGACTAACGAGGAACTGAAAAAAGCGGCCCTGTCGGAAACACAGGAATACATTTTGGACCGGGCATCGGTCGAGTGGGCGAGCGATCCTTTTCTGGGCAGGAAACTTGTTGCGGCAGACGCACCCAAAGCTGCGCAAGGTCCTGTTTCCCTTGCATATACGGGTTTCCTTATCGTTGGGCAGGAAAGATTGGCGATTATCAACGGTACGGAGTATGAAGTGGGTGATAAGGTGCAGGGGAGTGAACTCGTCGTCCAGGCCATAGATCCCCAAAATGTTATCATGAAACCATCCGAGGGCCAGCAGAGCTTCAACGTCCCGTTCACGGGGGAAGCAGTGAAGTAATGGCGCCGGGGTGATAAGTTAAACGCCTATGCGGGGGATGTAATGCGGAAGTTGCAGTGGGTTGCAGTTGCCTTGATATGCCAGGCGGTCGTTTGGGGATGCGCAGAGACGGGAAAACCACCTCCACCGGCTAACGTTGGGCAGAAGTCCTTTGAAAATTGGCGAACCTTGGCGGATACAGCTACCGGCAGCTCGCCAGCCCCTCTGACAGCCCAGAAGCCGCCGGTTGCAGAATCGCCCCAAGGCCCGAATGCGCCGGTGACCCGGAGGTCCTCGGCAAAGGGAGACCAAGCTCTTCCCACAACGAAAGTCACCCTTCGCATGCACAACACTGATACCGCCGTGGTGCTGCGGGCCCTTGCACGTTCCGTGGGGTTGAATCTTATGCTCAATGAGAAGGTGACGGGCGTTGTGAGTGTCGATCTCCAGGCTGTTCCCTGGAATCAGGCATTCATTGGAATTCTGCATTCCGAAGGGCTTGATTACGTATGGGAAGGGGACGTGCTTCGTGTAATGACAGCCGAAGGCATGGCGAACGAAGCCAAAATAGCAAGCATCCGTCCCATGGATATGCGGGTCGTTCCCATTCATTTTGCCGACCCCGCGAAGCTTCAGGAGAAGTTGAAGGACGCTCTTACAAAAGATGAGACCGGAAAAGTTCGCGGATACTTAACCTACGACGAGCACACCACTTCTCTTGTCGTAAAGGCCAGCCCCGAAGAACTCGGCAAGATGGTGGCGCTTATCGAAAGTCTTGACGTACCCACTCCTCAGATCCACATCGTTTCCAATATCGTGGAGGCGACCAGGGATGTGATCCGCCAACTCGGTGTCCAATGGGGAGGCCTCTACCACAGTGGTAATACGTATATCACGCCGGGGGGCACCGCCGGGCAACTCAGTACCACCAACCCGACGGGGGTGACGTACACGCCGCTTTCGGGGACCAGCGGCATCAGCGGACAGGGTTTTGGCGTAAACCTTCCGGCCCCGGGCATCTCCAGCATAGGGGGCGGCTCACTAGGTTTGATTATCGGCACACTGGGCGGCAATGCCCTCGACATCCAGTTGTCTGCGCTTGAGCAGGAGGGCAAGGTCAACATCCTCTCAACGCCGTCCCTGACCACCCTTGACAACCAGTTGGCCTATACCCAGGTCGGCCAGAGCGTGCCAGTTGCGTCGCTAACCACCACGGGCCAGGCGAGCGTTACTTACATCGATGCGGTCATCCGGCTGGAAATCACTCCCCATGTGATTGCCGACAATATCCTTAAATTGAATGTCACGGTTAAGAAGGATGAGCCCGATTTTACTCAAACGGTACAAGGCAACCCCCTTATTGATAAAAAGGAAACGAAAACTACCTTGATCTGCGCCGATGGCGAGACAGTCGTGATATCCGGGCTCTCATTGAAGAGCAGATCGCTGACAAATACAGGCGTGCCGGGCTTCGATAATGTCCCCGTGCTCGGGTCGCTATTCAAATCCATTAATAATCAGGACCAATTTCAGGACGTTGTGATATTCATCACCCCGCATATTCTAAAAGAACGCAAGGAGGGCTAGTGCTTTGTCTTTGTCCCACGATCAATTAGCCTTGTGAATCTTTCGCCGCAAAAGGTAGTAGACCAGAAGCATGCAGCCACCCACAGTGACTGCAATCAGGATCCATCGATGGATTGACGCCGAAATTCCCATCCATTCTTTCCCGAGGAAAAATCCTGTCGAAATGAAAGTTGAAGACCAGAAAAGGCCACCTGCGTAGGCATATGCGGCAAATACGGGATACCTCAGCCGCGATGTTCCGGCCACGAGAGCAGTCAGGTGCCTTACACCAGGGATGAAATACCCGATGAAAAGCCCCCATTTCCCGGTATGTTCAAGCCATTCATGCACCCGGTCGATTTTTTCCTGCGTAACATGGAGCCGGCTTCCGTACTTTCTGACAAGAAACGAGCCACCGGTGCGGCCAATGCCGTAAGAGACGGAAACGCCGCAGATACTGCCCAAAAATGCGGAAGCGATAGTGGGCGCCAAGGCTAATTGTCCCTTGAAAACGAGATATCCTGAAAACGTCAGCAGAACTTCATCCGGTATGGGCACCCCAATGATTCCGAACATCAGCAGGAAAAAAATACCCTCGTACCCATACAGGCAAATCCAGTGCAGAAGAGTCCCCTCCAAGCTTACACCCCTAAATCCCCATCATCGAGTGCAGTGTAAAAACGATGATCGAAGCGGCCAAACAGTAATAGCCAAAGACATGCCATAAACCACTGTCAAGCCATCGTGATAACCACCGGAGCGCCAGGATGCCGGACGTAAAACTAAGCACCATTGCCAGTAAGCTGGGATAGAAGAGTGTAAGAAGCGGGGTAGTTTGAGAGAGTGATTCCGAATGAGCTTTCAGCAGGCGGATAACCTCGCGGGCAATAACCGGTGGCGTCAGCACCACGGCAAGGGCGAAACTGAACTCTTCGACTCGCAGTTTGCCTATCCCCAGGGTCAATCCCATTGAAATCGTGGCGCCGGATCGGGAAAAGCCACGAAAAGGAAGGCAAACCCCCTGTATGGCGCCGATCCATGACGATTCCTTGAAACCTAGCCTTAACGTATCTTTTGATCTGTTCGCTTTTAGACCGGCATAAATGATGAACAAGCCCACCATAAACAGGGACACCGCGATTAGAGTCATGTTGCCAAAAAGGAGTTCAACCTCGGCGTGAGCAATACTTCGAAAGACAACCTTCTCGATCAGCGCTTTAAGCAAAAGGCCTACTACGCCGGTAAATGCGGTGGCTACGGCAACGAGCTTTGCAAACCTTATAAACTGCTCACCCGAACTAAAATAATTTACTCTCCACGCCTTCCAAAAATAAACAATCACGGCAAACATCGTTCCTGTATGCAGCATTACCAGTAGAAGAGTCATCTCCGGGCTTACCGGGTCAAGGCCCATTAATTTTTCAGCCACGATGACGTGCGCGGAACTTGATACCGGCAAAAGCTCAGCAGCCCCCTGAATGACAGCAAGAATCAGAATCTTGAGAAGCATCATTTTATAACCTCTCTGCTTAATTTATTTTGGGTAAGCTACCTTTCACTCTGAATTAATGGACAGGAGGTGGACAGGAACTTTAAAGGGGCCAACCGCTTTCCGGCTAACCCCTTGATGTTACTGACGCGCCCAGGGTGATTCGAACACCCGACCTACGGATTCGTAGTCCGGCACTCTATCCAGCTGAGCTATGGGCGCAAACCTAACCTTATCTTTAACAAGAAATCGTGCTGAAAGCAAGCGTTGGGAGGGCGGGGGAGAAGAATGAAGAGTGAAGCAAGAAGCGGGAAGCGGGAAGCAAGAATGAAGAGTGAGGAGTGAAGAGTGAAGAGTGAAGAGTACGCCTCCGTGCAAGCCCTCGATTCCTTGCCAGGACGAAAAATGCTTTCCCATTAGGTCAAAAAATCCGCATCGGATACTGCAAGTATCTCATCGGGTGTTTGCGGATGGGCACTAGAGACGAATCAAGATTTTCTTTCTTCGTTTGCAGATTCCCTGGAAATAAAGTCACCGGCTGAGGCGACCTTCGCGTAAAGTCCGTTCAGCGCAGCGAGAAAAGCCGACTGAACCTGGACGGCTGGGACTGTTGCGCCTCCGAACGAGAGCTGTCTTGTCGCGCAGGCATCGTGCACCACGGTGCAGCCAAAACCATAGTCGAAAGCGGCGCGCGTAGTTGCGTCCACGCACATATGCGTCATCATACCGGCTATTACGAGCCGGGCGACCCCCTCTTTTTCGAGAATTTGCCGCAGTGGTGTATCACGGAAGCTGTTCGGATAGTTTTTTTCGATGAGGGTTTCTGTGGAAAGAGGCCTCACGTTTTCGTGAATTTCAACCCCCCCGGTGCCCGGTAAAAAGAAAGTGGCTCCCGGCCGCACGGATATGTGACGGACATGAATGACGGGCATTGCCATTTTCCTAAATAAATCGAGAACTTCACGGGCGCGCAGGCTTGCCTGCACGCTGCCCTCGACTTCCATGTTTCCGCCGGGGAAATAATCGTTCTGGATATCGATTAAAAGAAGCGCTGTGACCATATCTTTTCCTCCACTGTTTTTCCGCTCAGTCTTCACCGCTCCTCGCGAAGCGACAGAACCAAAAGGAATTATTTTTTCCTATTCACTATTCACTATTCACTATTCACTGCCCTAAAGCCTGCCCGACCTCAGGATTGAGGCAATGAGCCATACTCCAAGGAGTGTGGCGACCGCGTAACCGCTTACTCCCAGGATTGCCGTGAGCGAAACGGTCTGGAGGCCGAGAAAGTTAAAGGTGAACTCCATGATTTTCTGGCCGGAATTAAGAATCATCGCGCCGCCTACGATCGATGCTGCGATTACGATCCCGACCGTCAGCCGGTTTACGCCTTTCTCGACTTGGCCCCGCACCTCCTCCAGGCCGGTGTGGCGGAGTTCTATCTGCTGCCTGCCGGACGCTGTCTGCCTGAGGATGTCGTTTAGATGTTTGGGGATACTCCTTGCGTACACGCTCATCGCACGGCCCTCCCGATCCAGATTTTTCAGGATGCTCTGGGTGTTTAAGCCGCGCTGGAGGAGTTGTTTGGCAAAGGGCTTTGTCACCTCGAGGATGCTGGCGTCGCTGCCAAGTATCTTTCCGAGCGCCTCAGTCTGGATAAATGTTTTCAGAAGCAGCAGCAGATTTCTTGGAAGCCTGATGTGGTATTTGAGGACAATATCCATCAGTTGGTCAGAGACGTCTTTTACCGAGATGTGCTGAAGGGAGCGGCCATAGAATGATTCGCTTACGTCCTTGAGATCGCCCCGGAACTTTTTGAGGTCCATATCCTCGTTTATGAGCCCTGCGTCCATCAGGGCATCCATAACCATGTCGTAGTCGTGTTCGGCGTATCCCAGAAAGAGGTTGGCGATCTGGCGCATCAGCTCCTCGTCCAGATAACCGGTTATGCCGAAATCCACGAGGCTCACCCGCCCGTCGTACATGACGATTGTGTTTCCGGGGTGCGGGTCTGCATGGAAAAAGCCGTAGAGCATGAGTTGGCGGGAAAAGGAGCGCAACCCGATCAATGCCACCTCTTTTGGGTCGATTCCAGCCGCGCGGATCTCTTCGACCTGATCCATCTTTATGCCTTCGATATGTTCCATAACCAGCACAGACCTGGTCGTGTAATCCCAATGGACCTTCGGGATGTAAATCTCCCGGACCTCCTCGAAATTGACGGCGAACTTTTCAATGCTTCCGGCCTCGATCATCATATCGAGTTCGCGGGTTATATTGCGCTCGAATTCCCGGACAAGATTCGTTGCGCCGATGACCCTGCCGATTTCGAGCGCTTTTTCAGCCTTGCCGGCTATAAAATACATCAGACGAAGGTCCTCTTTTATCCGACGGTCGATTCCGGGGCGAATGATTTTGACCGCGACCTTCTCCCCAGAATGCAGCTTTGCTATATGCACCTGGCCAACAGAGGCCGCTGCGATTGATTTCTCGTCGAACTCGGCGAAGATTCCGAGGATGGGCCTTCTGAGCTCTCGTTCGATAACCGCCTTGACCTCCTCGAAAGAAACCGGAGGCACCATGTCCTGGAGCTTTTTAAATTCAGCTATGTATTCGGGAGGGAAGATGTCGGCCCTTGTGCTCATGAGCTGGCCAAGCTTAATGAAACTCGGCCCCAGCTCCTCCAGCGCCAGCCGGATGCGGCGGGCCGATGGGAACCCGCTCCGCAGAAACATCTCCCCATCAGAGACCTCCGGGCGTGTTTTCCTGACGCTGAACACCCTTTCGAGAATATCGCCAAACCCGTGCTTTACGAGTACACTGGTGATTGCGCCAAACCTTCTAAGCCCTTTAAGTCCGTAGATTCCTCTGGAAATTTTCATTTAATTTCCCTTGTATGACAGACTTGTATAATACCTTACTCAAAAAATGCGCCTGACGGGATAAGAGGAGCGACCGTGCGCGCAGCCAGGCAGAACGCACACAGATTAAACGTGGTGCGTTTGAAGGCAAGCCAAATGTTAAGCGCATCAGAAAGTCAAGCGAATCCGGTGTCAAGATCTCGCTTTGCGGGGCTTTGCCCTACTTCACTTTGTGAAGTGGGCTTGCCCGGCCTCCCTTAGCGATGTGCGAGCGCGTAGTGCGGAGACCGCCCGTTCATTCTCGACAGCCCACCCACCCGCGAGACGGGTGGGGGCGGGAGGCCTTTTCATTCCTCACCCCATACTTTACTGCTTCGTGCGATTTTCTTCTTCACCCCAGCCCAGGTATCGGTCAGCAGAAAAGATTCCCCCCATCTATCAAGGAAAAGAAGATACATTTCATAGGGAATGGAAAAGGTCATCTCGTCGGTTTTCAAGAACTTCCTGTCCGACGGGTCCCAGCCTCCGATAACGGCCTTCATCCTGCCCTGTTTCAGGTAGTGCAGGGGCCATGTGACAATGTAGCTGCACCCAGCGCCAAAGGGCGAGGTAACTACTTCGAAATCCTCGGTAACGAACGTGGCAAGCGTGCATAGGCCGGCCATCGTCTCACCCCTGGCAAAGAAAGTCACAATTTCCGGTGATTCATTTTCTTTGAACAGGCTGAGCGGTTTGAATACGCAGAACCTGGCGGGGGCCTGCCGCGGTGAGAGTTCATTGAAAAACCGCCGCGTCACCTCCGGTGATGGAAGGTACCGTTCACCATTCAAGTGGCCCGGGATGCCGGTTGAGACGTAATGGGCAATGAATTCGAGCTGTGGTTTGTGGAAGCCGAGGTAGAATGAACCACCAATGCATCCGAAGCGCCTGGCTTCGAAATAGGCGGCGGACTTTTTCTTTCGGGCAAGCCATATATGTCCCATTACGCACGACCAGTTCTCAAAGAGCGCAGAAAAGTCGACCTCCCCCCGTTTCTCCATGTCGCTTGAGAACGCGGCACCCTCCTTTGGCACAAATCCGCTCTCAGGCTCCGTATCGGTATAGAACATGCCGAAAGGTTCCTCGGAGTACCCGAGGGCTTCCAAAAATGCACCCGGTCGATCACTCATACAATCTCCTTGTCAGTTCCAGCAGGTGGTCAGCGTAACTGATGGCAGAGGATACCAGGATCCTGCCCGGCAGTGAAACGGTGATGCAACTGCGGTAAACCGTGTTACGGCTGAAAGGGCAACTTTGGAACTCACTTTGAAAATTGAAAAAAGAATCGCGGAACTGGAAACCCTGACTGAAACTGAGACAGGAGGAGACAAAACCTTTGCTGAACTCCTCCGGCAAGCTCGAAAACGGGCCGGCAGGTGAGAACCGGTCTCTAAGATCCGGACAACCCGCAAATGCTCGATGACCCCTCAACGGGCAATTCCATCGACAGGTTAACGGGGTGCGTGAGCGGGCAAGGGATTCCCGGCTCTTAGGACCACCCGCCCACTGCCCCGCCCCGTGAACGGTTACTTTCTTTCTAGAGTGAGGGTGAAGCCCATCCCCCCGCCGATACACAGAGTGGCCAGGCCCCTGCTGGAATTTCTACGGTTCATTTCCATCGCCAGGGCGTAAGTTATTCGTGCCCCGGTACACCCTATGGGATGACCGATGGAAATCCCGCCGCCATTGACATTGACTTTGCTCCAATCCATTTTCAATTCCCGCATGCAGGCCAGGGCCTGAGATGCAAAAGCCTCATTCAGCTCGATAAGGTCCACCTGGTCCATGGTCCATCCCGCCTTTTTCAGAGCCAGCCGGGTGGCGGGAATAACCCCGCAGCCCATGTAGGCCGGATCAATGGCGCCCGCCGCATACGACTTTATATAGGCCAGGGGCTTTAGCCCCAGTTCATCGGCTTTGTCCTTGGACATTACCAGGACCGCAGCGGCTGCATCATTGACACCCGAGGCGTTGGCCGCCGTGACGGCGCCGTCTTTTTTGAAAAACGGCTTCAGCTTGGCCATTTTCTCCAGGGTTGTATCCATCGGACGTTCGTCGACTTCGAACACGAGCGGATCACCTTTAGGCCTTGGCACCGTAACTGGGAAGATTTCGTCCCTGAGTATGCCGGAAGCAATCGCGGCTCTTGCGCGCTGATGGCTTTCAAAAGCCAGTTTGTCCTGGTCTTCGCGGCTGATCCCGTATTTCTCGCTTATGTTTTCAGCGGTTACCCCCATGTGATAACCGTAATAGAGCTCCCACAATCCATCATGGACCATCAGGTCAACGGCCTCCACATTGAACATGCGGGCGCCCGCGCGCAAGTTCGGCATGGCGTAGGGAATTTGGCTCATGCTTTCCATCCCGCCGGCCACGATGACTTCGGCATCACCGGCTGCGATTGCCTGAGCAGCCAGGGCAACGGACTTTATTCCGGAGGCACAGACTTTGTTGACGGTAAAAGCCGGGGTCTCCTTCGGCATACCGGCATAAATGGCGGCCTGACGGGCCGGATTCTGTCCCTGACCGGCCTGGACCACATTGCCCATTATGACCTCATCGACCGCGATTTCACGATGTGAATCATCCCATTGACGGTATTTCTGCTCCAACTCGATCAGACCCGTTCCTTTCAACTTCTCAGGCGCAAAGGAAACCATATCCTGCGTCGCCATGGGTCTCAGGCCGGCACGTTTCAAACTCTCCCGAATGCATACCGCTCCGAGCTGGGCAGCGGGGATGTCCTTCAGGGACCCCATGAAATTTCCGACCGCGGTTCTCGCTCCACTTACGATGACAACTTCTCTCATGATTTCTCCTTTGGTTATTGGAAAGATTCAGCAACATCAGCACCGGCAGCATCTGCGAGGAACCCCGCTGGAGACGCGGAACGGAAGGCCCCAAGCTGTTGGCCCGAATACGCCATTTGGGCTACATGGCGCGGGGCCGGCCTTGTTTGTCCGGACCAGCAGGATGAGCATCCCATGGTCCATTCAAAGACTCTACCCAGGTAGAACATCAGGTTTTTAAGTAAGTGTCCGTCATGAAACCATAAGGGATTGGAAGGTGATTCTACCAAAAGACGCCTCATATGACAACCGGATCGGCATGGGGCAAATTTCAAACCTGATCGGCATGGGGTTTTGCAACAGGAAGCGAGGTGCGTCCCGCATGGCGCGGGACTGACCCTGGGCTGATTTATCAAGCCCCTTCAGCGCATTTCAGGCAGCATCTTTTGCTTTAAAATCAACTAGTTGGGAAAAGCCTGGATTTAGGCCTCCGCCGAAATGACGAAGTCATTAGCAATTTTCACGCGATTCTCCCACCAAAGAACCCTTTCTCATCACCCGGTTAGACGGGATTTTAATGTGCGTCGGGGGTTTGCAAAATTTGGAGAATAATGTATGGTCCAGCAACTACGCAAACAGGAGTATACAATGCCAATTTACGTTTCCGGCTCTCTGGCTTATGACCGCATCATGGATTTCCCGGGTCGTTTTGTCGATCACATTCTGCCCGACAAAATTCACGCGCTGAACGTGTGCTTCAACATAAACAACCTGGTCGAAAAATTCGGAGGGACTGCCGGCAACATTGCGTATAGCCTGGCCCTTCTGGGAGAGTCCCCCCTCATTGTGGCTACCGCCGGGGAGGATTTCTCCCGGTATGAACGCTGGCTGGTCCAAAATAATTTGCCGACAGCCTACATTAAGCAGATTCCGGGCATCTATACCGCCGGCGCATACATTACGACCGACCTGGATGATAATCAGATAACTGCGTTCAATCCCGGAGCAATGGCCGTCGAGGCGGACCTTCCATCGTTCGATGGTTCCGATACGGTGTTCATAGGGCCTGGTAACAAGAGGGACATGATGAACCTGGCCCAAGGAGCCAGGCTTGCCAATGCGCCCTTTTTTTTCGACCCCGGGCAAAGCCTGAATATCTGGGAAGGCGATGAATTGCGGGATGTTGTTTCAGGGGGGCTCTGCTTCATCTCGAATGATTATGAGCTCGCGCTGTTTCTCCGGATGACTGACTGGGAAATAGAAAATCTCTATGATGCAGTAAAAGTGGTAATCACCACAAACGGATCGGAAGGGGCTACGATCGATATCGGAGGCGACAGGTTGCTTATCCCTGCTATTCCTGTCCATAAGGTCCTGGATCCGACCGGAGCGGGTGACGCTTTTCGAGCGGGGGTGCTCAAGGGCAGAGCCATGAATCTGCCATGGAATATAGCATGCCGGATGGGATCTGCCGTTGCGTCATTTTCCCTTGAACATTACGGAACTCAGGAGCACAGGTTTAGTTGGGAACAATTTTGCGAGAGGTACAGCAGCGCCTATGGCCCTCTGGCCTGCTCAGTTACTTCGCCAGGCCGATAAGATAAAGACAGGATTGAGCGCCTCGAGCCTCAGGTCTTTCCCGGCAGGAACTGAGCGATTCACCTGGATTTGAACGATCGATACCTTGAAATCCCTGTCCTTCCAGAAGGCGCTCACCTTTTCGAGCGTTCGAAGCAGGACGACCGTCTGCACCACTCTACCATCCGGAAGGAGCCGCTGGGCTACGGCTTCAAGGATAGCGTTGAGATCGTTGCCGCTTCCCCCGATGAAGACCCGATCCGGGTCGGGAAAGGCGCCGATCGCCTCAGAGGCCCTTGCGCACACTGCCTCCACCTTTGATGCGCCGAACTTCTCCAGATTTTGAAGGAGTTTGAAATACCTGGATTGGTTATTTTCGACCGCTAACACCCGTTTCAAACGTGCTACCCTGAGGGCTTCCACGGAGACCGAACCTGTGGCCGCGCCGAGATCCCAAAGGACCTGCCCCTGCTCGAGCTGAAGTGAAGCAAGCACTACCGCCCTGACTTCCATCTTTGTAATCATCCCGGCTTGCCGTTCAAACGCCTCCTCGTCAAACCCGAAAATCCGTCCGTGCTTGTCCCTTTTATCAGTTTTGGCGACAGGTTGGGCAGGTAGGATAAGAATGACGTTCAAGGGCGAAAACTCCAAGTCTGCGGCATCCGAAGGCGCAAATGACCCCACTTTCTCGGATGGGGTCCCCAGGTTCTCCCCGATGATGAGCTTGCATTCGCAATGGCCTGATTTGATCAATTCGCGTGCTATCCATTGCGGCATATGCTCAGGGTCGGTGATTGCGGCGGCCTTCCTGCCTCTGTCAAGGATATCGAGGAGGCTCCCAATGCCCGCCCCGTCCTTGATGCCGTGGAAGCTCACGGCCTCAATTGAATCCCAGCTTTCGCAGACCCTGGCGCACAGGGTCTGAACGCTGGTGACATTGGGGATTACCACGAGGCGCTCCCTGCCAAATCTGTCCGCCAGTGTCCTTCCAATACCGAAGAACAAAGGATCGCCCGAGCAAAGGACCGCTGTGCGCTTTGTTTTTGAAATCCTTCCGATTTCTTCCAGGCTCTCTGATAGAGGGGGCTTGAGCGAAAGTTTTTCGCCGGCATGGTCCGGGAAGAGATCGAGATGCCTGCGGCTACCGGCCAAAATTTGCGCCGCACCGATCAACTCGAGGGCCAAAGTCCCCAGGCAGTGCGGGCCGGTACCCATTCCAATTGCCGCAATCACGGGCGGTTTCCACTCACTTGGTTTCAAGACGTTAGAACTCCACGCTCTGCGAGCTGGGCTATGCCCGCGATTGAAAAAGCCCGTATCGATTGCATTCATTTCACATCGGCAAGCAGGCGGCCGTCGTAATCGAAAAGAAGCAGCCTGATCCCGGCGCCCTGGCCTGCAAGCCGCGCCGACTGCAGGGCGGCCCTTTGGGCAACTGAATCCAGGATATTGTATGAGCCCCTGGCTGCAATAATCTCCAAAGCATGCCGGGCGGTATTTGCCGAAGCCAACTCCCGGCAGTGAGCGGCATCATGACCCAGGCTATGAGCTATCCCGGCCAGGAAGTCGAGATCGAGCGGCACTGAATGAGCGTGCGTATAAGGATGTCCCTGGGCCATCTTGATGGCTTTACCGAAAAAAACGCTGTGAATTATACGGGAAAAACCATAGAGTCGCGCCTTCCTGACGGCAAAAGAAAAAAAATCGGCGATTTGTACGAAAGCCTCGTAGGGGAGTTCCGGAAGAAGGCCCATGGCGAATCGCTCGCTTTTCCCACCTGTGCTCAGGACTATTGCGCCGCAATCGTTCGAGGCGGCGACCGAAATAGCAGCCTGTATGGTCTGCTCGTAGGCTTCATTAGAGAATGGTTTGACCAGTCCGGTGACGCCGAGTATGGAGATTCCTCCGAGAATGCCCAGGCGGGTATTGAGTGTGTACCTGGAAAGTTCTTCGCCCCTGGGGACTTCGATTTCAACCAGGACCGAGAAATTGCCGGCCCGTTTGATAGTCTCCACCGGCCCGGTTTTAGCATGAAGCGGCAGGTGCAGGACCGGCCTATCTTTCTGGGCGCTCCGGCCTGCTGAAATACCCCGATCGGGGGAATTCAAAAACAACGGTTCGAGATCGAAATTTTCCGAGCGCATCAACTCGAGAGTAATATTTTCAGAGAGCATTTGCCTGGGTACCGGATTTATGGCCGGTTCACCCGGAGCTACAGGGAGGCCGGGCTTTGTGACCAGCCCTACCCCCTTGCCAGCCGTCAGCAAAATTTCCGGCCGGTCACGCTCAGGTCCATGGCGCAAGATACCGACTGTTGCCCTGATCTCTGCTCCATTTGTAATATCAGGGTCGTCTCCGCCGTCTTTTATAACCGAAGCGCATGCAGTTCCGCCTTGCACACTGCACCATGCCACTGGAACCGCAAGGTAGACGCCCGAAGGCAGCCGCACTGCCACCGCATCGGCGCAGACGCCGGTGATCAGGTAGCGCAGGGCCGCTTTGGCTGCCGCTGCTGCTGCCGTTCCGGTGCTGAACCCGCAACGGAGCCTGCCTTTTTTATTATCGGATCGAGACGGATTACCGGGCATTGATATCACAATGAGTGGCCCATTCAGCTCGGCAATTCTTGTTCCCCGGCTTTAGCAAGTTCCAGAAGCGCGTGGATTATGGCTACGGCGACCGAACTGCCGCCTTTTCTGCCCAGGACGGTTATCGAAGGCTGTTTTAAGAGATTGCAAAGAGCGCTCTTCGACTCTTCTGCCTGCACGAACCCGACGGGGACCCCTATCACCAGGCGCGGCCTAACACCATCTTCTTCGATGAGGCGGATTACTTCCAAAAGCGCCGTCGGTGCGTTTCCAACTGCGATTACAGCCCCGTCCAGACCCGAAGCGCAATTCCGGAACGCCGCAAGCGTGCGCGTCACCCCGGTCCTTTCGGCAAGTTCGAGGCTCTGCTGGTTTTCAGCCGGACAAACTACCTCATTGCCGTACCATGCAAGACGCCAAGGGGAAAGCCCGGCCCGAATCATCCGCGTGTCAGCGTAGATGCAAGCTCTATTTCTGAGCGCTTCGATTCCGCAGGAAACAGCGCCAGGCGAGAAACGAATCCTCTGTGCATAATCGAAATCCCCGGTCGTATGGATAACTCGACGAATTATCCCCCACTGATCTTGTGGGAAAGAGTGGCGCCCCATCTCTTCGTCGATGATGCGAAAACTCTCCAGTTCTATCTGCCGCCCGGCTTCGACCAAGCCGGGCCGCTCGGGTGCGCCATTGGGCTGAAATTGCGGCATCACTTTATTTTCACCTCTACGTTATGTCCTCAAACAAAAAAATCCCTGATCCCGTAACGACGGGATTTCAAGGACTGCACCCAGCTCAACTTGATCCTTTTTTACCAGGGAAATACCTCGTCCCCGAAAACTTAAAAGAATGGAAATAAAAGGCGCCTGAAACCTTGCGATTCCAAAGGGCAACAAAACCTGCTATACGACAACAACTCGCACTTGTATGCCGCGTTTGACCGGCATCAGCTTTTATCTGTATAATATCTAGCTCCGGAGGTCAATCTTTATGCGTCTGGGGCCGAAATCATTCCGCCGAACAGGTCATGATCAGCGTAATAATTCCGACATTTAACCGGGCAAAGTTCCTGGTGGAGGCTGTGCGCTCCGTTGCCGATCAAAAGGATGTTCCCGAGGACATCGAGATCATAGTGGTCGATGACGGCTCAACGGATAATACCGTTGAGGCGCTTGCGCCTCTGAGCGGGAAGATAGTCTATATCCGCCAGGAGCATTCGGGGGTCAGCAAGGCCCGGAACCTGGGCATCTCCAGGTCCAGTGGTGAATGGATAGCGTTTCTGGACTCGGACGATCTATGGCTGCCCGGCAAACTCCGCGCACAGATGAAGTTTTTTTCGGATCACCCCGAAACCTCTCTGTGCCAAACCGACGAGATCTGGATCCGAAACGGCAGGCGCCTGAATGCTCGAAAGTATCATAGAAAACCGAGCGGATACTGTTTTCCGCTACTACTCGAAAGATGCCTGGTGAGCCCTTCGGCTGTGGTAGTCCACCGCAGGGTTTTTGATTTAGTCGGACTCTTTGACGAATCTCTGCCCGCTTGTGAAGACTACGATCTCTGGCTGCGGATCGGTTGCCGTTTTCCCATCGGACTGGTCGAAAAACCTTTTATTGTAAAGCGTGGCGGTCATCCCGACCAGCTCTCGGCCAGCATTGCGAACCTGGACAAATATCGCATAGAGGCCATAGTCAAACTGATTCGCACAGCGCCCCTCAGTCCCGAACAGCGACACGCGGCTGAAAAAATACTCGAGCAAAAACGCCGGATTTATTCCGATGGGTGCCGCAAACGGGGAAATATTGCCGAAGCGCACAGGGTGGATTCTAAAGTCAAATCGCTTGCGTTTTGCGATTCGCTGCCTCTATAATAACTCTGTAATTATTGCTGAAGGTAATAATGGCGGGAATCAAACCGTAAGTAAGAAAGGAGATCCGTATGCTTTTCATAGCCATATTCAGCTATTCGCCCGAAGATAGAAACCTTGTGATCGAACGTGGAATGGGGTCGGGCAAGTCAGTCGGTGTTACGATAAAGGGCGAGTGGTTCGATGTTTCCGGCCACAGGGTATTCCGGTTGTTCGAAGCTGAAGACGATTCGCATCTGGCCGCCTCCATATTTAGCTGGACCGATCTGGGCGTAGCGGAAATCATACCGGTTATGGAGACGGAGAAGGCGTTGAAGCTGCTCAAAAGAGCCGGGAAAAAGTCCTGAGAAGACTCCCCCGCACGCCCTTCGCCCAATCCGGTGATTGCCAAGCCATAGATCAATCCTCCTGACCTTTTCTGGTTTTGGGTCCGGGGGATTTTTCTTTTTTTGCGGACAGGGCAAATGATGAACGAGCTGAAAGCATTGCCGGACTGTCCAATGGAGGCGCACAAGGCCGCTGCGGCCTGCAGGGAGGCCCTGGACCTGCTCCTTTATCCCGATGGGGTGGAACCGAACCGCTATTATATTAGCATGGCCTCCCGGCTCCATAAATTTCGCATAAGAATGAAGGACATTCCAGAGCCGCTTCTCAAGATTTTCTGTGAATTGCTCGCCTCGGCAGCAAGGACCTTTCGTGGTCCGGATGCGCATGAATTTTTCATTCGCCTTCTATTGAAGATACCGCCGAATCTTTTAGCCTGGCTTTTTGAAAAGAGATTTCCTCTACGCCCTTTCATTGAGCATATCGATGCAAAAAGGATATTCCCCGGCATAGGGCAACCTTCACAGGTACTCAGGAAAAGGTGGAGGATCCTGAGGAAACGGTTGATTTCGGGTTTGGGCGAGGCATGCAGTCTTGCTGACCACGGCCTTGAGACGACCCTCGGGGACCTGCGGTTCTTAAAGACCGCGAGACGGCCCGGACGTATGAAATCTGCATGGAGAATACACGGAAAGGCTGTTGTCTCCAAAGTGGCAATTGCTCAGCGGGACCCACGAACCCAAGCGATGAAGCATCTATACTGGGGAGGCGAGCGGAGCCGAAAGATTGCTTTCTGGGAAAAACTCATTGAGAACCAAGCCGGGGAACTCTCTGAGATCAGGCGGCTTTCGCGTGAGGTCAGCAGTCGAACCGGCCGTGTCGTCCTGAGCTGGCATAACGCCTCTGTGGGCGCGGCAGGAGGTTGGGCATTCGAACACTTTGCGGCTCAGTTCCCCTCCCCGGCGCTCTACGGCCTTTTTGTCCAGGCGGTGCTCAAAGAAACGCAGGAAATCCGGAAATCGTTCGACATATCTTCAGCTATGGGCCTCTGTGCTATGAGGTTCGAGCGTCTCTTGGCCCCCAAAGCTGCCAGCGCGGTTGAACACTCGTTAATTTCCGCTCTTTTTACATCCTGCGATGGGCCGCTTGCCGCCGAAGACGGCCCCTGCGGCCGTGCAGGAATAAGAGGGCCTGAATGCTTCCTGCTGAAGGAACCCAGCCACACGAATGCAGATGCAAACAAATACGAATGGCCGGGAGCGCTTAGCCCTCACCAGCGCATATCCACCGAACAGGTCTTAGCATGGGCTGAAAAATCTCATAAGACCTGGGCAGACGGTCTCATTTTGCTTTTTGCGCTTGCAAACCAGGGTCAGCGAATGCTCGATTCCGGCAAAATCCCCTCGCTGGTACTGCCCTGGATAGACAAGTTTTTCATCTCATCTCAAAGGCGGGCGGATGTCACTTACCTGGAACGGTTGTTTCGATTGGCATCGGCGAACATTCCAAGACCGTTGATCCTGCTTTGGGATGACACCTCACACAGCATGGTCCCAAGCCTGGGGCTCGCCCTTGAAGATCTGTCCGGGCGCGGCTTGCCTTTCAGAGCGATAGGCATATTCGACACCGGCTCATCTTTGGGCGGGTCGCATAGCGCCGAACGTGCCGACGCCATCCGAATCATTCTCAACGATTATCCTCAGAAGGCCCTTTTTGCCCTTCGGCCCCTGAATGAAAATCACTGTCCGGAGGCATTCCGCCGGATTTTTAAAGACCTCGATATGAAATTTTTCCTTAACTATGATTCGTCTTGGAAGGACAACATCGCTTTCATTTATACCGGAACGCAGGTTTGCCCTCTGCTGCCGGCTCAAACGGAAATGGAACCCGTATCGCCCTGGGTCTTTAACGGGCGGGAGCGATTCGCTTTCGGGACATGGTTCAGGCAAAGGCTTCGCCATATTTCGCTCGGTAAGCTGGAAGGGATCTCCGATCCGCTCTGCCTCGAGTACTGGTCTTGGGCCAACCTGCTCTGAGCGCGAATCTGAGTGCATTTAAAATCTCCTTGCTTTATCCTTTTTAATGTTGGAAAACGGTTCATAGTCTCCCTGCTTTCGGCGATTTGTCCAAGACCGGTTGAGCGGCTGTCAAACTGGAAATGTCGGCATGGTGAACTTCAAGAAGGCCCGTGAACGCATGGTGGAAACCCAGATCGCTGCGCGGGGCATCCGCGACGAGGGGGTCCTCCAAGCGATGCGAAAGGTGCCGAGGCATCTGTTCGTGGATGAAGCGCTACGGGACCAGGCTTACAGCGACCATCCGCTGCCGATTGCCGAAAATCAAACCATATCCCAGCCCTACATTGTGGCGCTTATGACGGAGAGCCTGGAACTCAATGACGCAGATAAAGTCCTGGAATTAGGAACGGGATCAGGCTACCAGTCGGCCATACTTGCCGAACTGGCGGACCGGGTTTTTTCCGTCGAACGATATCCGGAGCTTGCGTATCGCGCCAATGCCATACTCCAGAAGCTGGGATATCAGAATATCCTTGTCCGGGTCGGCGACGGTTCGCTTGGCTGGCCGGACGACGCGCCCTTCGATGGTATTATCGTTACGGCGGGCACTCCTAAAATTCCGCAACCCCTCATAGATCAGCTCAAGATGGGTGGCAGACTGGTTGTCCCGGTCGGCGACCGATTGGGTCAAGACCTCATTTTGGTCAGACGAGTAGCGGAGGGGATTAACAAAACCAACCTTGGAGGGGTTCGCTTCGTGAACCTGGTGGGGAAATGGGGATGGAACGAATAGAAGTCGGCAGTCCAATGATAGGAGTGGTCGGGCCCGGGACCAGCCAGCCGGAGTTGACAGAGCTGGCCGAGGAGGTCGGGCGCGAAATTGCCCGCAAGGGGGCAGTCCTGGTTTGTGGAGGTCTTGGAGGCGTAATGACCGAGGCGGCCCGCGGGGCCAAGGAAATCGGCGGCGTCACGCTCGGAATTCTTCCAGGGTCCGAAACGTCGGATGCAAATGAATTCATTGATTTTCCAATAGCGACGAACATGGGGCATGCGCGCAATTCGATCATCGTCCACACGGCGGATGTGCTGATCGCGATCGGCGGCGGATATGGCACTCTGTCTGAAATAGCGCTTGCGCTAAAAATCGGAAAAGCGGTGGTGGCGCTTCGGCCACCGTTCCGGATCCCAGGGGTGATAGCCGCCCAGACGCCGCAAGGGGCGGTTGACGAAGCGCTCACACTCATAGAGCTCGGCCCCAAACCCCCACTATTCTAGGGCAGCCGGTCTGTTTACCATCTCCGCGCGCCCTGCGTTCTATAAAAAGTCCTCATTAACGGGCCTCCGGCATCCCACTGGGACATGAAGGAATGCGGTGAATCTTTACTCACAAGGTGTTGAACCCGATGTCAAAACGCAGTAGGGAAAAGGAGCCGCCGGAACCCGCCGTTAAGGTCCCAGCCTCATGCAGCACCACTGCTTCCGGAGGCCGCCATGTTCAAAGACTCCGGGAAGAAAACAAAGCTCTGCGAAAAGAACTTGTCGAGGTGCTTGCCAACGCCCTGGAAAACGAAAAAATCTGGAGGCATTTTGCGGCCGTCGAGCGAATCCTTTTTAGGACCCGCGAGTTGGACCGGCTCATAGAGGAATTGCTTCGAGAGATAAAAGACCGATTCCAGACAGGGCTTCTCGTTTTATTTCTTTCGCATCCCGAAGCGCTGGAGAGGTTCTTCCAGAGTGAGCCGGGGACAAGCCGGGAAATAGACTCCAAAACCTGGATTTCGCCCATGGACGGCGAATCGGCCCACGCGCTTTTCGGACCTGGGCTCAAGCCGGTGGTCTTTTCGACGGAACGTGACGGCTATCCCCCAATGTTGTCCGAGGCCGGCCAGACATTGAGCTCAGGGGCGCTGATCCCGTTAAAGATAGGTGACATTCTATTCGGGGCCTTGCTGCTTGGCAGCCCCGACCCTGGAAGATATGACCCCGAAGACGGAACCGACCTTCTGGAACAACTCGGAATAAACATAGCTCTATCCATGGAGAATTGCCTTACCTATGAAAAGGTCCGCGAGTTCACGGTAAAGGACCAACTGACCGGGCTATTCAATTTTTTTCAGATTCATACGATCCTGGAGAAGGAGTTCAGAAAGGCGCGCCGATCGGGGAGCGCGCTCTCAGTACTGATAGTTGACCTCAATTTCGTCCATGACTGGGATGAGTTCGAGAGCGGAACGGAGATCCTCAAGCATGCGGCGCGACTTATGGAAGCCATCCTTCCGAAGGAAGGCTGCTTCATGGGCAGGTACGGAAGCGATGAGTTTCTAATCATACTTCCCGGTGTTCCCGAGGAGGAAGCGCGGGAGGTCATGCCTTATATTGCCTCCACCATGAGAAAATCACCTTACCGGGTAAGCAATACGGCCATCCTCATCACGACAGCCATTGGAGTTGGCGCCCTAAACGAAAGTGTAACCTCCGCGCAGGACCTGGTCGATGCTGCCTACGTCGAGCTTTGCGCCGTGAAGCTCCGTCACGGACCGAAAGGCGAATAGCTTATACCAATTTGCGTTCAAGATTGGGCAGGGATAAGCGCCGCATCTACGTCATTGACGCGTTACGTTTCGTAGGGGAGGGCTTTATGCCCTCCCGGAGCATCTGACTTGAACGCAAATCGGTATTAGAGGGTTGCCTTGCAGGCGTTGGCTCAAAGGGGACCTTGGCCGGCTGCATTGGCGCAAAAAGAAACGCGCCGCGTTGTTGAAACGCGGCGCGCCAAGTGTGCAGCGGTTCGGCTGCGCCCCCAGCCGGGGGGCGCAGCCGTCATGCCTGTGGACCTAATTGAACCTATTTCTTACATCCCCAGCCACAGGGATTGCCAAGAGGAATTATGATGTCGAGGAAAGCGAAATCGCCACCAAACTGGTCTTGGCTGTACAGCGCAAAGTTGTAGGTAAAGATCATTTCGCACGGGCCGAAATTGTAGGCAATGATCGGGCCCATGGTATACATGGTGGTCGTGCTGTTGGATACGTTTACGCCGTTTACCGTATCGGCATTCAACTGATTATACTGAGACGCGCCAAGACCAAACGACCATTTGCCGCAGGTTTTGGTGATAGTGTAGTCGGCAAAAAACGCATTCCCCGACTGGTAGTTGGTATAGCTGTCCTTGGTCTCAAATGAGAAGAAGAAGTCGGCGCTTACGTTCCAGCCGCCATGCAGCCAGCTAATTCCGAGTTCAGGGATAAAGTCAGTGTAGTTGTTGGCGGATGGGGCCATAAAAGGCTTAATAGGATTCGCCAGACCACTATTCGGCAGAGCGCTCGATCCATCGTTCAGCCCAATCGACAAAGCGGTCTTTACGCGCCAATCACAGGGGAGTTTCCACGACAAAATGTAGGGAACAATAATGGTATTGAACGTGCCCCAATTATCGCCTGACAAAGATTCGCCCCTTTGACCCTCGCGCAGGTTCGTATAGACGATCGGCTCGGCAATGGCCACTGCATAGTCGGCGCACAGGAACTTGCATCCGGTCGACCACAGCAGGATGGGAGCATCTACGAAGACAAAAAGGTTCGTTCCGTGAACGCCGCCAAGTTCGACACTGCCGCTATGGCCCCCATAAGCCTGTAAGCCCGGCATCATGTACAACTGGTCAATGAAATAAAAGCCCGGAGGCGGCAGAGCGCCGGCGGCCAACCCTTCGTCACAACCGCGCAGATGTGGATCCCACAATTCCATTGCGGAGGCAGGCGTGACCATCATCACTACTGCCAAGGACAAAACTAGTGCCAAAATCAATTTTTTCATCTCTTCCCCCTCAAATTGCAAAAAGTTAGCACTCTTCAAAACAGGGCCAGTGAATCTTGCCCCTCCAACTGGTTCTGCTTTGCACCCGCATGCGGGCGGCCACCTCTATACCACCTCCCCTCAGCCCCGGTATTAGCCGGACCCCAGCAAAATCAAAGGCCGCCTCGTGAAAATTGCCTTCGATCAAAAGCCAGGCTAATACACAATGCTACAGCAAGGCACACTCAAAGCACCGCCCCTTTCGGCAAAAGCCGCTGCACGTTATTGCCTATAATACGCCCACCTTATACATGTCAAATTAAATTTTGTAAAAGAAAAATTTTTTTCTACGCCCCGGGAATCTGCTTGAACGGGAGGTTATCAGCAATTGAGAATGGTAGTGAGTTTCCATCCGGAAAGGGTCCTTTTCCGTCCTGCCGGCGGCAATTAGCGTTTTAATACGCTATTAGGCTTTACGAAAACTTTGGCCCCGCTCGGGAGATGATCGAGTCCGCCACAGAGATCAACGGCCTTCTTAACCGATTCCAGGGGCCTCTCGTAATGCACTATCGCCACTTTTGGCATTTCCATTTGACAAGCCTCCATTTTAGATTACGTCTATACGTACCACCGGCCAAAGACAACATTGCCGCGGATGTACCAAATTGACCAATGGACGAAGCGAGCTCAGGCCCCAATATATGCCTTTCTTACCCTATCGTCGTTCATAAGCTGGTGACTCGGTCCTTCTAACACAATCCTTCCGTTTTCCAACACACAACCCCGTCGACTGATCATCAACGCCATATTGGCATTTTGCTCCGACAGGAATATTGTAGTCCCCGCTTCATGGATGGCTTTGAGGACTTCCCCAATGATATGGCGGACCACAAGTGGCGCCAATCCGATGGAAGGTTCATCGAGTAATAACATGTCTGGTTTGGACATAAGGGAGCGGGCGATGGCGAGCATCTGCTGTTGCCCACCGCTCAAAGTGCCAGCCGGTTGATTTTGCCGCTGCTCCAAAAGAGGAAACAGGGCATAAACCTGTTCCAGAGAACGCCGGACGCCTTTGTGATCCCTCCGGCGTGTGTACGCACCCAGAATCAGATTCTTGTATATTGAAAGCTGTGGAAAAAGTTGGCGCCCTTCCGGACAAAGACACATGCCCTGGGAGACGATGTTGTTGGCCGGTGTTCCGTCAATACGCCGGCCCTTGAACTCGATCCTCCCCTGGGACGGCTTCAGCGCCCCTACGATGGTCCTGAAGAGAGTGGTCTTGCCGGCGCCGTTGCTGCCCAAAAGGGTGACAAAATCACCCTGAGGAATCTCCAAAGAGATTTCCCGGACCGCCTGAAAGTCGCCAATGAAAGTGGAAACATTGTTAAGTTTAAGCAAAGTACTTTTCTCCCAGGTATGCCTCAACAACCTCAGGATTGCTGCCGATGTCCATGGGAGCCCCCTCAGCGATCACTACCCCGAAATTCAAAACAATGATTCGCTCGGCCAGGCCCATTACCATCCGCATCTTGTGCTCAATAAGGCAGACTGTGATCCCATAGGCCTGATGAATTTTCCTGATCAGGCCGGTAATTAATTCCGTTTCTTCCAAAACCAGACCACCGGTGGGCTCATCCAACAGGATTATCTGAGGTTCACCGATGAGGGCCATCCCGATGGACAGTTGCCTCTGCTCGAGTTGGGAAAGCACGGAGACCGAACGAAATGCTTTTTCCGTGAGCCCTATGAAGTCCAGCGTCTCCTGCACCCGCTCTGTGGTCTTGGTCTTGTCTTTATTCCACCCGGGGCTATGAAAGAGTGTGGACCAAAAACCGCTCTTGGTTCGCAATCGGTAGCCAAGCGCGAGATTGTCCACCACGCGAAGCTGGTCAAACAGCGCAGTGGTCTGAAAAGTGCGGGCGATGCCTTTACGGGCTCTCAGGTGCGGCTTCAGGCCGGTAATCTCCTCGCCCTGAAGAAGGATCCGCCCGGAAGTGGCTCTCAGCAAACCGCTGATCAGTCCGAAAAGAACCGACTTCCCGGCCCCGTTGGGTCCCACAATCGAGAGTATCTCGCCCTCCCGGACCTCGAAAGACACAGCGCTTAAAGCCGCCAGGCCGGCGAAATGCTTGGTGAGATTCTCAACCTGCAGCAGCACGCTTCATTCCTTTCACCCTCTCATAACAGGCACGCGCCCTTAGCACCAAATCACTGATTGCGCCCATGATCCCCCGGGGAAAGTAGATGATTACCACTATCAATAGGATGCCAAAAATAATCATTCGGTAACCTTGGAGAAACTGCATCTGATCCAGGATTACCGGGATGACGAAGGCCCCGAGAATTGGTCCGGCCAGAGTCGCTGCCCCTCCCAGGAGAAGGTATATGAGCCAGTTAAAGGTCAGATCGATGGAAGCCGTGCTGGGACTTATGCTGCCAATGAGACTGGCATAAATGCCGCCGGCCAGACCAGCGAAAAAGCTGGCCACCACAAAGGAGAGGAGTTTCCCCGCAAACGTGTTTACCCCAACCGCGTCAGCAAGGATTTCATTGTTCCGAATGGCCATGAAGCCCAGTCCAAAAAGGGAATAGACCAACCGGTGCATGACCAAAAGAGTGAGGAGCAAAAAGGCCAAAACCAGGTAATACTGCGCCACCATAGTTTGAAAACTTATTGGCCCGATCCCGGGAAAGAAAAGAGGGGACGGCAAAGCAATCCCCACGATACCTGTATATCCTCCCGTGACCTCAATCCAGTTCCCGGCCACAACAGAGATAATGACTCCAAAGCAAAGCGTAGCAATGGCGAAATACGAACCACGAGTGCGAAGAGTGGGCAGCCCAATCAGAAGGCCTGTTGCCGCAGCAAGGAGAGACGCCAGTGGAAGTGCCAGCCAGAAGGAGACACCTTCTTTCGTCATGAGGGCCACACTGTAGGACCCAATTCCGAAAAAACCCGCGTGTGCCAGTGAGACCTGCCCGGTATAGCCCAGGATCAAGTTCATGCTGAGTGTGCAAATGGAGAAAAGACATCCCATGATCACGATCTGGAGGACATAGCGGTCGGTAATGAGAAATGGGAGGACAAGCGCAAACACCACCAGAAGCAGATAGAGCGACTTCTCGCGTAAAAATCCTTTGACCGCCATCAGCTAACCTCTCTACCGAACAACCCGGTGGGCCTTATGGCCAGGATCAGGATCAAAGCCCCGAATGCATAGACATCTTTGTAGGCAGCGGACATATAACCTCCCCCGAGTGCTTCCAGGAGCCCAAGGATGTATCCCCCCATTATCGCGCCTGGTATACTGCCCAGCCCTCCCAGGATTACGATGACAAAGGCCTTCATCCCCAAAAAAGCACCCATGGTAGGAGAAATCATGAAGATAGGGGCCACAAGGCAGGCTGCCGCCGCGGCTGTGGCCGCAGAAATGGCAAAGGTGAGGGATGAGACCCGGTTCACGTTGATCCCGACGAGCATGGCCCCTTCGCGGTTCTGAGCAACGGCTTCAATGGTCATGCCCGCTATGGTTTTCTTGATGAAAATCTGGAACACGATAATCAGAGCGATCGCTGACACGATGACGAGGAGCCGCTGGTGGCTCATGGTAATTCCCAACAACTTCACGATGCCCGGGTAAGGATTCGGGATTCGGCGCCCCTGGGGACCCCAAATTGCGATCACGCCATTTTCCAAAATTATGAGGGCACCAATTGCGGAGATAAATGAACTCATTTGCGGCCGATCTTGCAAAGGGCGATAAACGAGCCTTTCGACCAGCATGCCCATCATGGCCATGATCACCACAGAAAAGACCAAAGATATCCAGTATCCGAATCCGTACTGGTTCATCAGAAAGAAACAGAGATATGCGCCCAGCATGTAAAGATGGCCATGGGCAAAATTGGGGATGTTAAGGATGCCGAAGACCAGGGTGAGCCCCAACGCCACAATGGCATAGGTGCTGCCTATCATTACGCCGTTAAATATCTGTTGCAAAAAAAGCTGCATGGGCTTCTGAACCCAAACCGCCCAACGAGAAGTAGAAAACATCGTTGGGCGAGAGATGTCATTCCAGCGAAACGAATATGACCGAAGCGCGCCGACTTAGTCAGCATAACAACTTAATTGATTGCTCGCTGTCTTTCGGCATGCAATCGGCCCGCAAAAGATTTAAGCCTTGCAATAACCTGGGGATGCTTTCCTCTTTACTCTTCATGTTCGGATTTGAGAAATTTCATGGTCACGTTCCCGGGTGCCGGGTGCTGCGCTTTGAAAAGGTTGAATTCTTCTTCGGTCTTGAACCACCAGTACAACGTTTCCACCGGACTGTATTTTCCATCCTTAATGAACTGCACGGATCCCGCGAGCTCCATGCACCCCCTCAGCGTGATTCCGAAGAACTCTATAGGGAATTTGTCCCCGAGCAGAGGGAAGGCTTTCGGCAAGGCCGCGCGAATTGCGACAGGATCGGAAACCGTTCCAGCCGCAACCATGGCCCGCGCCAGGGCGTGCATGGCTGTATAGTTCAAGCACACTTCCCATGTCAGCATACGTTTGTAAAGTTCCGTATATCTCTTGTCAAAAGACGGCATCGCGGCAAAAGGGAGCTGGTTTACAGCCGCCAATCCAATCGTGCCGTTCATAAGTTCGGTGCCTTTGAGAATATTGGCGATGTAATCGGACTTGGCCTGGTCGACCAGGATGAATCCCCCATTGTAGCCCAGGTTGCGAGCCTGTTCTATGACCAAAGCTGTGGGTGCAGAAGGTCCCCCAATAAGGATGACATCCGGCTTGGACGCGATGGCTGCGGTCAACTGAGCTGAAAAGTCGGTCTCTGTGTAGTAATTAGCAGGTTTGTCCTCGGTGATCTGTCCCCCCTTGGACTGCCAATACTCTGTGAAGGTGTGTCGCCACTCATCGCCGTAGGCCCCCAGTGTCACAACCATAGCAGCCTTTCGCCACCCCTCTTTCAACGCCTGATCGGCAAGACTCCTTACATATATGGTGAATGGCGGGGGAATTTCAACCAGCAGTTTGTTCCCGATCTCGAGCACCTTGGGCGTGCTGGTGTAAGCCATAACCAGAAACTCATGGTCCTTCTCCTCGTTAATTTTGGCTATGGCGGCAAGGGTATTGAACACCGGGTTGAATATTGCCGGAGTCTTGTACTGATCCAACAGCCTCCGGCAGTTGTTGACCGCCTGCGTCGGGTCGATCATGTCATCGAGCTTGACCAGTTTCAAGGTGCACTTCTCCCCGCCAACAGTAATCCCCCCGCCCGCGTTGATGTCGTTGACGGCCATTTCCACTCCGTTCAGGCAGTCCTGACCATATTCCGCGGCCACACCGCTGATGGGACCCGTAAACCCAATCGTCACTTCCTTCGCCTCAGCCACGCCGTAGACGGCAGGCCCGGCCAACGCCAGACCCATTATCGCGAGTAACAGAAGACCGGTGAATCCCCTACAATACCTCATAGCTTTGCTCTCCTTTCTCTAGATAACCTAGACATGTTGTTCCCAGACTTCTTGGCGCCCGAGGGGTTGGAGATTGAAATTGCAAAGAGGCTTACGAAAAAGAAGTTCCGCACTAGTGAGGATTCATGCTATCCGGTCCTCGGCCAGCGGCAATTATCGTTTTAATGATCGGCATGCACGTAAAAAGGCCATTTTTCAAAGAACCAGTCAACCCAAAGAAACGGGATGAGCCACCATACGCTCCAAACGATGGACTCCCCTTTCAACACTCTTTCACTCATGTCGCCTGCCATATGCTGATTGCCGAGGCCCCAATAACCCCAGTTGATCACATAATAGAAAACGTAAGCCAGCGCTATGAACACAACGACCCCAAATGTTCTGAACCAGAAAGCCCCCCACGAATCCTTGTCTGCCATGGGAACCATGTCGTCGAAAAAATAAGCCCAGACGATTGGGGGCAAGAGGCCAAATGCGCCGATTTCAGCAGCATGCTGCCAGAGAAAACGCGCTGGATTCCCGGCTTCCGACGGCGGGAGATGTTTTGAAATCTCATCCATGTTCAACCATAATGGGGCAATTTTCGTACAAATCACCGCAAGTCCATACGAAATGGCCACGACCGAAATGAACGAGATGAGGCCCTTCCAGGGCTGGGGGAGCTTTATGCCCGTCCACGGCTTCATTCGCCAGACCTGCACCGTCATGTACTGGATCACAATCATCCATTGCCAAAATCCGACCACCCATGAGAGATGGGTGGTTCCGGCGATGCCGCCCCACCAGGGGGTGTTGAGCGCGTAGGACTTCCCGAAAACTACACCGAATATCAGGCCCCAGAAAGGCACGATCAGAACGGTATAGAAAAAAAGTGTTATCGTAGTTGACCAGGCCAATTCACAAAGGCCGGCCTGAGGCTGTTTCAGGTCGCTAGGGTAAACAGGCCATTTTGCGAAAAGAACCGCACTAACGCCGTAGGTGAAAAAGCCGATCAGCACGAAGCAAATCACGGCACGTTCTGCAAACAGAAAATCCGGGTTTATCAGGGCATTGTAGGTAAGAGTTGCCCCGCAACCAGCCGGCATAGTGGTTTTCCCGGCAGCGGCAAGAGCTTCCAGATTGGGTTCGCTCAGGAAGTTGAACCCTAATCCCAGTATTTTGTAGAAGACCACGTTGATCAATAACCACGCTACAACAAAGTTTACCACGGTCTCCACAATGCCGCGCACAGGCTGTGGCAAACCCAGGAAAGGCCAGTGCCCGAAAGAAATATGCTGCCAAAGGCCAATAATTATCATCCCGCCGATATACATGAGAAAAGGATAAGGGAAATAATGAAACGGACCGCGCAAGTCACTGAATAAGTACCAAATAAGCCATGTTATCACGGTGATGGAGATAAAAGCGATAATCCCCGTTACCGGCTGCCCCCAACGAGGTTTCAATGCGTGTGCGTCCATAGTGCTTAGCTCCGTTGTGAAATGTGAAATCCGGACAAACAGTTAAGATTTCTAATCCCTGACCTTGGAGTTCGGCAGACTGTGACTTCACCTCCTTTCGATTTTGTTTTCTTTTAAAAAGCCATCTTCGAGGCCGCTTACAGATGGCATATATGGGAAGTTTGCCTTCAACGCGAACGTGGACCCACGGGTACTGGAAGTTCCATTCTAACAACACTTTTTCCCTCAGGACGTGGTAAACGTCTGAGACTGCCCATTCTGCTCTATTTTGCATTCCTTATGGGGCAAAGCCATGCTTTCGTGTATTTCGCGAGAGAGCTTCCGATAGAGATGATGAAAGAAGACGCCCATTATGTCCCTCGCTTGCACCGACCGCATGGAGCGTTCGGCGGAAGACAGCTTCCCCAACCCGTCCTGCCAGTAGTACCTGTGGGACATGATCACGATATCCCGGAACATGTCACGGTAGAACTTCAGCGCCTCCGGATCGAAGCCGTCCTTAGGCCCCAATCCGATCTTGTCCATGTCCACGATGACCTTGCCTAACGTCAGGTCATCCTGGGAATAAGTCTTATGACCGTTGCGGATCTCCGGAGTTATGATGTGCCATTCCTCCATCTTGGCCAGCCACCGCCGACCCAGGCCGGTGGCGTTTCGAAATTGCTCCTCTCCCACTATCTCCGCTGGTAGAAGCGTATCCACAGGACGAAAGTAGTCTGTGTGAAGTTGGAGGGACCATTCGCGCTCAGGTGAGCCCTTCTCGAACTTGAGAATCCTTTTGATCACCGACAGGGGGAGAAAACAGTGGTCCTGGAGCTCTTTGATGAGGCGAATTCGCTCCACATAGCTCGCTTTGTACTCTGCGACATTCTTGCCCAGTTTTCGGGGCCGGGGCAGAAGGCCCTCGCGGACGTAATAATGGATGGTTTCCTTGGACACCTGCGTCTGCTTAGCCAGCTCGCCGATCTTCACTAGACGCCTCCTTGTGAGCAGTTCGTTCTCCACTTTTGTCAGGTGGCAGAGGGAACTTGCGGCCAGGCTATCGAGTCCGTTTGAACAGGGAAGGTGGAATTGGTGACAAGTTTTACTCTATAAAACACCGAGATCGGACTGTCAAAAACAATTTTCCCGAGTGATGGATATGCAAAGATTTCGCACGACTTTTCCGTAAAGCATGTAGTAATGCTTATCGCTATAATGACCGTGGCCCCCTTCCGGGAGTCGTTTTCCGGATAAGGAAAATGGTCCAAAATATAGGGCGTATTTCTTGCGTGAAAGCTGGTTTTTGGGGGATGAATAACGGCGAAACCGCGTTGATGATTGCCTCTCAGGAAGGCCGCCAGCAGGTCGTGCAGTTGCTACTCGCCGATGGGGCTGAAGTCAATACAAAGATGAATGACGGCGAAACCGCTTTATCGCGTGCATCCCACAAAGAGATAAAGGAACTGCTTATAAGGGCAGGAGCGAAATAATCCGAACACTGAACGAATCTTTCATTGACACGTTTTCTATGTGTCGAGTACGCCCTGGCATGAGGACCCAGCCCCGGCACAACAGGCGAAGCAATGATTGCGTACTATTATCTCACGCTGGGAGAGCCTTTTGATGTCAAATTCGCGAATGTGGGTTGGAGAGCCGCCGTTAACCTTCAGGCCGAGCATCTGATTGAAGTCGCAATCGTACAATCGGCCGTCCCAGCCGACGGAAAGAGTATTGCGGCACATGACGGCGGAGACAGCAGCGGGGTTGAACGCCGAAGCAAGGACCGCCATATAGTCGTTAAGATTGTCGCTGCTGATAAGATAATCAAGATAGCGGCCGATAGGACAGTTTGTTAAGACGAAAAGCCCGTTGAATGCAACTCCGAAACCCTCTCGAAGCCGGCGCTTATACTCGTGTTCCAGCGACGATTGATTGCCCGGCATAAAAGCTCCGGATGGATTGTGCATAAGATTAAGGACCAAGCCTGTCCCCTCACGCCCATAGCCGATTTTGTTGAGTTGGCCAATCGCCGTTATACAGCGGGCGAACGTTCCGGAACCGCGTTGCCGGTCGGTGCGTTCAGGTGTGTAATCCGGCAGCGATCCGACAATTTCCACACCAAGTTCGCGGTACATCTGCGGGAAAGTTTGGCTGACTCCCTCAGTCAGAACTGCCAGGTTCGTCCTTACGATGATCCGTTTGCCGGTGGCGGCAAGTTCCCGCAGCAACCAGGGCAACTGAGGGTGTAACTCCGGTGCTCCTCCGGTGACATCTATCGTGTCGATTTCAGAAATGTGTGCAATTCGTACACACTCGGCAATCACCTCTGCCGACATCATTTCCAGTCGATCCGGAGATGCTTCCACGTGGCAGTGGCGGCAGGTCAGGTTACATCGCCTGGTAATGTTCAATTGAAGGATTTCTACCCCGGTTGCACAGAGCGGGAAAATCCCCATCGCTTTCAGACGTTCGACAAAACTCTCTCTACGGCCGGGGATTTCAAGCATCGCAAGTTGCTGCCGCGGATCCATCACATTTCCTTCTTCCGGACGATTTTTCTGATTTGGGTGGCATGGGCCAGCGTATCTCCTGCAACCATCGCTGCGCCGACATGAATCGCTTCCATCATTTCGTCACTTCCGACACCGAGCGACAGACACTTGTTGGTGTACGCGTCAATGCAATAGGGACAATGGCGTACCGTGGCAACCGTGAGCGCAATGAGCGCCTTTTCACGTTCCGTGAGCTTGCCTGCCCCGGTTGCTTTTCCGTAGTAATCGAAGAAGCTTGCCGCCAGCTCAGGCGAGTGTTCACCTATATTTGGAAAATCCGCCAGGTCTTCCGGTTTATAGTAGGGCTCCGACATAATATCCCTCCTTGTAATGTAGTCTAATGAGAGTGGTAGCTTACCATACTGAAACCGAAGGGGTAAGCTTTATATCATTAAGGAATCGCTCACAATCGGTATGCCAGGCAGGCCGACAATGTAAAAAGGAGAACTTCCGTAATTTCATTGACCGCGCCGAGTACATCTCCAGTGACGCCGCCGAGAAACCGGTGCGCCAGCGCCCGGACCAGAAGCGCGCTCAGTGCGGCTGCTCCTATGAAGGCCGGAGCAAACTTTGGAACAAGGAGCAGGGTGATAACGAGGGCAAATGAGGCAGCGGCGAGGAGTGTTCCGCGAGAAACAAATTCGATACTTGATTTGGCAAGACCTTCGGTTCGAGCACACGGGCTTTTATAAGCGCTAATTACAATTGCGAAACGGCTCATGGCTGGAACAATCGCCAAAGCAATCCAACTCTTTGCCATAATGAGACTGTAAATGGCGCTCGTTTTCAGCAGGATGGCCAAGACCACGGCAAGGGCGCCGAACGCTCCGGTTGCGGAGTCTTTCATAATTTCCAGCCGCCTTTGGGGAGTGTAGCCTCCACCGATCCCATCGGCCAAATCCGCCAGTCCGTCCAAATGAAACCCTCGAGTAACGAAGGTCATAAAGGCGCAGGCCCAGGCAGCAAGGAGAAGCGGGGGCATAGCGGCTTGGAGCAGCCGGACCATTGCCCAGGTCATAAGGCCGACCAGCAGACCCACAAAAGGAAAACATGCATAACATTTTCCCAAATCACCGGGGGATATCTCCCCGGAAACAGGCAACCGAAAGATAGTCAAGAAGGACAGGGCAATGGTGAATCGGCGCCACATAAGGTCTTTGTTCCTCGATAGTCTGTTTTCTTAACTGGACAAAAAACTATCCAGTCAATGAATCAAGTTCTACCCCTCGCAAAAGTATATAAGACCGGTTGTCTAACGAGGATTTTTGGAAACTCCGGCATCCTCAAAAGTGAGCACTTCCTTAAAAACCCGCACTGCACCATCGATTACGCCCATCGCCAGGGCCGCACCGGTACCTTCCCCAAGACGCATCCTCAGGTCGAGTATGGGTTCGAGACCAAGGTGATCGAGCATTCTGCGATGCCCTGCTTCTTGCGAGCAATGCCCGGCAAAGAGGTAGTCAACGGCGGCGGGGCACAACGAGTGCGCCACCAGTGCCCCGGCCGTCGAGATGAACCCGTCGATTACGACGGGACACCTATGGTAGGCGCCGGCCAGGATGCACCCTGCGATGCCCCCGATTTCGAACCCGCCCACTTTGGCCAGGGCATCCAGACCGTCTCCGGGATTCGGACGGTTTATGTCGATAGCCTGCTGTACGATCGCACGCTTTTTTTCCAGGGAACCTTCATCGATTCCCGTCCCCCGGCCCACCATTTGATTCACGGGGACCCCCGTCAGGGCTACGCCAAGGGCGGCTGAGGGCGTTGTGTTGCCGATTCCCATGTCACCGGTTCCAAGGAGCCGGGCGCCGGCGGAAAATAGTTCCGAGGCCAGTTTGAAACCGTGCAGGACCGACTGCTCGGCCTGGTGCCGACTCATGGCAGGTCCTTTGGCTATGTTGCCCGTGCCCCGGTCCACCTTGCATACATGCAACTTATTGAGGCCTTCAGCGTGACCCGGGTCAACATCGGGGACGATCCCCATGTCCACCACCAGCACGTCTGCTCCAACCTGGCGCGCCAAGACATTGATCCCGGCCCCGCCCCTCAGAAAATTCTTAACCATTTCGCCGGTCACTTCCTGTGGAAACGCACTCACCCCCTCGGATACTACCCCATGATCTCCAGCCATAACCAGGAAGACCTTTGTCGCGACGTCGGGTTCGAGGGTCCCCAAAATACCGCAAATGCGTTCCGCAATATCGTGCAGCCGCCCCAGGGCGCGAAGGGGAATTGCAAGATGCGCCGTATGCTCACGGGCCCTTTCCACCCATTCTTCCCTGATTGGTTGAATTCCTTTGACTATTTCTCCAAGATTCATCGCAGATCTTCCTTTCTTACTATTTCCTGAATTCTGTTGACCGAAACAACAAGGTCGTCGAGCGAAAAGACTTCAAGACAAAGACCCCCGTCATATTGCTCAAGGGCCTTGCAGATACCCTCCCATTGCGCCGGAGGAATGCGGTCGAGACCGGTGTGGTCTTTTCCGTTATCGACTCCATGCAGATGCACCACTGAGCTCATTTTGAGAAACGATGCCATCTGCTCCGTCACATCATGCCCGTATCGGAGCAGGTGGCCGATATCGAGGCAAATGGACATATCAAAGGCCCGGGCAAAGGGAGAAATGCGCTGCAGAGTATATTCGAGGTTTTCCACAGCCACCCGCCGCAGTTCGATCCCCTCCATTTGCATGGTCTGGAGCGACTCGCCCACACGGCCGCTCCATGCCGATCTGTCCGGTTCCACCATTCCATCAGCCTTCCTGCTGTCCAGGTGCAAAATGTAGGAAGCGGGATCAAGGGGAAGAGTCCTCTCATAAAAGGACAAAGCAGTTTCGCAGAATTTTCTGCGCAAAGCCGGATCCGGGTCACCAAAAAACAGGTCTGTCGGCAGATGGACGCTATAGGTCAGGTCCAAATCCGAAGCAAGACGGGCCATCTCACGGACCTCGCTCGTTGTCGGCAGATTGTTTTCCTGTCCGCTTTGGAAAAACACGAGTTCCACCTCATCAAAATAACGGCCCAGGCGCCGGATGTTAGGAAGAATCTCTGCTGGAAAGATATAGGAGGTCGTGGCAAGACGGAAAGGAAACCTTCGCTTGAGCGCCGGGGAAAAAATCTCTTCGATTTTTGAACTGAATAAGCCCTCAGCAGGGCCGATGTCCGCCTTCATAGTTGCCGTACACCTCTTCGGGGGATTCCACCTGCTTTTTATGGACGTGTTGGACGCAAATTCCCATAAACGTTTTTCGAAGTTCATCCATCAGCCTGGAAAGCAGTGCCTGAGTCCAATTTGCATCCGGCTGACAATTGAGCTTTTCGGCAAAACCCAGCAGCCTTTCGAAGATCTCCACCAGGTGATCGTTTGCTGCCCGATAGGGCTCGTTTCGTGCAGACTCTTCCACCCAGTAAACAGGTGATGAAGGTTTTCCCATTTCCTTCAGCAGGAAATGGCAGATCCTCTTCATAAGCCCGGCCAGCCATCCCACCCTGAAATCCCGGTATAGCAGCAGTCCCTCGAACCCGAACAAGCCCCGAGGGAGGAGCATTTTCCGTTGAAGAGCGCTTTGATAGCCGGGGGTGCCCTTAAACGCCACATGATCGTGATAGAGAAGGTTGGCGGTCCTGCCCAGACGGTCGACAAGCCTATTGCGCTGAAGAAACTTCAGGTTCTCTCGAATGTCATCGAGTGTGCTGGCGGCATCGAACATTATAAAGCCGATCTCCGGCTCCAGACCGGCCTCACGTATAGTCGCGATGGCCTTTTCGTTGCCGGCGATGCTCGCGTGCTTGCCGAGCCGCTTCAAAACATCCGGCCTGCCGCTTTCAATGCCCAGGAGCAGTCTGGTCAGCCCGGCTCCCACCAGTTCCCGCATAAGGCCGTATGTAACGTCGTTGGCCCTTGTCTCCATGCCGAAGGTGATTCCAAGACCCGCCAACCGAGACGCGAGCTTGGCCGCGGTTTGTTTCCCCGCATTGCCGGGGCCGACGAAATTGGGATCAACGAAGTAAAAGTCCTTTTTCCCCAGGGAAACGAGCTCGGAGATCTCAGCGGCTACGTTTTGCGGAGAGCGTCCCCGCCACATGGTCTTCCCCTGGTCCAGGACCGGCACCAGACAAAAAGAGCAGTGATTATAGCATCCCCGGCTCGCCAGGATACTTACGGTTTGCTCCGAGCCCAGGGAGGGTCTCAGAGGAAACGCAAGCCTGTCCGGCGATTCGATTGGAGCGCGCGTGCGGGGGAACGATGCTTTCCCATGGGACCTTAGAGCAGCGCCTTCTACATGAGCCTCGATTCCGGCTTCAATGCATCGTGCCATGTCCACCATGGTTTCTTCCGGTTCCCCGACGATCACGTAATCAACCGCAGCCGAGTAATCCAGGATTTCTTTCCATACAAGACCGGGGAAAAAACCATAGAGACAAATCGGTGCATCAAACCCGTGGCTGCGCAGATCGGCAAGCATCTGAAAAACAGACTCGGTCGCCTCCCAGGAATAGACCGCGTGAACGGCCAGAACATCCAGGGAAGGATTGTCCACCAACCACTGCACAGTCTTCGCAGACGTCCAGCGCGCTGCATCGACAATGTCCACCTCGAAGCCCGCCCGGACCAGGGCAGCCCCGGTATAGCCCGTCATGAGACATGACCACAGGGGCGTATTGGCAATGTCGTTGAAGTGGGCTTCCGAAGCTTCTCGTGGATGTTCAAGCAACAGGATGCGCATCGTTGGTTTTCAGTTTTGAGTTTTGAGTTTTTAGTTGTTCTTTCTGCTCACCATTCACTATTCACTATTCACTATTCACTATCGACTGCACTAAGGTAACTTAGGGCGCCCTGGCTCATACAAAATGCCCCCAATTCATGGCGCAGATTGTCCCAGGGCGGTGGGTTAAAATAAATCGGGTAAAGCAGGTCCAGTCCGGGATCGATAAGGCGATCCCGGAGAATTTTCTCAGTAAGGGGTGTCCCCGGATATAATCTGAGATTATTTATGACTACGGCCCCCAGATTTCCTCTTGAAGCATGAAGCGAAAACAGCTTGTCGAGCAATCTGTAGGTCTGATCGACCGAACCCTGGGTCTCCCCGGGCAGATTCACGAGGAAATGATATACGCTGAGAATCCCGCTCCGGGCAGCCAGCTTTCCGGCATGCAGCACCTGCTCCAGGGTCAGGTTTTTCCCAAGAAGTTTCAGCGTGTAGTCTGAAGCCCCATCGGCGGAAAAGTACAGAGTAAGAAGACCCGCCTCACTGTAAAGGTCCAGTTCTTTTTCCGAAAGAGTGTCTTCACGGAAAAACCCCGTCCAGCCAATCTCCAATCCGCGCCTCAAGATCTCCTTACAGATGTCACTGAGATGTTCCTGCGGCTGGTTGACTACAGCATCGGTAAAATGGACGCTGCGAATGCCAAAATCACGCTGAAGAGTTTCGAGTTCATCCACTATGCGCTCGGGGGACCGAAGACGCAACCGGCGGCCCTGGAGCACCGGATAGAGGCAGTATCGGCAGTTGTTCGGGCATCCGCGCTTGGTTTCAACCCCCATAAAAGCAACATATCGATTACGATTTTGATAATAAGCGGGCGCAAATGTGCGCCAGTCGGGCAGCGGCAGGGAGTCCAGGTCCTGGCAATAGACAATTTGCGCGTTGTCTGGTGTGCAAACCACACCGCCCCGCCTCACTTGATCCCGCCGCTGCAGCCCAATCTCTACGCTTCGCGAGGCGGCTCCCGGTTCCCGAGCCCCATCTGTTCTCCACAAAACACCGGGGACCGCACCGGGTGTTTGAAGGTTTTGAAGGAGCAGGGGAAATGCGGTTTCGGCTTCTCCAGACACGGCGAAGTCAACTTCGGGGACCTCCTCCATCAGACGCCTGGCAAAGAGTGTAAAAGCAGATCCACCGAGCACGACAGTAGCTTCGGGAGCGTATTGCCTGATGAGAATTCCAAGGGTCTTTAGATGGGGAACGAAAGAGATAAGATGTCCTGCCAGCGGGTCGAGGTTCCGAAAGGAAATACCGACCACATCAGGTCTGAACGCATCCAGTGTGCGCACCAGGCCGGGCCACGGAATAGGATCGAGGTTAAGGTCCAGGCCCTGGACCTCGTGCTCACGGCCGATCGCTGCCGCCAGTCCGGCGAGACCGAGGGGAAAAACCACCTCAGAGCAATCATGCGTCGAGACTGCCTGGACCAGCAGGACTCGCATGGTTTCCTTTCTTATCAAAAAGCACCAGTCCCACATACTTTACATAGCCTTGCAGATGTGAAACCGGGCTGAGGGGAAGACCGGCATTGTGGGCCGTCCGGTAGACGTCCACGCCGCACGCCTCCAGGGATGGGCGCGCCTTTTCCGGAAAGCGGCAGCGGCCGTCTTCGGGGCACGTTGGACAAACCGGACACGGCCCCGCCCCGAAAGCCAGCGCCTCGGCATAGCCCGCCAGGAAAACGGCCCGTTCAAGGGCCAGGAGCTGTTCATGGAACAAATGGGACGGTGGAGTACCCTGAACCAGCAGAGCATACCGATATTCTGAGATCAAGACCCCCATTTCTTTCTCATCGGGAGAGGCGGGCGGGCAGCAAAGCGAGCCGCCATAGAGCGGACAGCCGAACCGGCATTTTAGACGCACCCAGTGCTCGATCGCAATCTCGCCGGCCTCTATGATGCGGGCAAAAGAAAATCCTGACCTCTTCGCCTGAGCAGTCAGCATCTCGGGACGAGAAACATGCCGATTTTCGTTTGGATACTCATGCTTGGCCAAAAACAGTGACGTGTCGCTCTGAAGGTGAAAAAACCCGACGTTTTTCAGCCCTGCCCCGTTGAGCAGGGCGAGCATTTCTTCCAGCCCGTAAACACGGCCGTTATATGTGTTTATAAGCATGTGGAGGTCATAGAGCGCTCCCTTCACCGGATCGACATCGTGCAGGTCGCTAAGGTAGTCATGCACAAGGATAGTCCCTCCGGGAGCCAAACAGGCTGCAAATTCTTTGACAATGTCTGCGGCCTCAAGAGGGCCATAGGCATGTATGATGTTGGACAGCAGAATCAGATCGAACTGTTTTCCCCCGATACATGGCGCCAGAACCGTGCCGGCAACGGTTTGAATCCCTTCCCATGCTTTTGGGTCCGGGTAGAGTTTACGCGCGGCCCAAATGGTATCGGGAAGCTCGTAGAGCACCGTGCTGAGGTCCGGCCACTGTCTTCGCAAAGCACGACACCAGGCGCCGGCCCCGCCCCCCACATCGAGCAGTCGGCGCGGCGCCGGCCCAAACATGTCCTTGAGATATTCAAGGGACTCCGCAGACTTGAGCCGAGCCTGAAGGTCCAATGCTCTCACGTACGCCAGGGTCCGCTCGCTATACTGCTCTGAAGATTCATCCACAGAGCGCTCATTTGCGCGGACCCCATCGCGTATTCTTGGTCCGAGCCTTTGCCAGTGAGAGCTCAGGTAACGCCGGTATAGGAGGAAATCGCCCAGATAGGAGCTATTTGCAGGCGTCAGGCAGCGGGCAGCAAGAGGACCGTTGGAAAACACTGCTTCATGCTCGACGATAAGGCCCAGAGCAACAAGGGAACGCATAAACCGTGACAGCCCGCCGGCATCGTATCCTGTTTGCGCCGCAAGTTGATCGACCGTGGCGGGACAATCCGCCAGGAATCCAAAAATATTCAATTCCAAGGCCGTGAAAAGGACCTCGGAGTACCAGTAGGCCGTTGCCAGATCTTCCAGTCGCTGGAAGTCTTCGGAAGCAATATCAGTGTTTTGGTGTGGCAGCTTCATATTCGGCGGTCTTTTAAATTCCAATAGGACCTGTTGGGCCTATATAAATGCCCCCTGCCCCCGTGTTTCGGAAATGAACACCCGCTACATTTTACTCGTCCCCTTGAGCAGATGGCCGAAAAGGTCATGGGAGCCTTTGTTGGCGCAGAAATCCCCACACATGGTGCATACCTTACTGTCATGCGGGGAACGGCTATCGCGTATGGCTTTGGCCTTCTGGGGGAAAAAGCCATGCTCAAACTGCCCGTCCCAATCGAGGTCCCTGCGCGCCTTGCTCATGGCCATGTCCCTCGCCCTCATACGGTCGGGATACTTGGCGGTATCTCCGATATATGCCCCGAGGCGAGCCACCCGGACACCTTCTATGACATCTTCTTCATTTGGCAGGGCAAGATGTTCCGCCGGGGTGATATAGCAGATCAGGTCCGCTCCATAGCGCGCGCTGTGTGCCGCTCCAATGGCCGCCGCCACATGGTCGTAGCCGGCCATCACGTCCGTTGGAATCGGCCCGAGCATGTAGTAGGGGGCGTTGTTGCTCATCCTTTTTTGCAGAATGATATTTGCTTCGATTTCGTCAATGGGTACGTGTCCCGGACCTTCCACCATCATTTGACAGCCCATCTTGCGGCCGATCTCAGCCAGTTCGCAGTTGATGAGAAGCTCCTGGACCATCGCGCGGTCAAAAGAATCCCAAATCGCCCCCGATCTCAATCCGTTGCCAAGGGAGAGGACTACGTCATATTTTTTTAGGATCTCCACCACACGGTCGAACTTGGCGTAGAGGGGGTTTTCCCGTTTGTTCTTCCGCATCCAGGCAACCATGGAGGTGCCGCCTTTGCTCACCAGTCCTCCATAACGGTATCCCTGCCGCTCGAGTCGTTCGATTGTGTAAAGATTGATCCCGCAGTGGATTGCCATAAAGGAGATCCCGTCTTCACACTGTTTCTCGATGAGATCGAAAAGCAGCTCTTCATCGAGCTTGTTTGGGTCTCCGTAACGGCGCGTGGCCTCACAAAAGGCCTGGTAAAGGGGCACGTTTCCTACCGGAAGCGTAACGGCCGCCAGGACTTCCCGGCGAACCTTATCGAGGTCCCCGCCTACGGAAAGCTCCATAAGCGTGTCGGCCCCGGCCGCCTCGGCAGCCTGGGCTTTTCGAACTTCGGCCTCGATATCCACGATGTCCGTGGATGTGCCAATGCTGGCATTGACTTTTGAGCGAAGTCCCATTCCGATGCCCACGATTCGACCGGGACGGTTGGTATTGAGCGGGACCACGATCTGGCCTTCGGCAATCCTGCGGAGAATTAATTCCGGCTCCAACCCTTCCTGAGACGCGACCTCCCGCATAACTTCGGTAAGAAGTCCCTTTGTTGCCAATTCGACTTGAGTAGCCATGGTTTGTCTCCCAGCTTTATCCCCGCATCTCCAGTCATGGATGCCCGGGAACGTTATGTTTCGCGCAAGGGACAAAAAAAATCCCCAAGCGCACAATATCAAGCGCCGTGAGGATTTACCATCTCCCCAGGTGCACACCGAATGTTAGGTCTTCTGACTCTCGGATCGTCCTACAAGCCGCGCCTTCCCGCCCAATTGAAAAAGGACAGTGGCTTCGTGCGGCGTTCGTCCCCGATTACAGCGGCGGGTCCGTACCGGAATCTCACCGGACTTCCCTTTTATGGCCCAGAGGGGCCAACATTCGGATGCCAAACCTGCTTAGCGTGCCTTATAGAAGAATCCCTCCGTCTTGTCAATTGTAAAATATACAGGATTCCCCCAATGGCAGGCCCGCTGAAAATCCCTGAGAGAAACCTCTTTTAATTAATTTATTCCGCAACTAAATTGCTTCTTCCAGTATAGAATTCTTGTTTTGAATCTTTGAGTCTTGCACTCACAAGATCACCTTTGCCATATTTAATAATGAAAATGTCTGTGCCAGTCGGGATGACGAAACATCGTTTTTCTCTTATTAAATGATCTATTGTTTCAAAGTCATTCCGCTTATTAGCCAATATTGCAGACTCCGCATCATCAGAGTTAAAGCATCCTATAGAATTAAGCTTTGCATAATGTTTACCTTTGAGTTCAGTTGGGGTTTGTTGTGAATTATCATCATATTTTGACTTATCTGGAAAATATTCATCAAGTGCAGTGCAGCCTGATATAATACAGATTGCTACAGCCAAAACTATGCATAGACGCTTTCTCATTTTAATCCCTCTTTAAGAGTTTAATTGTTCATTGTTTTGAATTCCCGCCACAAGCGCTAACAGGGTGATGAAAAAGGATTGAAATTCCCACTTTGCAGTAAAAACCCCGTGAGGCCGTCACCCCGACGAAGGTCGGGGTCCAGTGTTTTGCTTTAAATATCAAATAGTTCAAAAATGCTCTAGATTCCGGCCTTCGCCGGAATGACGAAATCACCCGCCTTTTTAAGGCTCTTTTCCCACCAGAGAACCCTTTTTCATCACCCTGCTGAGTTATTAATTTCAAACCCCAGTATGTACAAGCAGGATGGACAGGTAGTCCGCCACCTGCTCCTGCCGGCGCAATTTGCGCAGGTCGGCCTCAACCTGCTGGCCATCGAGCCCGGCTCGCGCCACATATACCGCGCGGTCCAGAAAACCAGCCTGTTCAATGAAATCGACGACCTTGTTGAGTCGCCTGCCGAGCTTCATCAGGATTAGTGTCCCTCCCCCGGCAAGCGCCTCTCCGATAACATCGAGGTCATCGGAAGCAGGGATAATGACCACCCGTTGCTTGCCTTCACCTATGGGAAATTCAGCCAAAGCGGCAGCGGCGCTAAAAGCCGTGACTCCCGGAACGGTGACCACATCGAGTCCGGGAAGTTGTTCGCGCAAAGATCTGACGAGATAAATGTAGGTGGAATAAAGCAGAGGATCGCCCAGAGTCAAGAAGCAGGCATCCTCGCCCATGCCGACCACATCCGCGACACTCCGAGCTGCCTGGACCCAGTGGAGCGATAGCTCTCCGCTGTCGTCGCTCATAGGGAAGACCAGTTCGTGGATCAGGGAATCCGCTCTCAGGTACCGGCCGGCAATGGCAAGAGCGATGCTCCCGTTCTGGCTCCGTGCCTTTGGAACGAAAACATGCCGACACCCTTGAAGGACTCTGGCCCCTTTCAAGGTCATCAAGTCGGGGTCGCCGGGCCCAACTCCTATTCCATAAAGGACCCCGAATTTCATGTCGATTTTTTCCCTGCCGGGAACAAAATCTTCTCCTCTATTCGCTCGATACGCTTGACTATAAGCTCTTCGGGTATCAATTCCATGAGGCGCTTACGCGCCTCGCCAACTGTCAGCGGCAGACCATTTATAGGCACTCCGTCATAGCGTTTCATCTCGTGCAGCAGGGTGGACACATAGGGCAATCGCAGCCCGGCTTTATCAAGCATATCATAATCGCCAAACACCTGTTCAGCCGGTCCATGGCTCAGGACCCGTCCCCTGTTTAACACATAGATCCTATCTGCAAAAAGAGGCAGCATATCCACCAGGTGGGTCGCGAGAATTACTGTAATCCCCTGCCGGCGATTGAGCCTGTTGAGGAGCCGCATCATCGTTTCTTCCCCGGCAGGGTCCAACCCGGAGGTGGGTTCATCGAGGATCAAAATCGCGGGCTTCATGGCAAGCACGCCGGCCATGGCGACCCGCTTTTGCTCTCCAAAGCTCAAATGATGAATGGCTCTATGCCGCAAATCAGCGGCCACGACAGATTCAAGCGCCTCAGAAACCCGCCGTTCGACCTCCGGCTCGGGTAGGTCCAGGTTCCTTGGGCCGAAGGCCACATCTTCCTCAACCGTGGTTGCGAAAAGCTGATCGTTTGGATTCTGAAAAACCAGTCCAATGCGCTGATAGAGATCTCTGGCCGGAGTGCCGCAGATCTCGTGTCCGGCAATGCGGACCTGTCCTTTCTGTGGCTTTAAAAGGCCGACAAGCACCTTTATGAGAGTAGTCTTTCCCGATCCGTTCGAGGCAAGCATTGCCACAAACTCACCCACTCTGACCCGAAAGTCCACTTCGGTAAGCGCCTGGGTCCCTTCCTGATAGGTGAAGCATATCCCTGAAGCCTCAACGGCCATAGGAACTTCTTTCATAAAGCCCCCCACTCCAGCCGGATGTATGCAATCACTATGGCTGCCGAGGTCAGGCACAAAATCCAGAGGTCTTTCGAGCAAATGCGCGGCAGAGCGCCAAAAGGTATGTAGCCTTTGTACCCTCGCAGTTCCATGGCCTCATAGGTGCGGATCCCCTGGTCCATTGCAACCTTCATCACTGTTCCCGCCAATACGCCCGTAGATGATAAAGAACGCCTGAGGCTGGAATACCCGAGCCGCACCCTTTGGGCGTCCATGACGTCGGCGGCCTGATCCAGGAGCATAAAAATATAACGGTACATGAGCATGGCCACTTCAACCCAGCACTTTGGGACACCGAACCAGCGCAGGGCATGAAATACCTGATGCGCCCTGGCGGTAGAGCTCAAAAGCAGCAGTGCGCTGACTGCCCCCAGAACTCGAGTCCCAAGCAAAGCGCCGTGCAGGGCGCCTTCTCGCATCACTGCTATCTTCCACCCAAACAGCGGGATGTTCAAAAGCAAGGTGGAACCAACGAGAACCGACTGCAGCAGGATTACAACCAGAACAATTCCCAAAGGGGCCGCAAGCCTGGCCAAAATGATCCTGGCGGGCATCCGGATCGCCAGCATGGCTGCCAGGCCGGCCGCAAAGATTGCGAGCGGAAACGCAGGGCCGGTGGACAGTATGACACCGACGATCGCCAGAATGGCAAGCAGGAGCTTTACGCGAGGATCAACACGGGTCAGAATGTTGTCCCGATATGCAAATATGTCTGAGAAAAGCTCAAATACCGGCTGCAAACCGTTAGCCTTTATCCTTTGGGGGAAATAAACCCCGAAAATGATAACCGGCGGTAAAACCGCCCGCGGCTCCCGCTAAAAGAAACAGCAACAGGGGCAAGTCCCCACGTTCGATATTGATGAGAGGCTCCTGCGGAGGGCGGTTTGCCTCTATCGCGAACTTGCCGACTACCGACTCATCGACCCCGGCCCATTTGCACTCAGAGATCCGCAGGCCGATATACAAGCCCAGAGCCAGCAAAAAGATAAGGCCGCCTGCAAGCGCTATTTTCATAAAACACACCTAAACCGCAAAGATTTTAAGCAATTCGGGCCTGCGTGTCAGTATGAACCTGTAAGCTCCCACACACAGGAATCCCTCAACAATTCCCAGCGGGACCTGAGTAGGCACAAACGCAATAAGCACGGTCAGGAAAAATTTACCCAGTGGAGCATTACCGTGGAGAGCCGTGGCGAGTTGAAAAGAAGTGACGCTGTATGTGGCCCAGTCCGATAGAAGGCCCGCAAGGAAAGCGCCAATCCACCATCTGCCGGACAGCCGCCTTGCCAGGATAAACGCCACATACCCTGTGAAGGCGCCGGCAACCCCCATTGAGGCAACATTAGCACCGAGAGTGGTAAGCCCGCCATGCGCCAGGAACAGGGCCTGCAGCACCAGCGCCACGCTGGTCACCACAACCGTGAGCAGCGGGCCGATAAAAATGGCGGCTATACCCGTCCCGCAGGGATGTGAACAGGAACCCGCCGTAGGGACGGGTATAGGCATGCAGGATATTATGAACACAGCCGCCCCTACCAATCCAACCATAGGCTTGAGGTGCAAATTACGCAGACCGCGCAAGTGCAATTCACGCAGTCCCAGAAAGAGGAACGGCGCAGACACCGCAAACCACAGTATTGCCCACCGCACCGGCAGAATTCCCTCGGAGATGTGCATCGCGAACGCTGGAACGTCCGGGAGCACGAGCAATGACGTGAATACAATAATTACCGTGATGGAGCGGCGCCTGATTTTCATACCTGCCTGCACAGTTCCGTAAATTCAGCGTATTCGATACACACTCGATCCGGAGGAATGCAGTTCGACCGGTCTTGAATCGAAGGCCGATAAAACCGATTTACCTATGTGCGATATTTTGCAGCCTCATCGGGAGGCATGGGAACGAACTCGCACTGCCCTGACGGGACAGGGTACATTCCCTTTGGGGGAAGCACCATTTGCCTTACGTCCTTGCAACTCCTTGCCTCCTGGATCCTTGTTTGCACCAGGTCAACCAGCAGCTCATCGAATCCGAACCCGCGTCCCATTCGAATAGTAACATCGGGAAACCTTTGCGCCTGCCCCTGAAGCATTTCAGGAACGTCGAGAACCAGATGCAGCCCTGAATTCAAAAAATAGGGAATCACCAGCACCTTTGAAGCACCAAGGTTGACACATTTTTCAAAGACCTCCGGAAAGTGGGGTCCGAGCCTCGACAGGAAACACACCTCGACGAGCGGATAACCGTACTTGAGTCTAAGACGATCAGCAACCCTCTCCATATCCTTCCCTGCTTCCGGCACCCGGCTTCCATGACCCAGAAGTATTATAGCCTCCTCAGGCGCGGCTGATTTGTTTCCCGCTTCAAAATTCTCACCATTGGCCATGCTACTCTCCAAATCTCCGCCGGCATTCAAGAAGAACCCCGTTCGGGCAAAAAAAACCGGACCATAACCCCCAGGTCCGGGAAACCGTTTTCATCCTCGGCTTATCCAACTCGAGCCCCAATCCACGGGAGCACGTGCAGCTATGAAGCTATGGGCCGGTCTTCTGGCTCTCGGATCACCCTACTCGCCAAGCCTTCCCACCCAATCGGACAGTGGCATGCAGGCGGCTTTTGTCCCCGATCACAGCGGCGGGTCCGCAACGGTTTTGCACCGTTTTCCCCTATGTCCCTTTTTGGAACACCCACAGCTTATTGCAGTCGATTTTGACCCAGTGCGGACGGGGAGTCAAGGAAATAATACACGCGTAATCATCGCCCCACTCATGATAGAAATCATCTGCCACTTTCTCCAAAGCCGAAGATCAGATATGTTTCCTTGTGAGTTCAAAAAAGAACCGAAGGCATTCGAGGGAACAGGAGATTCCGATGACAGATGACAAAGTGATGGTAAATTTTCAACCTTCCGGAAGAAGAGGTCCCGTCCCGAAGGGCATTAGCCTGATAGAAGCGTCTCGGTTGCTTGGTGTAGATATAGAAGCGTTGTGCGGTGGGAAAAAGGTTTGCGGCAAATGCGCCGTCCGCATCGCGGAAGGGCATTTTGCAAAGTACAACATTACATCCGGTATGTCCCATGTGAGCAAATGGCAGCAGGATGAAGAGAGCAAGTTCATCAATGACAAACGCAAGGCCCAGGGATACCGGCTGGCCTGTGCAACCAAACTCCACGGGGATGTACTGGTGTTCGTACCGGAAGAATCCAGGGCGGGAAAGCACGCAGTAAGCAAGGCTGCCAGGCACATCCATATCGAACACGATCCTGCTGTGAATATATACTGCGTAGAGGTGGACAAGCCTACTTTTCATGATCCCACGGCCGACTTTGAACGGGTTTGTAAAGCACTTGAGAGAGATTACGGGATAACGGGGTTGAGCGCCGATATATTTGCGTTGCGCACCCTTCCCACCGTTTTGCGCGAAGGCGATTGGTCTGTAACTGTAAGCATTTGGAATGACAAGGAGATCATCCGGTTCAGGCCTGGGAGGAAGGACAATTCCTACGGATTGGCCATAGATGTCGGCACTACTACGGTGGCCGGCTACTTGTGCAATCTTCGGACGATGGAGGTCGTCGACACCGTTTCGCTCACAAACCCTCAGTGCAAATACGGCGAAGACATCATGACCCGCATTACCTTTCACATGACCACCGAAAACGGTCTCAAGCGGATGAGCGACGACATCGTAGAGGGGATCAACCGGATAATCGATCAAGCCGTGCAAAACACCCATCCGCCTAAGAAAAGAGTCAAGAAGCCCAAGGGCGGCGGGGGACCCAGTGAGTTTGCAGAGGCGCCCGTAAAGGGTAAGATCTACCTTCGGCTCAGAAGGGATGATATCGAGGACGTCACGATTGGCGGCAACACCGCGATGCATCACATTCTTCTTCAGCTCAATCCCGAGTACGTAGGTCTTGCCCCATTTCCACCGGTAATACGCCACAGCCTCGATATCAAGGCCCGGGACCTGGGGATTCGCATCAATCCTTCAGCTTATGTCTTTGTACTTCCCAATGAAGCTGGGTTCGTAGGCGGGGATAACGTAGGCGTGCTCATTGCCGAGGAGCCTTACAAGTCTTTTGAAAATCAACTCATTATAGATATCGGAACCAACGGAGAACTGGTATTGGGCAATAAATTCAAGTTGATTTCCTCCTCTTGCGCCACCGGCCCGGCGTTAGAGGGAGCGCAGATCGCATTCGGCATGCGAGCGGCCCCTGGCGCAATCGAGCGGGTCAAGATCGATCCCGATACCCATGAGGTGGACTATAAAGTCATAGGCCGTGACGCGTGGCGGAGCTTCTCCGAACCCAAGGAGATGAAGGCCAAAGGGATTTGCGGATCAGGAATTCTGGACGTGCTGGCGGAAGTTTATTCCGCCGGTATTATCTCCAAAAGCGGGGTTTTCGCCAAAATGCAAAAGTCCAAAAGGTTCCGCAGGGACCCGGACACCAATCAGCCGGAATTCGTTCTTGCGTGGGCTGAAGAGACAAGTATCGGCAAGGATATCGTAATAATGCAAAAAGATATTAGGCAGATTCAGCTCGCAAAGGGCGCTCTTTATGCCGGATGTAAGCTGATGATGCGCAAAATGGGCCTTGATAAGGTTGACAAGGTGAAGATCGCCGGAGCGTTCGGCACTCACGTAGACCCTACCAAAGCCCTGATCATAGGGTTGTTTCCCGATTGCGAGATTGACAAGATCCAGTGCGTCGGCAATGCAGCGGGCGATGGCTGCCGCGCAGCCCTTCTGAACCGTGAGAAAAGGGTTGAAGCTGACTGGTGTTCCAGGAATGTCGAGTATATTGAACTTAGCCTGGAGAAGGATTTTCAACAGCAGTTCATGGAAGCCATGCAGTTGCCGCACATGACCGATGAGTTCCCGCACCTCAAAGGAGTTGTTCGAGATGAGATACTTCCAGGGTGTGACCGCTATAAATTATAAACTGGACAGTTGGTCGGTCAGATAACTTTGCATCTGGTCCATCTGGGCCACAGCGACATCCATGTTTTCAAACTCCGTTTGGAGAGTCGTCATCTGCTGGTTGATATTTGACTGCATGTTGCTCACTTGGTTATTCAGCCCGGTGATGGTGTTCTTCAGTCCGGTTTGCTGGGAGGCAACCGTCCCGTTTGAGGAATTGGTGAATCCACTCACGAGGTCATTCATAAGACTCGCGATTCCCCGGTTTACCGTAATAGTAGCGCTTGCCGGCAACGAGGTGCCGGTGAAGCTGACTGCAAGGCCGTTGGCGCCGCTGGCTGTGTTATCAAGGGCTAATACATTGCCCGAACCGGTGGCGGCAAGACCGTCAATTGTGCCTGCGATGTTTTGATCCGTTCCGGGAAGCTGGCTGATATCGATGTTATATGTCCCGGATTGAGTATTACTGTTACTGTAGACATATTGAAACTGGCTGTTGCTGCAAACACCGGAATCCGAAAGAAGATTAACCACGCCTGAGAAGTTGCTCGTGAGCGCCTGCCCGAACGTGCTCGTATCAAGACTGAGCTGGCCGTTACTGCCTGTTGTTATTCCGACATTGGCGAGATAGTCCATACTCCCGGTACCGACCTGGTTCATAATAGTGGACTGAAGTTCGGATTTTATCGTGTCCATAGTGATATCGCCGAAAAGCGGTCCGCCCGTCGTATTTGAAGAGGCAGTGTAGGTATTCTGGGTATTGACGTATGAGATGACGGTGTTATAGGCGTTAATCCAGGTGGTAATGTTGGCTTCGATTGCCTGCGCATCATGGCTGACATTGACCGTCAGGGCCGTATTCGGGTCCGCTCCGAGCAGATTGAGCGTAACCCCCGCGATTGCGTTTGTATCAGTATTGGTCGGGCTTGTCATACTCATGCCGTCTACCGTGAAAGCGGCATTTGTGCCCTGCTGGAGTACATACTGGTTGATCGTAGCGGGTTGACCAAAAGACCCAAAATTCAGTTGCCCGGCGTTGGAAGCCTGAAGGGAAGCCTGGAGATTAACGGAGAGCTTGCTCGTCCCGGAAGCATTGTCGATTACCTGAATTTGCCCGGATGAATTAACTGTCGCGGTGACGTTGCTAAAGGCGTTCTGAATCGCGGTAAGGAGGTCCCCGACCGTCGAGGTTGGAGTTATAGAGAAATCGGTTGCCGTCACTGCTTGCCCGGCGTGATTCGTTCCTGAGATGGCTATCTCGTCTCCTGAGGTGTAGTTGTCATATCCATAAATGCTCGTGATGTTCGTAGAAGCAGTGATAGGAGTCGAATTCGTTTGAAAACTACCAAAACTTAGTGTCCCGGTACTGGCGCCTATTGAAGTGCCAACATTAACGGAGAGTTGGCTAGCCCCTGTTGCATTATCGTTTACCTGAATTTGCCCGTTTGAATTAACTGTCGCAGTGACGTCGCCAAAGGCGTTCTGAATCGCAGTAAGGAGGTCCCCGACTGTCGTGGTCGAGGTGATTGCGAGACTGGTTGGTCCAACTGTAGTCCCATTGTGAGTCGTTCCGGAAATGGTGATCTGGTCTCCGGATGTGTATTTGTATCCATCAATGCTCGAGATATCCGTAGCAGCAGTGATCGCGGAACCATTCGACGTATTCGCAACAATTCCGGCCACCCCGATCACACCGGTATTGGCGACGCTCGCGGTAACCCCGACCGTATCCGCCCGGTTTCCCTGGATCAGGCCAAGAGTCTGCAGCACATTCTTATCGTCGGTCCAACTGGTCATGCCCGCAATATTCAGGCTGTAAGTTGTCTGAGAACCATTGGTTGTCGGGACAATAGAAGCGGCAATACCCGCTCCGGCCAGCGTCTGTTGTATTTGCTGCAGGGTGTCGCTCAAGTCAATAGTGGCGGTGTTTCCGTTTATGGTTACAGTTCCGGAAGTGCTTGCTATTCCGAGCAGGGCCGCAACCCCGGTCGAAGAACTCGAAAAGCCCACGCCTTGGGCCCCCCCGGCTATCGGGTTTTGAATAACCGTCGGCCCGGCTCCGTTGAATCCAAGGCTTTCGAGAGTATTGGAAGCCGAACCATCGTCAAGGCTGATTCCGGCGGCCCCTGTCTGTCCGCTGGTAAGCACCAGCCGGTAGGTGTTGGCCGAATCCTGAATTATTGCAGCCGTTACGCCTCCATTTGCACTGTTGATGTTAGACTCTAAATCCTGGAGCGTATCGCTTGCAGCGACCTCAACCGCCTGACCGTTTACCACGATGGTCCCTGAGATACCGAGCGCGGACGTTTCCGAGGAAAAATCCTGCGAGGCGAGTTGTTCGGCTTGGGCCGTGTTGTTGATAACTACCTGATAGCTGCCGTTATTGGCGGTAGAAGAGGCTGAGGCTGAGAGCAGCGATGAGGCGCTTACGCTTGAAGATGATGACACGTTGGCGCTGTAGATGTTCAGGCCCGTACCGCTTGACGTCAAAGCATTTGAGGCAGTCTGGAGTGCGCTCAGGTCCCCGTCAAAGGTTTGCCAGGCGGAGACCTGGTCATTGAGGGTCGTTATCTGATTATTGTAGGGTGTCAGACTCTCTTCCGAAACCGCCTGCAACTGGGTCAGCATGCTCTGCCAGTCGATGTTGGTTCCCATACCCGTAAGGCCCAACTCAGTCAACGGGGACGATGTAGAAGATACTGAAGACACTGCATTCTCCTTTGGGTTGGTGCACTTGCCGAGGGGTCGCCGGTCCAGCCGCCTCGTTGACGGCCTCGATCCGTAACCGCTGCAAAAATGAGTCCATACTGCACTAAGATCGGCAACCTTGAAGCTAAACTTAAGAAAAAATAGCCGGCTTTTTCAAAAATTTTGGAGTGCGGATAATTGCTGCAACCAGGGGCTTATCGCACGAGGCCGTTCAGGCGTTAGCGCCTGTCAATTTTTTATAGGCGAGGTTAATCTGCTTACTTTTTTCTTCCGCAAGTTTTCGAAATTCCGGGGGAGAGTCGGCAAAGTTATCGGGGTGATACTGCTTTATGGCGGTGAGGTAGGCTTTGCGGATCTGGTCCATCGACGCGTTTGAGGACATCTGAAGGACTTCGATACCATTTTCTGCTTGAGTTTTCGGGGAAGGGTTTCCTGAAGAAGATTGCTCCTTCATTTTCGCCGAAAGTTCTCTCGATTTTTCCTGTGCCTCCGTGGAGATTTGCACAGTATCGCTCAACTTATTACCGGGCGAACTTTGCGGTCTGAAACAGACGTTTGCGCTGGTTGAATAAGCCACAGTAATTCTGGCGAATCGAACTGGCACCGGCATTTTGCATCCTGATCCAACAGGTCGTTCGGCAAAAACCCAAAGTCCCTATCCCTAACTTCCAGGCAACCCGGCCGCCTCTTAAGAGACCCGTTGGCTTTCCGCCCCCGGCTCACGCCGAGTTTGGCTTTTTCAGGAGTCGCCAATACGTTAAACGAACTGTGTCAATTTGTCAACACTATAATGCAACATTCAACCTCTTTTTATCTGCCGCGCAAAGGACAAAGATCTTCATCCCGCATGATCCTATGAATAAACAAAGTTCCGCCGATAAGCGAAACATGTGCTATCAGGTCCGTTCGGATATTCCTTTACAAAACTTTACCAGCATTAACTAATATTAACTAGACCTTGAGGCTGACTTTTTGTATTTATTCATCAGCGGTAATCATCAAATCATGAGGAGAAATAATATGAAAAGAGTATTGACAGGATTTGCCGTATGTTTGGTGGCAGTAGTATGGATGGCCGGGTCATGGTTCTTCTTCAACTCTATCGCTATCGGCGCACAGGGGTCGGCCACTCCTGCCGTTGCGGACGCCGACAAGGCAGCTCCAAAAGGCGAGGCTGCGGCTAAAGAGCATTGTGGGTGTGGGAAGCATTGGATGCATCATGGGCATCGTCACGGACATCACCATCTTTGGAAAAAGCTGCATATAACTGATGCGCAAAAAACCCAAATCCATGCCATCATTTCCGAAGAGCGGGCAAAAATGAAACCACTGTTCGAACAACTCAAAGCTGGGCACAAAGAGCTCAGGGCCCTGCGAGAGAGTGGGACATTTGATGAGGCGAAAGTTCGGTCCATAGCCAAGGGACAGGCAGATACGATAGTTGAGCTGATTGTGACCAAAGAGCGTATAAAATCCGGAATATATGCGGTCCTGACGCCTGAGCAGCGCACCAAAGCTCAAGAGTTGCGTGAGAAATGGAAAGGTTGTCACGGGAAAAAACACATGAAAGACAAGAAAGAAATGAAAGAGAAATAACCCTAGTTCAATGTGAAGAGTGAAGTTTTCACTCTTTACTTTTCCTTGTGAGAGCGTTGCGAAAAGCTTCTTTTGCCCCAAGTAGCCCCGCACGCTCTCGCTTTAGCGCAAATCCAGCATTTGCGCATTCTAATGGGGTTCTTCGGATGAATCGTTACCGAAGCTCCATGCATACCTTCCAGATCTCCTCAATAAGGGCCGGCCCAGGTGACCTCTATGGGCGGCCCTCCTCCCACTAGCCCGAAACTCTGAGGAGAATAACACCGTAAAAACTCGTCACTTTCCGAATTGGAAACTGCTGGTCTCTCATCCCGTGTTTCCGGATGGGGCCTGCCTCGCAAGACAGACTTCAAAGGCTGGAGATTGTGCGGCAATCACGCCGCCTTTTTTGCCGGAAGATCGATCGTAACGCTGAGCCCCCCTCCGGGGGCGTTTGCCGCCCGCACTTGACCGCCATGCAGTCTGGCTGCACGCTCTGTGATAGCCAGCCCCAAACCTGTTCCCCCCTGCTTTCTGTCGCGGGCATCCCCCACCCGGTAAAAGGGGCTAAAAAGATCTGGCAGCGACTCTTCGGGGACCCCGGGCCCCTTATCGCGCACTTCTATCACCGCGCGCGAAGAGTTGCCCTCCATTGTGCAGCGCAGCGTGACGATTACTTCGGTGTTTTCCGCCGTGTGGCGAACCGCATTTCGCAGGACGTTTTCGACAGCGCTGCGCAGCAATTCCCTGGATCCCGGTACGAAACAATTCTCGGTCAAGACAACTCGAACCTTACAATTACGTCCTCTAGCTTCGAAGTCTGCGTCGGTCACCAATTCCTCTATTAACTCCTGCATATTGACAGGCGCTCTATCAATCTTCTCTGCACCGCTCTCAAGACGGGCCAGCATAAGCAATTTGCCTATAAGTGCATTAAGCCTCTCGGCTTCCAGTTCGATCCGTTCCAGCGCGTCGATTGCATCCTGACCGTCGCGCGACCGCGCAATTTCCAAAGCAAGGGTCAACCGTGTGAGAGGCGAACGGAACTCGTGCGAGATATCTCGCAGGAGACGTTTCTGGGAGCCAATCAAAGATTCGATACGCTCGGCCATCAGGTCGAAATCCCTGCCAAGCTCTGTAATTTCATCACGCCGCTTGCCCAAAACGGCGCCTACACGAACTTTGAGATCTCCGTCGGCCAGGTGCCTTGCCGCCGCCCCAAGTTTGCTGATAGGCATGCAAATATATCGTGCAAGCCAGTAACATACCCCTCCAGCGGTAATGAGGATGATGAACAGGTTCATTGCCAAAAAACTGTAATCCCGCGTAAGAAAATGGCGGGCGGGGAGCCCGGCAACCAGTGTGTATTGCTTGCCTCCCGGACCGATTAGTTGTAGAGCCGTAAAAATCGACTCACCGGATCGCTCGTAATCCAAACCCTCGCGCCGGTGACTCGATGATAATTTCCCTACCTCTTCGGGAATCGGCCACCGGGTTAGCTGCTCGTTCTTCTCGTCGAACAGAAAAAACCGGATGCGAACCGCTCTTTCCAGTTCATTGAAATAATCTAAAAGGGCCGTTTTCCCATCCCGTTCGTATATCTCAACTGCTGTCTGACCTGCGAGTCTCAGCGAATTTCCCGCAACACTGATCCAGTGACCACTGAAGGAGCCCGATTGCATCTTCAGATGCCCTTCGATGTGGGGGCGCACAAGAAATCTCAGCCAGGGCATGTCGAAAAATGGATGTGATTCCGTTGCCACTGCCGACAAAAAAGAGGCAAAGCTAATCAGCGCCATTGCCACCCAAAACCAGAGGAAGATTTTTACAAAAAGGCTTCGCATTGAAATTTCCCCGCGACATCGGACGAGTCACTGCTGCAAAATCGCGTTCCAGTCTTTTTCCGCCCGGAAAGGGTCCTTTTCGAACAGAAACCTCGCCGGGCGTGAAATTTGTCCCGGAGTTTCCTGATGGAGACTAGTCAGGCTGAGCCGGGTTCACATAAACATATCCGGCGCCTCGTACTGTCTTGATCCGCTCAATTTCGCCGAGTTTATGTCCGAGTTTCTTTCGAAGGCTGCTCAGATGTACATCAACACTGCGGTCGTAAGGGGTCAGAGGACGGCCGAGGACGCCCTCAGTCAATTGCTCGCGCGTTACCACGTTACCGGCTGCCTTTAGCAGCATCTCCAAAAACCCAAACTCAACGGAGGTCAACTCGATCTGCTCGCCGCTGCGGTTCACAACACGGGTCCCGGTGTCCAGTTCGATATCGCCGACAGAGATTTTTTCGGGCATGGAAAGAGTGGCGTTTTTGTCGCGCCGATCTTTGGTCCGGCGCAAAATGGCTCGGGCGCGCGCAATAAGCTCACGGGGATTGAATGGCTTGGGCAGGTAGTCGTCAGCACCCATTTCAAGCCCCATGATGCGAAGGACTTCTTCATCACGAGCCGTCAACATAAGGACCGGCGTATCGGATTGATAACGCAGATGCTGCAGTACCTCAAAACCACTCATACCGGGAAGCATTACATCGAGTACAATCAGGTCGTATTTGCCCGCCTCCGAGACGGCCAGCCGCAATCCCTGCTCGCCGTCGTAAACCGAGGTGATCTCGAATCCTTCAGGTTTGAGATACTGACTCAACAATTCACATAACTCGGTATCATCATCTATCACTAAAATGTGGCTCATTGCACATCCCCCGTTAAGCTCACTTATAATGGCTCAAACTACTTTATTTTAACAGAAATTGCGGCGAGCAAAGCTAAATCCTTTTGCAAAGAAATGTTAAGCCGGAGGGGGACTTCAAGGATGTTTTATATAGATAATTTAAGAAGCCAGCGAGCTCTATCTCGAACCGGTTGAAGACGACCTCTCTTCGATACCAGGGGCCGAAGTCACTGAAATAGCAATATGACAAGGCTTCCGAGTTTGGGCTGCGAAAAGGTTACCAAGACACTGCAACGCGATGGTTGGGCAGGAGCATGGGCGTTCGGGTCCCGTCGGAGTTTTCGCGCAAAAAAGCGATGTGGTTACCTCTGCGGACAAGATGGAACCCCAACAGTTCGAAGGCCCTGATGACCTTCTCGACAGGAGTGTCGGCGGGAAATCAGCCCATTACACGGACACTCCCGCTTCCGCCACGAAAACCTCCAGGGCGGGCGGAATATTCTCGATTACCTCGGGGCCGAAGGTCTCCACGTGGAATCCGATCGCCGATTTCACATCGGCAAGGGCCTCATCGTAAGTATCGCCCTGACCAACGACAACCCCTTTCAACCCCAATGGATACGCCACGTACCCTTCACTATGTTTCTCCACGATTATCTTGAACTGCTTCAGCATAGTCAGACCCTGTACCGTTAGTAGGACCGGTCATAGCACGAGCATGTGCATTCGTAAAAAATACAGGGCTGCAAATCCGCCATGGAAGTAATGGTTTCAGGTGCTGGTGGAGATGGTGGAGGCGGCGGGAGTTGAACCCGCGTCCGAAAGCATTCCGCCAAAGCTTCTACATGCTTATTCCGCACTTTTAATCTCGCTTCGGGGAACTCCTGCGGACGGGATTTCACCGAAGCCAGCTCACTAGATGTCACCACCGCCACTGCGAGCATCATGACGGCAGCCATCCCGCTTAGTCGACGCCTCGTCGGTCCCCGCGGGAGCAGGACCTGGAGACGGCAGCCGCGGTTAAGCGGCTACAGCGTACGCGTAATCGTCTGCGTTTGTTTTATTCCAAACTGTTTAACGAGCAGCAAGGACCTCGGCATGCAACTTAAGCTTCTTTACCTCCGTCGAACCCGTTTCGCCCCCTTCTGTGTTGAGGTTTAAATTGATTGATAAGCAAAATCTTGAGACGATCAAGCTTTATAATTGTATATGTTTCCACCTCAATGTCAAGTGGTACACTGGAACAGGTCCCCCACTCACATTTCTTCGGCCGGTCTTTCCGGAAAACTGGGGGAGATCTGCGTCCTGATTTGGTCCGTATCCTTTACCAGCCGGGCAGACATGTCTACCCTTTGCTCTCCCGGAGCAAAAAATCACGAAAACATGTCCTTAGATTGCTATAGACCCCTTTTCGGCTGTTTATCACGTAAATGCAATGGCGCACGTGGAAAATTTCGTTCAACAGCCTCAGGACAGCCCAGTCCGGACCTGTCTTTCCTTCCCGCTCAAGCCCTTCGGCAAGGAGCGGGACGAGCTTGTCCCGCATTCGCAGTTCGGTATCGACCAAGAGAATGGCTATAGATGGATTCAGGTCGCGAATCCTTCCCAGAAATGCCTCGACCGCCTGGTGTTCGACTCCCCTGGGTGGTGAGGACTTGACTTCGACGTAGACGAGATGTCCGGCCACAATGGAAATGACATCGTAGTCGCCGCCGAACTTTGTATTTTGGAGCTTCACATTGAAGAGGGCGGGCGCGAGGAACTCGCGCCTGAGAATCTCACACACATACCATTCGAGTGTCCGGCCGAAACTCGGGACTTTCCTGACGAGCCTGTACCCTTTGTCCGCAAGACAGACGATTCCCATTTCCGCAAGAATTCCCAGATAGGACTTAACGGTCCTAAGAGAGCAGTAACGGGTAAGCGCGCCGAGTTCGTCTCCTTCGGGAATTTGGATAAGGTCCCGTATGAAAAGCCTGAACGAGTAACGGTTCATCATACGATAGAAGTATACGAGCGATGAGGAGGCGATATTGGGCGGGAAGAGAAGTTGTACCATACCGCCGTGGCTGATGACCGGAAATCCGAGCTGCCAGAGGAGCTCTTCGACCGGGTGTTTTGTCTGCGAGGAAAGATATTCGATATTGCGCTCCAGCACATCGATTCTTTCCATCAGTTTGGAGATTTGTCTTTCGAGAGGCTCCAGCCGATCCATTTGCGCCGCTTCTGCAGTTTCCCCCTGCCTTGCCAAAATTTTCTTGAAGCCAATGGTCACACAAATCCTAATTTCGTTCAGAGTTGGGGTATTTCGGCAGGTCGAGCCGGACCCTTATTTCATAGACTCCGGCCGACAGCGAGCTTTCCATCGCGTAGTCAAGTTTTCGGAAAACTCCAAACACCCCCTGGTTTCCAGTGTATGAAACGAGCGTTTTTACATCTCTTTGTTTGATCTTTTCGGCTATATGGCGAACCATCGAGGTTGCGATGCCTTTGCGGGCATAGTCCGGGTGCACCGTAAAGTCGACTTCAGCCACCATGGTTTCATCATCCAGATGATAATGGGCTAATGAAATGATTCTTTCGAAACCCATTTCGCCCGCAAACCCCAGAATACACATCTCCCTGTGATAATCAATACTTACCATCGCTTCGACATCATAGTAGGGGAAGACCTTCATGAATGGAAGAAACCGGAAGTAATCTTCATCCGTGGGCAACGAATAGAAAAATTCCTTGACGGCACGTGCATCGGTAGACCTGGCAGGCCGGAAGAATACGCGGCCCGGTCCGATGAACGTCTCAGAATATTCCCAGTCGTGCGGATAGATGGCCCGGCTTGTCGCCGAGCGTCTGGCATCCTTTTCCAGGTAATTAATCCGGTGGGCGGCTTCCATGAGTTGGTCCCTGAACTCCGGATGCGCTATCGAAATAAGCGCAAGAGCCCGTTCCCGAAGGCTCTTGCCCTGCAAACCGGCGACTCCGTACTCGGTAACGACGTATTCTACGCCGCCGCGGGTGGTGACCACTCCTGCGCCTTCAGTGAGGGCCGAAACGATTCTGGATTTCGACGCGTTCATGGTGCTCGAGGGGAGCACCATTATAGTCTTGCCGCCACGAGAACCCCTGGCGCCCCGCAAAAAGTCGATCGCCCCGCCCACGCCGCTGTATATTTCATAGCCGAGCGAGTCTGCGCATACCTGTCCGGAGAGGTCTACCTGCAGGCCCGAGTTGATAGTCACCATTTTGTCATTTTCGGAGATCACCAGGTAATTGTTAGTATAATCGATTGGGTAGAGGGCCACCATCGGGTTATTATCGACGAAATCGTAGAGTTCGCGCGATCCCAGGCAAAAGCTGGCTATTATTTTCCCCGCGTGCAGAGACTTTCGAGCGTTGGTAATGACACCCTTTTTCACAAGGTGCAGATAGGCGTCGGTAAGCATGTCGGTGTGAACCCCGAGGTCCTTTTTGCCCTCCAGGGCATACAGGGCCGCGGTGGACATGCTTCCCACCCCCACGCGGATGGTCGAGCCGTCCTCGACGAGCCCCGCCACATGCTTTCCTATATCTATGGCAATCTGATTCATGACGGGAAGCCCGAATTCCAGCAACGGCTCCTCATACTCGACAAAGGCGTCAATATGGCTCACGTGAATGAAGGAGTCTCCCAGCGTGCGGGGCATCCGGGGATTTACCTGAGCAATTACGTGTCTGGCGTTCTCGGCCGCTGACTTAACAATATCCACCCCTATCCCGTAGGAGCAGAAACCGTGGTCGTCGGGAGGAGATACCTGGATGAGGGCGACGTCGATGGTCATGGCGCCTGAGCGAAACAGCCCGGGGATATCTGAGAGATCTATCGGCGTGTAGTCTGCTCGTCCTTCGGCGACGGCCTCGCGGGTTGCCGAGGCCACAAAGAATGACTTCAGGCGGCACTGGTCATAGCCTCCCTCAGTAAACCGGGGCTTTCCGACGCTCAGAATGTCGAGAATTTCAAGGTCCGCGAGATTGGGAAGCCTTTCCTCGAGGCTCTGAGCGAGGTGTTGCGGCTCGCTGCATCCCGACCCCACGAAGACCCGGTACCCGCTTCGAATCACCTCGAGCGCCTTGCGGGCGCTATTCTTTCGTCCTTCATAAAGTGGCCGCCATTCGCGAACAATCTTTGAAGAATGGTGCCGTAAAGTCGTGAGCCGATCGTGTGCCATTGCAATTCCTCGTTAGCCGCTGGAGCCTATAGCGCCGGCCCCGGTTATGCCACTTCACGGGCAGTCGCTTTGCGGTTGAGATACAAGATCAAAACGACGCCGGCTGCGATCTGTGCGACACACAGGATCTGTCCCATAGTAAAATAAGTGAGCAAAAAACCTATTTGAGGGTCGGGCTCCTTAAAAAATTCAATTATAAATCGTAAGATACCGTAACAAATTAGAAAAAATCCGATCATCATACCGTCTTTAAAGGGTCTTTTTCGCAAACTCCACATTATGATGAAAAGCAGCACCCCTTCTGCAAATGATTCATAGAGCTGTGTCGGATGTCGCGCAATAGGGCCTCCGGCAGGGAAGATCATCGCCCAGGGAACATTGCTGGGGCGGCCAAACAGTTCGCCGTTTATGAAATTGCCTAACCGGCCAAGCCCCAGCCCAACCGGGCAGGTCACAATCACCGAGTCAGCCAGGACGGCGAACGGCATTGTTCTTCGCCTGGAAAAAATCCACACGGCGATAACGCATCCTAAAAGACCCCCGTGAAATGACATCCCTCCGTGCCAGGTGGCTATTATTTCCAGGGGATTTTTGATATATGCCAGCAGATCATTATATTGGTAGAAAAGGATGTAGCCGAGCCGGCCTCCGGCGATCACTCCTACTGCCAGATAGAAAATGAGATCCTGGGCCGCCGTACCGACCAGTCCGATCTGCTTGGATCGTTCCTGTTTCTGAAGCAGAAAATAGGCGGCTATAAAGCCCAGGACATACATAATCCCGTACCACCTCACATGGATTGGGCCGAGGGAGAACAGGACAGGGTCTATTTTGGGATAGGGAATCATTTTGTCGCCTCCTTTGTGGAAAGGCTATCACACACTGCTGCCGGGGTCAATTGCGGCTGGGCGGCTGAGTGTTGATGCGGCCGAAAAGTAACGGACGGACGGCCATCCGGTGGGAAACGGCTATTATAAAGCCTGAGGAGTAAACCTATGCACGACAGCCATTGGGAACATGGGCCACAGAAAAGCGCAGAGGCCGTTTCAGGAATCGTGAAACTCCGAAAAATGGCCGAACACTGGATAAGTCACAATGAGGAGCACGCGCGTGCCTACAGGCTTTGGGCCAGCCGGGCCAGGGAGGCCGGGTGCGAAGAGCCGGGTGAGATCCTGGAAGAAATCGCCTCCGAAATCGCCGAACAGAACGAAAGATTCATGAAAATCATTCACATTATTGACTCTGCGGGCTCGGCAGATTGACAGCCGCGCTAAGCTGTGAGATGTTTTCGAACAGATTTGAGAAATCAAATCAATACAAGTAACTGCTGCGCCGGCGCAGCTCATCGATCAATGACGCATGAAAGGCAGACTATGTTACCTATAATTTCAATCGTTGGTGCTTCGGGGTCGGGTAAGACCACATTTCTTGAGAAGCTGATCCCGGAGCTGGCTGCAAGAGGGTACCGGGTTGGGGCTGTCAAGCACGACGCACACGGGTTCGAGATGGATCGCGAGGGCAAGGATACCTGGAGGTTAAAACGCGCAGGCGCCGGAGTCATAGCCATCTCATCGCGGGACCAGTTTGCGTCGATCCGCCGTACGGAACGGGAAATGAGCCTGGAAGAAATTGCGGGGCGTTTTTTCTGGACCGAGGATATTCTCATTACCGAGGGGTTTAAAAAAGCGCATTATCCGAAAATAGAGATATTCCGTTCCGCCTTGGAGCCAAAACCAATTTGCGGCCCAGCCGATAACCTCATCGCCCTTGTCTCCGACGATGCGGTGGATATGCAGGTCCCTGGATTTTCATTTGCCGATTGGCGCGGGGTCGCCGACTTCATTGAAAAGCGTTATCTGCGGGATAGAAAGAAGCGGAAAATACTCATTCAGCTCGATGGCAAACAACTGCCGATGAAGGATTTTGTCGAAGATTTTGTACTCGGCGGGATAGAAGGGATGCTATCGAGCCTTAAGGGCTGGAATAAGCCTCGAACGCTTTCGATCCACATCCGGCTGGGAGACGATGATTGATAACGGGAGCGGTCCTGGCCGGAGGCAAGAGCCTCCGGTTCGGTAAAAACAAAGCGTTTCAACTTTTAGGGGGCAAACGGTTTATTGATCTGGCCATTGAATCGTTGCGCCCGTTTTGCGATCCAGTGATGGTGGTTGTAAGTGAGATCGAACCTTACCTGGATACGGGAGTGATGCTGGCGCAGGACATAATTCCGCACCGGGGGCCGCTCGGAGGGATTTATACCGCTCTAATGTTCAGCCCCGCCGAATGGGTCTTTGTAAGGGCGACCGATACTCCATTTTTGGTTCCTGAACTGGCCTCCATGATTATTGACGCTAAAGAAGGGTTCGACGCCGTTGTTCCAAAAATGAACGAGTTTTATGATCCCCTGCTTGCACTGTACAATCGCAGATGCATACCTGCAATCGCACGCCAGCTCCGGGAGCCTGACAATCGTCAGGTAATCGGCTTTTATCGCAAAATCAGGATTCGGACACTTACCGAGAGGGAATGGCGCAAAGTGGACCCGGATGCGCTAAGTTTCAAAAACGTAAATACCCCTGCGGACCTGGCTGGAATCGATGGACTTGAAAGAAGCTAAAAAAACCGCGCTGGATCTGGTGAAAAGGCTCGACTGGGAACTGGTGGAACTTGGTTCGGCCCTGGGCCGGGTGGTTGCCGAGCCAATAACGGCGGACCGGGACATTCCGGGCAATCCCCGTTCAAAATGGGACGGCTTCGCCCTGATAAGCGTGGATAGTCAATCCGCCGCTCCTGGAAAACCCGTAATCCTCGAGATCGCTCAAGGGGAAACAGTTGCGGGAAAAAAGCCTGAGAAAGCGAGCAGCGGCAGGTGCTTTCGAATAATGACCGGGGGTGTGCTTCCGGCTGGTTCGGATGTGGTTATTCCATACGAAGAAGCCACGCCCAGTGACAAGGGCCTCGTTTTGACAGGCCCGTTCAGGCCCGGATCGGGGGTGATCGCACCTGGAAGCGAGGCTCGGCAGGACGAGCTTCTGCTGGAGGAAGGCGATGTGCTCACCCCTACCCGGCTCGCGCTTGCAGCGGCAACCGGCAGGCAGGCACTTCGCCTAACCCGCCGTCCCCGCGTGGCAATCCTCGCCACAGGTGACGAACTCGCGGAGTCGGGCCGCAGCGACGAAACCGCCTCAACCTTTTGCAACAACACGCATCTTTTTGCCAATCTTGTCCGGGTGGGAGGAGGAGAACCGATCGAACTCGGAGTAGCCCCCGACGATCCGGGAGTAATTTGCTCCCGGCTTGAAGAAGCCGAGGCGGACCTTGTGATTACAACGGGAGGTATGGGTAAAGGGAGCAGGGATTTCATAGCGGAGGCATGGAAAAGGCTGGGCCTAAGGACTCATTTCGACCGGCTCAACCTTGTCCCGGGAAAGACAAGCGCCCTGGCGACCGGCAATGGCCGCATTTTTCTCGGTTTTCCCGGAAATCCATGGGCTGGCAGGATAGTGTATGAAGAGATTGCAGCGCCGGTGATCCGGCGTTGTCTGGGCCTGAGAGCACGGAGAGATTTCGCCCTCGAAGCCCGCACCCTGGCCCCGATGAGAAAAAAAGAGGGCCTTTATCAGGCCGTTGAGGGCGTTGTGGAAATGAGAGGCTGGTTTTGCACGTTCGCCCCGAACCAGGCCGCCGCCGAGCACAAAAAAAAGATTTCTTTTTTGAGAAGCGGCTTGGCATATGCGCTCCTGGCGCCCCAGGATACTTACGTGGCCAAAGGGAGCAGGGTCCATGTAAAGGTTCCCGACTTTGCCCTGGTAAACTGGGCAATCCTGGATTCGCAGGGTCCTTGAAGTGAGCATTGTGTTTGCTCTACCCCCGCAAGGTTAACTGCCCTGTTTAAGTTTGCTCTAAAAGGCAAAATTTGATATCCAGTGATCACCTTATTTTCCATTATCGGTTCGGGCCGGAAACTTTTCCGCCCGTTAATTCTAGGGCCACTGATACTAATCTCCCGGTATCTCCATGCTCCGCGAGGTATCTGGAACCATCCGGCGCTTCCAGATGAACGCCGGTCAAAGGGTCTTATGCTCAAGGGAACTTCAATCGAAGCCGGTTACTATAAAATTCTTGAAACACATATTGTTCCCAAGCTCATAGAGTGGAGACTCACGCCCAATCACATCACTTACGGAGGGCTCTTGATCAGCATGCTGGCCGGGCTCTCCTTCATTTATGTTCCGCTTCTTGGAGGGGTGTTCACACTTCTCACAGGTCTTCTGGATACTCTGGATGGCTCCCTGGCAAGGGCTACGGGCCAGAGCAAAAAATTCGGGGCCTTCCTCGATTCGGTCCTGGACCGATACACGGAACTCATGATCTACCTGGGCGTGTGGTTCTATTTCCACCGCAACGGCGCCGACACACAATACTTGCTGCTCATCCTGCTGATCCTTTTTGGCTCGCTCATGGTGAGTTACACGAGGGCTCGAGCCGAAGGGCTGGGTGAAAGATGCCTGGAAGGAGTCTTCCAGAGAGGAGAGAGGATCATATTGCTGGGAGCTGCCGGGGTCCTCAACCCGTTCATAAACCTGCTCGGCGCCGGCTTTGCAGTCCCATGGACGGTGGATTTGTCTCTAAAAGCCGTGCTCGTGGTTCTGGCGTTCGGCACCAACCTGACCGCCATGTGGCGTTTCCTGCATGTTTTGAATAAACTGAGGAAAAAAATCTAGCGCTCATCCGCGGGGCTTTGGGAAAGAGGAAGGCCTGCGCTCAACTCACACCGGACTCGAAGCCTTCTTTAGGACCACCATATCGTCTTCCCTGTAGATTTCAAAAGAATCCCCTACTGAGAACCCCAGCATCTCGATCAAGAGTGCCCTGTTAAGGGTTATGCTGCCGCTTTGGCCGATCGTCCGGAAATTGCCGGTTTTGATCACCACGATGGGATTAGACACCGGAGGCCGTTGCCGTTCACGCTTGCGAAATGGAGTCCTTTCCAGATTGTCCGATCCATGGTTAATAGGAGCAGCGGTCTTGTTGAATGCGACCTGAGGGATTTCCCCCATTTCCATGAGCCCTTTGAGATAGAGGTCCTGAACCTCGCTTTTGAATTTTAATCCGAACACCTTTTGGACTGATTCCAGGGACCTGCCGTTTCGGATTTCGTTCACCACAACTTTTGGATCGATGTTCTTGTACTCGATCTGCATACCTATCCTTTTCCGCACATAATTAAAAAGTTAGAAAATTCCCTTGCGCCGGCGGACCAAATTACCTTTCTTTTGTCCGGCAATCGAGGACACTGACAAACGAATTTTGAGATCTGCTAAGCCAGGATTATGCCTATTCGTTTTCCGATTGATAGAAAATAACGCTCTGGGGGTTGTTACATAAGGCTAAATAACCACATGCTAATTGTCAAGGAGGCGATCTCCACAATTTTGATTCGCTTTTCCTGAAATAGAGACGCCCCTCCCAGAAGAGAATTCTATTATATCAGGGAAAGACCTCATGCGAATACCATTTTCCAGCCTACATTGAAATTTTTTCTTTTTTCCGACTGAGCCTCGTCGGATTCATCCAGAGTCGTACGATCCGGCGCCGGTGATCAGGCATGCAGCTCCAGTGCCCTCAAGGCCGCAAAGCCATTATTTTTGTCACATTGTCACAAAAAAAATTCTCTGTTATCTCCCTGGGGGAAATCAACCCACTCAGTTCGCAGATGCAAAAAGCAGTCCTTAATTCAGAGATAAAAGAATAATTTCAGGGTAAAAGCAGCCTGGATTGCGGAATTCGAAAGAGAATCTCTGGTTTACCACAGAGTCCATCAGTTTCTTGACATGCGCAATGAAACGGCTGGGTTTTACCGCAAAAACGAAACCATCGGGGGACGAAGCCCGCCAGTTTTCAGACGCCTTTCTCGGGAGCCGGTGATAAAAAGAAGGCACTGAAAATTGCTAATGATTTCGTCTTTCCGTACCGGCCCAAGTTGGATTCTCGATAGCCAGCCCACCCGCCCACGAGGCTGGACCGGCGGCGAGTGGCCTTTTTCATCACCCATTGTGGCTAGGCGGTTTTGCGCGCTTTTGGCCTTCTCTTAACAGTAGGTCTGCCTCCTTTTTGCTCGGCTGCAGGACCGCTTGCAACAGCAGCTTCGACCTTCTTGCGCTTCCGATCCGCCAAGAACTTGACCAGGTTCTCAGGAAGTCCTCTTTTCTTAGCGGCTTTGCTTCGTGCCTTGGTCAAAGACTTTGCCGAAAGGGGCTGTTTAAGGGAAAAACCCCATTTTTGCTTGTACTCCCGAGGTGTGAGGTCATGCGAACTGAGGTGTTTTGTCGTGAGTTGCCTCATCTCAGTTCCGCACTCCAGGCAAACAATCCTGTCATCCTGGATGGATTCACGCGGCTCTTTTTTCGCAACCGGCGCCTCCTCAACCCCCGCTTCCTCAGAAACACCACTGTCAAGGAAGAGTCCTTTTTCTTCGGCCCTTTGCATCCTTTGCAGAGTAGAGAAGGTCTTGATCAGAGATTGTTCGATCTGCTCAGCAGACATTTGCCCGACCGAGGCTTGCGCCTGAACAATCTCCGCTGCAATATCCAGCAGTTTCTTCATTTTTCCCTCCCAAACAAACGATGAAATCATAGATCTTAAGTTGAAGGTATAAGATCACCTCACAAAGCAGTGTAATCTAATAAGCAAAATAAAATACCATGTCAACAATAATCGATTTAAAAAATATCGCAATAACCATCCGGGAAGAAGGACACTTATAGATTCCCCGAAGCAGCAATCAATGGCGGTAACGGGTTGCCTTTTCAGTTAGAAACGCCCCACCCGCTTTATGACATTATTACCCAAACTACTTAGATCAACCGGCTAATTATCCGTGCAGTACATGAATCCGAAAAAATTTTAATTTATTGATTAGTTTGAATTTCAAAGCATAGGGAGCAAGACATCCGGAACAGCCGGATGAAGATCGGTGATGAGAAATGATCAACCACGGTTGCAGTGGTAGTTAAATAAGAGTTGTGCGGGAAAGACGCCTGAAACTTGCTAATGATTTCGTCATTTCGCACAGGCTTGCGCCGGCATCACGGGAAAGCCGCAATGCCTCCGGCATGACGGCCTGTGTCTACAGGATTTATGTAGCGAATTGCTAATGTCCTGAGTCACAGGTGCGCTGTATAAATTTCGTAGGGTGGGCACGTTTTATGTGCCCACCAATCAGTGGTGGGCAACGCTCTGCTTTTGCCCACCCTACCCTTCATTCGGCAATTAATTAATGACTCAGGGCACTGACTCAGTACACTAGCTTCTATAGGAAGCGTTAATCTTTACATAATCGAAGGAAAAATCGCAGGTCCAGGCAGTGAAGGAGCCGTCTCCCAGTCCCAAGTCCAGCCGGACGCGTATTTCTTTCTGCTTGAATATCCGTGATGCCTTCTGTTCGACCTGTTCCCCCAAAACCGGGGCACCATTTTCAAATACACAAAGGTCTTCAAAGAAAAGGCACACTCGTTCGGGCTTCAGCTTCACGCCGGACCTTCCCACGGCCGCTATTATCCTGCCCCAGTTAGCGTCCTGGCCGAAAAAGGCGGTTTTTACCAGCGGCGAATTGGCTACGGTAAAGGCAACCTGCCTTGCGCTTTCGCGGTCGGCGCCGCCGCTGACCTCGATCTCGATCAGCTTGGTGGCGCCCTCTGCATCTATCACCACCTGTAACGCCAGGTCACGGAGGACCGAGGCGAGCGCCCTGCCAAAAACCTGGCTTTCGCTACAGACTATGTCAGTTATGGGTGTATTTCCAGCCGCTCCGCTCGCGAGCACGATAAGCGAATCATTGGTGCTTGTATCGCCATCAACCGTTATGCAGTTAAAGGAGATGTCCGCCCCGTTGCGGGTCCAATGATCCAGGACTTCAGAACTTACGGCGGCGTCCGTACAGACAAATACGAGAAGGGTCGCCATATCGGGAGCTATCATACCGGCGCCTTTGGCGATGCCGGCGACGGTAACACTCGAACTTTCACTCAACTCGATGTGCACGCTCGCCATTTTTTCGACGGTATCCGTTGTCATTATCGCTCTGGCGGCATCTTCCCACCCATCCGGCCTGAGCGAATGGATGAGCCTGGGCATGCACCGGACGACCGGATCGAGATCCACCTGCATTCCGATAACGCCGGTCGAGGAAACGAGCACCGAATCGGCCGGGCATCCAAGCGCGTCGGAGGCAATCCGGGCCATTTCAATCGCCCTGATTTTTCCCTCCTCGCCGGTGCATGCGTTGGCGATTCCCGCATTGGCGAGGATTGCGGTTGCCCTGCGTTTTTCAAGGCGCTCCCGGCAGAGTTCCACCGGGGCCGCACAAAAAAAGTTCCTGGTGAAAACACCCGAAGCTGCGCAACCCGCAGGATCTTGCGCACAGATCATCGCCAGGTCAAGCCTGCCGCTGTAGCGCATCCCGGACTCGACCGCGCCTGCAAGAAAACCCGCAACTTCGAACGGACCTCTACTTACCGTGACATTTTTTGTATTTTTTGCCGCTTCCGCAGGGACAGGGGTCATTTCTGCCTACCTTTCCGTCTTTTCTTACGGCCTGTTGCTTTGGAGACCCTTCGGCCGGCCCGTAGAACATGGGCTGATCTTCCTGCTCCGCACGCATTTCCTGCAACTGCTCCTCTCGCTGAATTTGGATATGAAAGAGCTTCTGGAGCGTCTCTTCCTTTACGCGATCGATCATCTGCTGGAACATCTCGTGGCCTTCGCGCTTGTAGGCGACCAGAGGGTCCTGCTGTCCGTAGCTGCGAAGACCGATGCCTTCCTTGAGATAATCCATGTTCAACAAGTGATCTTTCCAGAGCGCGTCAACCGTCTGCAAAAGGATGTAGTTTTCCAGGTCGCGCATGATCGGCTCGCTGAACTCTTGTTCACGGGCTTCATAGCGCTTCTGCGCACGCTCGAGCATATCTTCCCTGAGGGCCTCGCGATCCATGTCTTCAAGTGATTCCACCGTATAATTGGGCTGAAGGCCGAAAATGCGCAACATTTCCGTATTGAGCCCATCAAGGTTCCAGTCTTCAGCGTAGCTCTTTTCGGCTGTGTTCTGCTCGATTATAGAGTCAATCATGTCATCTATCATGTCGAAGACAGCGGGTTTGAGATTTCCGCCCTGAAGCGCTTCACGCCTCTGCCGGTATATGATCTCGCGCTGCTGGTTCATAACGTCATCGTATTCGATAATATTTTTGCGGATGCTGAAGTTGTGGGCCTCAACCCGGCTCTGGGCGTTTTCGATGGCCTTGCTGATAAGCCGGTGTTCGATCGGTTCGTCTTCCGCCATGCCGATCCGCTGCATAAGCCCCGAGAGCCTGTCGGCCGCAAAAATCCGCATCAGGTCGTCTTCCAGCGACAGGTAAAACCTCGATGATCCGGGATCGCCCTGGCGCCCCGAACGGCCGCGCAACTGGTTGTCGATCCGCCTGGCCTCGTGGCGCTCCGTTCCGATGATATGCAGTCCGCCCACCTCTACCACGCCCGGCCCAAGGACAATGTCCGTACCGCGGCCCGCCATGTTCGTCGAAATTGTAACGGCCCCGGGCTGTCCGGCCCTGGCTACTATTTCGGCCTCTTTTTCATGAAGCTTGGCATTGAGCACCTGGTGCGGCACACCTGAGCGCTTAAGCATTTCGCTCAGCTTCTCGGACTTGGTGATGCTGATCGTTCCCACCAGGACCGGCTTTTTTATGCCGTGGAGTTCTTTTATTTCCCCGGCAACCGCCCTGAACTTCTCTGCTTCGGTTCGGTAGATGCAATCGGGAAAATCCTTCCGGATCATCTCTTGGTGGGTCGGGACGACCACCACATCCAACTTGTATATCTTGGCGAATTCCGCTGCTTCGGTTTCGGCGGTCCCGGTCATGCCCGCAAGCTTTTCATACATGCGAAAATAGTTCTGAAAAGTAATCGAAGCCAAAGTCTGGTTTTCATTTTCGACCTTTACGCCTTCCTTGGCCTCCAGTGCCTGGTGAAGTCCCTCGCTGTAGCGCCTGCCCGGCATGAGCCGGCCGGTGAACTCGTCAACGATGATTACCTGGCCATCCTTTACGATGTAGTCAACGTCCCGCTTGAAAAGAACATGAGCGCGGAGCGCCTGTTGTACATGATGATTCATCGTCATATTGCGGGCATCGTAAAGGTTATCTATCCCGAGCAACCGTTCGACCCTTGCCACACCATCCTCGGTCAGGGCAACGCTGCGGGTTTTCTCTTCCTTGGTATAGTGTGACTCTTCCTTAATCTGTGGAATGATGCGGTTTACCCGGTAATAAAGCTCGGTCGATTTTTCCGCCGGACCCGATATGATCAGGGGAGTCCTTGCCTCATCGATCAGGATGCTGTCCACTTCGTCCACGATGGCGTAGTGCAGATCACGCTGGACAAGCTCCTCGATGCGGAATTTCATGTTATCCCGCAGATAATCGAACCCGAACTCGTTGTTGGTCCCATAGGTTATGTCTGAGTTGTAGGCCTGCTTCCTTTCATTGTCGTCCAGCCCATGGACGATACAGCCTACCGTCAGCCCCAGGAATTTGTATATCTGTCCCATCCACTCGCTGTCGCGCTTGGCAAGATAATCGTTTACCGTGACCAGGTGGACCCCTTTGCCGCTAAGAGCGTTGAGGTAGATCGGCATGGTCGCCACCAGGGTCTTGCCTTCACCGGTTTTCATTTCGGCGATTTTACCCTGGTGAAGCACAACGCCTCCTATCAACTGGACGTCGAAGGGCCGCATTGCCAGGGCGCGGTCGGAAGCCTCCCGCACAACCGCGAAAGCTTCGGCTAGCAGATCATCGAGTTCCTCGCCATTTTCCAGGCGCTGCCTGAATTCGGCAGTCTTGGCTTTGAGCTGATCATCACTCAATTTCCGAATTTCCGGCTCAAAGCTGTTGATTACATCCACAATGGGCACAAGCTTCTTCAATTCGCGCTCATTGGCGCTCCCGAATATTTTTTTTAGAACACCGACTATCATTTAACAATCCCTCCAAACCGGATACGATATTCGAAATAAATAAGAAGCCTCAGGCAATATCCAACACCAGGGCGGATTCGTCGCAGTGATCGGGGTACTTGGTGCACTTACTGGCACATTCCTGCCAGACTTTCTGCGGAAAAAATTTGTCCTTGTCTTCGACCAGACTGAAGCCCAATCGTTTGAAAAACTCGACTTCAGATGTCAAAGTAAAAAGTTTGGCAATGCCGAGATCGCTTGCTTCCGAAATACAGGCTTCCACCAGTTTGCGAGCTATGCCTTTTTTTTGATTCGGTTTCTTGACGGCTAGCGACCGGATTTCTGCCAGGTCTTCCCAAAATATATGAAGGCTGCAACAGGCAACTACCCGACCAGTGTGGTCTTCAAATACAAACGTATCACGCAGGTAAGTATATAGCTCGCCAAGAGGCCTCGCCAGCAATTTCCCATCCTGGGCGTAAGTGCGAAGTATATTCTGAATCTCCTTTACGTCGGTAATCCTTGCTTTACGAACCATCTGCTGTCCTAGAGAAGCAATTTGTTTCAGTTTGCTTTAAAAACGGGGAGAACGGCATAAGGCTACGCTAATAGCACTTCATCCCCTCCGTGTGACAATCCAGCGAAGCCCGTTCAAAAAATACTCGACATTCTCGTTCGTTGTCGAAAATCCCGGTGAAACCCGAACGGTTCCTTCCGGAAAAGTCCCGAGCGTCTGGTGGGCGAGCGGAGCGCAATGAAGTCCGGTTCTCACCGCAATGTCGAAGGCCTGGTCAAGAATAGAACCTGTATCTGCCGGATTCATCCCTTCGACTACAAAAGATACAGCCCCCGATCCGCGCCTTTGCGGTTCGAGCACCCGCACCCCGGGAATTTGCAATAGCTCATTTTCAATGTAGTTTGCAATTCCGATTTCATGGTTCCGGATATGGTTCATTCCCGTTTCCAGGATATAGCCGATTCCGGCGCAAAGCCCGGCCAGACCCGGCAGATTGGGCGTTCCGCTCTCGTATCGGTCGGGACAGAATTCAGGCTGTTCGAGTTCCTCGGACCGGCTGCCGGTGCCGCCCTCCATGAGAGGCAGCACATCGAGGTCGGGCCTCAAGTAGAGAATGCCGACACCTGGGGGTCCAAGCAAAGCCTTGTGTCCGGAACAGGCGAGCATTCCAATCCCCAGGTCTTCGGCCTGAATCGACTGCACCCCCGCACTCTGCGCCGCATCCAAAAATAGGGGCACTCTTGCGTGAGCGCACATTTCAGATACTTCTGCAACCGGCATCAGCGCTCCGTTTACATTCGATACATGCACCAGAACAACCAGCCTGGCTTCAGAGCGAAGCATCTGCGCCAATACCCCAAGGTCCAGAACCCCGGCAGCGTTGCACGGAATCACTTCGATATTGACACCCTGGGATGCGAGTTTCCTCAAGGGGCGAGCTACCGAGTTGTGCTCCATTGCGGAATAAAGGACCCGGTCCCCGGGCCTGAGCCAGCCTTTCAAGACAAGATTGATACTCTCGGTTGCATTCTTCGTGAACACTACCTGGTCAGGGTCTTTAACTCCAAGTATTGCTGCGACCTTTTGCCTGCAATCGGAAACAATGGCCATCGCCTCTCTGGCATATCTGTGCGCGCCCCTGCCCGGGGAAGCCCCCACGCCCTCCAGCACCCTTCCAGCCGCATCGAGAACTGTCTGCGGCTTTGGAAAACTGGTTGCAGCATTATCCAGGTAGACCGACATCTATGCTTTCCTGTCCATTATAGACCGTAAACTTGCCCGCCCTGGCATGCCCAATAAGAGTGACTCCCAGTGAGACTGCAAGTTCGATCGCCAAACTGGTGGCCGTATTGCGGCTGACAACAACGGGTATGCCCACTTTGGCGGCCTTGATCAACATTTCGGACGTCAGCCTGCCGGTGGTGATTAACATTTTGTCCCGAAGCGGTATCCCATGCAGGAAGACATGGCCCACTATCATGTCCACCGCGTTGTGACGCCCTATGTCGTCCCGGAAAAGGACAACCCTGTCCAGGTCGGCGAGCGCTGTATTGTGTACGCCATGAGTGCGGCGGTATGTTTCGCTCAGGCGGTTCAAATCCTCCACCCGATCGAGTATCCTGCCCGGCGTAATCCGAATATCGTTCTTGACCGGCTTGCTCAAAAGCGCATCAAGAGAAAAATAAAAAAGAGAGCTTTTTGCGCACCCGGAAGAAATCGTGCGCTTCTGCCACAAACCTTCGGTAATCGAGGAGTCCCCTCTGGCCGAAAGATTCACCGCCCCGGCTTCATCGTCTATGTCAATGCTCAGAATATCTTCCACAGAGCGGAGAAATCCTTCGGCATAGAAAAACCCGGCGGCAAGCTCGTCAAGATGATGCCCCGTGCACAAAAGCGTCACCATCTCCCTGCCGTTCAGATACAGAGTCACCGGCCTTTCCCGGATAACCCACTGATGCTGTTCGAGCATCTTGCCGCTTCTGTCATAAACGCCGGCACTGACAGATGCAACCTGATCGAGAGGCAACTTTTCAGGCTCTTCCCCCAAATTCATCCGCTTTCTTTCCAGGCAGTGGGACCGCCAGCCATAATCTCGACGCTCTGCATGACGGGCGGCAGGGGTAGTACTTCGACAGTCCGCCCACCCGCAAGGCGCTACCCTTTCCGGCCAAACGCCTCGCGGAGCGTCGAGTTCTCATCCGGTGTTTTCGGATGAACATTCATTATATCCGGCTTTCATGTTAAAGTAATCTGACAGAATCAAAGCGTGATCGAACGCCAGATTCTCCGGCAGCCTGTCGAGCGGGAATATTTGCACGTTCTTCGCATCGTCGCCCGCTTGTGGGACACCTCTTCCGATTGCCGTGAAAACAACGCTCACCGTGTGTCCTCGCGGGTCTCTTTTCGGGTCGGAATATGCGTGAAACTGCTTCAGATCAACGACTTCCATTCCCGTTTCCTCTCGAGCCTCCCTTTTTGCCGCTGCCTCCAGCGTCTCGCCGTAATCTACGAACCCGCCAGGAATGGCCCAGCCGAAAGGCGGGTTTTGCCGCTCGATCAAGATAATTCCTTCTCCGGGGACTTCAATTACAATATCCACAGTCATGAGCGGATTTCGGTACAACCACACTACTTCCCCGCACCTGGGACACCGCTCTTCTCCCGCTCCTGCTTCGCTCATCCGGGATCTCCCTTTTGTTCGGGCGCGTGCTTGCGCATGAGCACATGACAATAAAACAATCCGCAGATTACACAGATAGCGCAGATAAGATAAAGAGTTAAAAGATACAAAGCCAATCTTAAGCCCTAAAAATGGAGGCGCCTAAAGAAATTTCAACCCATTTTTGGTTTTGATCGCTTCTGAAAGGAAATTGTTGAGGTTGGCTGGTACAAAGAGTGACTGTGGTTTCATTCGCGAATTTGTAGTAAAAAGTAAGGATTAGGTGAGTGATTGATTTGTGAAAAGCGAATGGAGGAGTATGAAGGAGATCTAGCCATGTTGAGGCATTTCACCCTGGAATATTGGATTGATGACGGCTGGTACGTCGGCAGACTCAAGGAAGTTCCCGGCGTTTTCAGCCAAGGTGAGACCATGGATTAGTTGGAAGAAAATATAAGGGATGCCTATCAGATGATGACGGCAGATGAAGAAACGACACCTCGCCCGGACGCTCACACTAAAGAACTGGCAGTGGAAGTGTGAAACGGCAAGAGGGATTGAGGAATTGCGAATTTAGGGATTAATCCCCAAATTCCCTGATCCGTAGCCATTTCTGTTAATCTTGTAAATCCAGTCTGACAAAGCTTTTCTCTCTCTCCTCTGCGCCTCTGCGGTGATCATATCTGCTTTCCGGACAGAGACGAATCAATGCAAAATCTCAAAAAGAGTGCTGACCGAGTCTTCGTTGTGGATGCTGCGGATGGCTTGGGCGAAAAGCCTCGCAGCCGATACGCAGGTAATTTTTCCGCTCTTGATCACTTCCTCCCTGAGCGGCAGTGTGTCAGTAACGATCAGGCTTTCCAGGGAACTGTTGCCGATGCGCTCGACAGCGGGTCCGGAGAGCACTGCGTGAGTTACGCAGGCAAATACCGCCTTTGTGCCTCTTTCAAGCAGGGTTTTAGTAGCCTCTACAAGCGTCCCGGCAGTGTCCACCATATCGTCCAGAATGACGGCCGTTTTGTTTTCCACCTCACCTATGATGTTCAAGGCTTCGGCCTTGTTGGGATCTGTACGGCGTTTATCGATCATTGCCAGTCCCGACTTGAGCAGCTTTGCATAAGCCCGCGCACGGGGCACCCCGCCCGCATCGGGTGACACGATAACCAGGTCCCGGTGAAAATGCTCTTTTATGAAAGGCAGCAAAATAGGCGATGCATACAGGTTATCGACCGGCACGTTGAAAAAACCCTGAATCTGCCCGGCATGAAGATCCATAGTTACGATACGGTCTGCACCGACACGGGTGATAAGATCTGCGACCAGGCGCGCGGTGATCGGGACCCGTGGTTTATTTTTCCTGTCCTGGCGCCCGTAGCAATAATAGGGCATTACTGCGGTGATTCGGCGGGCTGAGGCACGTTTGCATGCATCGATCATCACCAGCAGTTCCATCAGGTTATCGTTAACGGGAGATGCTCCTGTCTGAATTATAAAAACATCAGCCCCTCTTACATTTTCGCCGATTTCTACTCTGATTTCCCCATCGCTGAACCTCCCGGCCACTGACTTGCCAAGAGGGATTTCCAGAATTTCGCATATGCTTTTGGACAGCGCGGCGTTGCTGTTGCCGGCGAAGACCTTCATTCCGTAAACTGCCATGCTCACCACCTCGTTACTTGGTTAAATGCTGTCTATGTCCTCTTCGGAAACGCAATATCCTTCATGACCCGGCCAGTAAAGGAAACGGTGGCAGTGAGGGCATTGCATAATGTCTTCATCGCGCTGGAGTTCTATGAATTTCTGAGGCGGTATGTTCATATGGCATACCTTGCAAACGCCGTTCTCCACCGCTGAAACCGCTATTCCGGCCTGTTTCAGGAAAAGGAAATCGGTTTTCTTCAAAAGCTCCGGGGTTACCCGCTCACGCACAAGTTGGCGAATGGCTTCGAGACGGTCCAGCCGGCCTTTCAATTCTTCGCCTTCCCGCAGAAGGACGGCCTTGTCTTCCTCCAGCTTCCGGCGTCTTTCGGCCAGGTCATTCTCCAGTTCAGCGACTTCCCCGGCAAGACGCTCGATCTTGTCCATAATTTCCAAAACGCTGTCTTCACTCTTGGCGACATCCTTTTTGGTTTCATCTATCTCTTTGAGGATCGCCTGGTATTCCTTATTTGTCTTCACCTCACCCTGGCGCGTTTTCTGGCGGCCCAAACGCGCGCCCAGATCCTCTATCTGCTGCTCGATCGAGCGGTGAGTTTTCTTTGCATTGCCGTACTCTTCTTTCTTCGAAAGATATTGTCCTTCGAAATATTCGAATTCTTTCTCGAGCTCGGCAATGCGGCGGGGGGCTTCCTCATAGCTTCGGATCAACTGATTCTTTTTGTCTTCAATTTTCTGGTACTCAATCAGACACTTAAGTTGATCAAGCAATTTCGCTACCTCCTGATAAAGATACGGCGAAAAATTGGCTCATCGGCTCGCCGTCTTTCTTAATCTAGTTTCCATCCGGAGTTTCCGGATGGACTCTAATCTATCCGCTCAACCAATCACCTTGAACGGATCTATCTCCGATTTGGAAACAAAAACCTCTAACTCTGCGCCTTCAGATTGCGCCTTTGAGCGCAGAAAATCGCCAAAAGGTTCGAGGACCAGCTTCTCTGAGGCGAAATGTCCGATATCGATGACCGCGAGTCCACTTTCCTCGGCAAATCTCGCGTCGTGGTATTTCAAATCTCCGGTGACGAAAACCTCGGCCCCCGACGCAAGGACCTTTCCAATCAGGCTGCCTCCGCTGCCGGTGCAAACGGCAACCCTGGTTATCTGTTTTCGCAAATCACCCGTAATCCGGACAACGGTTCCGCCAAGCGCCCCGTTTAATCTGGCGGCAAGCGATTCGAGCGTAGTTTCGCACGGCAGCAGACCAACAAGTCCGATCCCGAGGTATCGCTCGTCCCCGCAAAGAACCGCCTCAGAGTCCAAAGGCCCAATAACATCCAGCCCGAGCAAATCCTTGAGCTGGACATTTGTGCCCTGAGGGGCGGCATCGAGATTGGTGTGGGCCGCTATTATGCTTATCCCGGCAAGCAGGGCCTGCCTGATGATCGATCCCGGCCATGAATCGGTCCTGACGGAACTAATAGGCCGAAAGAGCAAAGGGTGGTGTGTAACGACACACTGACATCCAAGTTCCTGGGCCTCCCTGAGCACCCAAGACGCCGGGTCCAGGGCGACAAGAACCCTGGTGGCCGGAGATTCGGGATTTCCCACCTGAAGGCCGCAGTTATCCCATGATTCAACATAACGGAAAGGCGCCCAGGAATCGATCCACTGAAAAATGTCTTTTATCCGGACCATACTCGGTACCCCTAAAATCGCCCCTGCCCCCCTTTAGAAAGGGAGAGGAATAAAACAAGAGGGGTGTTCCTGTTGGAACACCCCTCTTGTTTTATACTTGTCCAGTGGTTCCGGTATCCTGAAGGTGCCGGGGATGTTTCTATTGCTGATGACTCCTCCGAATAAGTAATACCCCATCTCCTGAATGACCCGCCTGTTACGATGTTACCATCCTGGACTTACCTGGTGGGCCCACCTGGCCTCGAACCAGGGACCTGCCGGTTATGAGCCGGGTGCTCTACCAAACTGAGCTATGGGCCCATCATTGCAATAACCAAAATACAAGTATAATTTCCGGTGTCGAAAAGAGTCAAGCAGAAACAAAAAAATCAGATATTACAGAACCGGCTTAGCGCTACGTTTCGATAAAACTCTTCAACTCCTTGCGGCGGCTGGGATGGCGAAGCTTGCGCAGGGCCTTGGCTTCTATCTGCCTGATGCGCTCTCTGGTAACAGTAAAATCCTGACCGACCTCTTCAAGGGTATGGTCCGCCTTTTCGCCGATTCCGAAACGCATGCGGAGGACTTTTTCTTCCCTTGGCGTGAGCGTGGCCAAGGCCTTCCGGGTCTGCTCGCTCAGGTTGAGGTTTATTACCGCATCCACCGGGGAAGCCACCCGCTTGTCCTCGATGAAGTCGCCAAGATGGCTGTCTTCCTCTTCGCCTATCGGCGTCTCAAGGCTGATCGGTTCCTTTGCGATCTTGAGCACCTTGCGGACCTTGTCGACCGGAAACTCCATTTTTTCGGCGATTTCTTCGGGCACCGGTTCGCGACCGAGTTCCTGAACCAGGTAACGCGAGGTCCGGATGAGCTTGTTGATGGTCTCGATCATGTGGACCGGTATCCGAATGGTCCTCGCCTGGTCGGCGATGGCTCTTGTGATCGCCTGCCGAATCCACCAGGTGGCGTAAGTGCTGAATTTATATCCGCGCTGATATTCGAACTTGTCCACCGCTTTCATCAGCCCGATATTGCCTTCCTGTATCAGATCCAGGAACTGAAGACCGCGGTTTGTGTATTTTTTGGCAATGCTTACGACGAGTCGCAGGTTGGCCTCGATCAACTCACTCTTGGCCAGCTTGGCGCGAAGAGCTCCATCTTTTACCCGACCGAGCAGTTGCCTGAGAGACCTTGAATCCATTTTCGCTTCCCTTTCCAGGGACCCGATGCGGTCTCTGGCCTCTGAGGCCTTGACACGGAACCTGTCGTATTCTTCCTTTGACATCCCACAAGCAATCGCCGGACCGGTAGTCGATTCTTCAATCTCAACCTGTTCGAAAACCCGTCTCGGGTCGCCCCCCTTCTTGCCCATGCGGTACAGGCAGTCCCTTAGAGTTTTTTCGGTATTTTCGATAGCCAAAAGGTGGCCGTTGAGCTTCTCGATAATATTGTCGATATGGCGTCGGCTGAGCTGGAGCCCTTTCAGAAGGTTTACTATCTGCTCCTTATTCTGCTGCACATGGTTTTTTAGCTCGAATTCCTTTTCCGGATCAAAGCTTTCTCCGAGAAGATGGGCCAGCATCGACTTATTCTCCTCGTCCAGATGCTGCACTTCATCGAGGATACCTATTATCCGGTTTTTCTGAGCCGCTTCCTCTTCCTCGCTGATCTCCTCCTCTACTTCGCGGATTACCTCATTGAGGCGGGAACCTTCACTCTGCAGCTTGTCTCTGAGACCCATTATCTGTTTTATGCCTATGGAAGACTCCATGATGGCATTAAATATCTCCCTCTCTCCGACCTCGATCCGTTTGGCTATTTCCACCTCTCCGTCGCGCGTGAGCAGGGAAACCTGCCCCATTTCCCGCAAATACATTTTTACCGGATCGGTTATACGGTTAGCCGAATCAGCCTCAAGCTGGATTTCATCATCCTCTTCCTCTATGATGGCCTCCGCCTCAGGGACAGGGCCTCTCACCACCTGCACCTGCCTTTCGGAATCGACGATCTCAATATCCATTTCATCGAAAATCATCATCATGTCATCGAGCTTCTCCGCTGTTACAATATCCTCAGGGAGCGCTTCGTTAACTTCGTCCAGCGTCAGATAGCCCTTCTCCTTGCCTGCGGCAATCAACCGGTTCAGATCCTCGAGTTCCGGTTTGCCCAGCGCAGGATCGCGCCTCTGCTTGGCATCCTTTTCGGTCATCACCTGACTCCTAAACGTTATCGGCAAAATCACCAACGTTGGTTTTGGCCCTAAGATTTCTAATTTCCACGAGAATGTTCGCTATTTCTGCCCGATCTCCTTTTCTTTCGGCTTCCCGCAGACACTGCTCTAATTGTTTGTTCCTCTTTTTTGCCACCCTCTTGATCAAAGCTTCAAGCCAATCCCGCAGTTGAATTTCCGGCTCTTCGAGTTCATAGGGTTCCAAAAGATATCGCGTATAGAGTTCCTGCAGATCCGATTCCCGCAGCAGATCGTATAGAGAAGACGGGCTAGGCTCTTCCGTGCAGCAAAACCCTGCCTGGCAGAGCAAACCGGCCATTGCGGCCAGCTTTGATTCCTCGAAACAGCCAATCGCATCGGACTCGCGTACGCACTCGACCAGGGCCGGGTACTTGATCATGAGCCTAAGGATCTTTTCCTCCAGGGATTCAATTTGCGGCGATTTCGGGTAATTGACAGGCCTGAAGTGGTTGCGTCCTGACTCCGGCCTGCCGCGCTTTTCGTGCAAAAGCTGCGCCTCTGCTACTTTTTCGGTAATTGAGAACCTGTCCGCTATGATGCGCAGGTACTCAGATTTGAGAAGCGGCTGACGCACACTCTGGAAAATGGGCTGAAGCTCCGAAAATATCCGGGCCCTTCCAGCCGAACTACCGTCCCAGGTCGAAACGGCTTTCCGAACTGCGTAGGTCCCAAGCTCATCCCTATGATCTATAAGAGATTCCAGCTCTGACAAGCCAAATTTTTTCAGATAATCGTCCGGATCAAGTCCCTGAGGAAACCGGATGCAGCTAACCGAAAGTTCCTCTGTTAAAAATAAGGGCAGGGCACGCAACATGGCCCTCTCCCCCGCATCGTCTCCATCGTAGGCCAGCACCACTTCGTCGCACATCCTGGAGAGAAGCTGCACCTGCTGGCTGGTCAGAGCTGTCCCAAGAGTCGCCACTACCCGGTGGAACCCTTTTGCATGGAAGGCCAGGAGATCCATGTAGCCTTCCACGAGCAGCGCCTGCCTTTCCTTGCGGCAGGCCTGCCGCGCCACCGCATACTGATAAAGCATTCTTCCCTTGTGGTAAACCGGAGTCTCGGGACTGTTGAGATACTTTGGCTCATTTTTCTCATCCTGGGACAGAATTCTCCCGCCAAAGGCTACAATTAAGTCCCGCTCATCCCTTATGGGAAAAATCAGTCGATTTCTGAAGCGATCAAAAAATCTCGAAGAATCGTTTGAACTCTGTAACAGAAGCCCAGCTTTTACAGCAAGCTCAGGTTCGATTCCGCTCTTCTTCAAGTGATCGAAAAGCCCGTTTCCCCCCCTGGGGGCATATCCGAGCTTTTGTGATTCTACAACTTCCTCGGGCAGCCCGCGCCCGGCAATATACTCCCGTGCCGTCCTACCCTCCTGGCCGACATGGAGTTGGCGGTAAAAGAAGTCCGCCGAACATTCGATGGCCGCTAGAATCCGCCTTCGCTCCTCTTGACTCGCCAGGAGCAGATCGTCGTGGACCGCATGGTCATTCTGGGGCAGCTGGATATTGTAGCGGTCGGAAAGATACTTAACGGCATCGGCAAACGTGAGATTCTGATGTTTCATTACAAAACTGAGGACATCGCCCCCGGTTCCGCATCCGAAGCAGTAATAGAGTTGGTTATCCGCATCCACCTGAAAAGAAGGGGTCTTCTCCTGGTGAAATGGACACAACCCAACGTGACGATTGCCAGAGCGGCGCAGATGGACCGCCCGGCCTATCACCTCGACAATGTCCACTGCCTGCTTTACGAGGGTGGCAACTCCAGAACTATTCACTCAGCAAGCCTTTCCTGGGTGAAAAAGGAAACGGCTAATGAAAATCAAAAGGAAAAAAGTATGGGTTTTTAGCCTTTGGCGGTTGCCAAATCAAGTATTTTTTTCTCCCCGCATCGCGGGGCATGGAGACGGGCTGCAAGGCATACAACTCCCAATGCCTAGACCAGCGCGGAAACAGCACCCAACTTCGGCAATCCGACTCCGTCAGCCAAGCCTGCTCCGGACCAAATCGTTTACTATTTTACCTTCAGCCCGACCAGCCACTTTAGGCATGAGGATTTTCATCACACGCCCCATATCTTTCAGGGAAGTAGCCCCGGCTTCCGAAACAGCCTCGCCTACAGTTCTTTCCAGTTCTTCCAAAGAAAGCTGCTGTGGAAGAAAAACCTGGAGGACTCGGATTTCATCTTCTTCTTTTTGGGCAAGATCCGCCCGCCCGCCTTTCCCGTACTGTTCGACCGAGTCGTGCCGTTGCTTTACGAGGCTCGATATCACCTGATGGATCTCGGTCTCACTCGGCTGCCGCCTGATTTCTTTTTCTTTGACTTTCATTGAGGTGAGAAGCATCCGCAAGGCGTCTTTGGCAGTTTCGTTCTTTTCCCGCATAGCGTTCTTAAGAGCTTCTTCTATTCTTGCGTGCAGTTCCATACTCTACCTCACTTCCCGATATTTCCCGAACCCGCCCGCCGGGCCCGCGCTATTGCTTCTCTTAGATTGAGCGTCCCTTCGTAGATTGCCCGGCCGGTTATGACTCCGATCAGTCCAAGCGGTGCGAGTGGAAGAAGCCTCTCGATATCTTCCATAGTCGAGACTCCGCCTGAAGCGATGACGGGCGCCCCGGTCTGCTCGATTAGACGGCGCGTCGCTTCGAGGTTCACACCCGTCTGCATCCCGTCTCTATGAATATCTGTGTAAATGACCGCAGCAAGTTCGAGATTTTTGAACCGGAGCACCAGAGTCACTGCGTCAGTCTGAGTCGGTTCCTTCCACCCTTCCACTGCTACATAACCGTCTCTGGCGTCGAGTCCAAGGGCAATTCTGCCCGGATACCGCCCGCAGGCCTCCTCTAACATTTCGGGATGCCTGAGTGCGGCCGTACCGACAATTACCCTGGCTACCCCTGCCAAAAGGTATCCATCAACGTTTTCAAGGGTCCTTATGCCGCCTCCGACCTGGACCGGTATGGATACGGACTGAGCTATCTTTCGGATAATCAGGTCGTTTACCGGACTTTTCGTGAAGGCCCCGTCAAGGTCAACCAGGTGAAGCCACTCGGCGCCTTCGGCTTCCCAGTGTTTCGCCACCGCAAGCGGGTCCTTACCGTAGACCGTAGCACGGTCCGGGTCTCCTTGCATGAGCCGGACACAATTTCCGTCTTTCAGGTCAATGGCCGGGAAGATGATCACCACTACCTCGGTTTTGAGTTTTCAGTTGCGCCTATAAAAATTCTGAACAAATCCACACCGGACTCCAGCCGAAAGCCGGCTGCGAGCGCCTCTTTTTCGCAATACCTGCCGCCCTTGCCCGATCCTGAACCGCCGTATTTTAGATCATCTACGAGCAAAAACGGGACCGGGTCCGCCGAATGCCTTCGCATTGAGACAGGGGTAAAATGATCTGTTGCAACCAGCAGGTGTATCTTAGGGAATTTTCTTGCCCCCTCCACAATCGGTCCGACGATGTGCTTGTCGAAACACTCTATGGCTTGGATTTTCTCTTCGAGGCTTCCCGTATGCGAAGTTTCATCCGGCGCTTCAACGTGCAGGAAAACGAAATTCCCCCGCTCCAGCGCTGACAGCGCCGCCGCAACTTTGCCCTCATAATTGGTATCGATATAACCTGTTGCGCCTTCAACCTTCACGGGATCCAGTCCCGCATAAACACCAATGCCTTTTAGAAGGTCCACGGCCGAAATCATTGCCCCACACAGTCCGAATCTGTCAAGCTTGGGCATCAAGGGCGCTTTGCCCTGCCCCCACAGCCAGACGGCGTTTGCGGGACTTTTTCCTGCTTTTTTCCTGCGCATGTTAACCGGATGATCTTCAAGCACCCGCGCCGCCTTTTCTGTAAAAGCGTGCAGAATCGGTTCAGTTGACAAGAGATCGTACTTCGCTACCGACTGTCCGAGAATGTCATGGGGGGGAATCGTGCTGATGTCCGCCCGTCCACCTTTCCAGACGAGAAGTTGCCTGAAGCTCACGCCGGCGTATAGCTTCAGGGCAGAGCCGGACACCGCGCTCTGAAGGCTAACGATGATCTCATGAGCTTCCGGAGTCGAAATATGCCCCGCCGAGTAGTCTGCCATGACGACATTTCCGGCTTCATCCTCGCTGAGAAAAACCAGGTTACACCTGAAGGCAACTTCATCAGGTTCGAGCCTGACTCCAATGCTCGCCGCCTCCAGCGGTCCTCTTCCCGTATGATAGACAGCCGGATCATACCCGAGAAGGCTCATATTAGCCACGTCGCTCCCAGGCTCCATCCCCGCAGGAATCGTCTGCACAATCCCAAGGGTCCCGATTCGGACAAGCCGATCCAGATTGGGAGTCCGGGCGGCCTCAAGGGGAGTGAGGCCTCCAAGCCTGTCGAGAGGATAGTCTCCCATCCCGTCGCCGACAAGAATGATGAATTTGTCACCCATTTGAATCAGCCTGCGGTCCGGTAACAGATAATCAGCTTAGGATTAATCCGCGTTGTTCTCAATGCGTATCAGCACGGTCGGCGCAAGGACCTCGTCCAGGTCATCGATCTCGCCCAGGGCTTTTTTTACACTGCTCTCCAGCGCATCATGAGTAAGCATCACCAGAGGGACCGAGTTTGTGTGCCGTCCCTTTTGAATTACTGCGGCTATGCTGATCTGGTATTTTCCAAGTATGCCTGAGATCTTTGAGAGCACGCCGGGCATATCGAGCACCAAAAATCGGAAGTAGTAAGAGGTTGAGACATCCGAAACAGGTATTATATCCAGTTTCTGAAGCCTGTCGGGCAGAAAGGCAAGGGGGGGAATTCTTCCAGGATTCTTGTTGAGGATGTCTCGAGAGACATCTATGAGGTCGCTCACTACGGCGCTGCCGGTGGGCATCATTCCTGCGCCCATTCCATAGAGCATTACATCCCCCACCGCATTCCCCACAATGTGCACTGCGTTGAAGGCGCCCTTCACACTGGCAAGCACGTGTTCGCGCGCAATAAGTGTCGGGTGGACTCGCATCTCCAGACGGCCGTCCTTGTTTCGGGCGATTGCAAGCAGCTTTAACCGGTATCCGAACTCCTCCGCGTACTGCATGTCCAGCGGATCGATGCCGGATATCCCCTCGATATAGACCCGATCGAACTCGATCGGGGTCCCGAATGCTATTGCGCTTGCGATGGCAAGCTTGTGGGCCGTATCGATTCCCTCTATGTCAAGAGTCGGGTCCGCCTCGGCATAACCTAGCGCCTGCGCCTCCTTAAGGGCGTCGTCAAACGAGAGTTTGTCTTCCATCATTCGGGTGAGGATATAATTCGCTGTGCCGTTGAGAATGCCCAAAATGGTGTTGATCCGGTTCGCGGCAAGCCCTTCGCGCAGGGATTTGATAAGAGGAATTCCACCCCCCACCGAAGCCTCAAAGCCTATTGAAAGCCCTTTTTTTTGGGCGAGAGCGAACAGCTCATTACCATCATGGGCAAGCAGCGCTTTGTTTGCGGTAACTACATGCTTTCCACTTTCAAGGGCCGTGCGGATAACTGTTTTTGCCGCTTTCAATCCGCCTATAAGCTCGATTACAATTTGGATTTTCGGGTCTTTCAGAATATCGTCAACGTCTCTGGTGAGCACCTCGCGCGGGACAGTGACCGGCCTCGGGCGATCGAGGTCAAGGTCCGCTACACGTTTAAGTTCCAGGGGGACCCCAAGCCTGCTCTCAATCACATCGGCGTTTTCCCGAAGCACCTGAACGACTCCGCAGCCGACAGTTCCCCAACCTACAAGCCCGACACCGATTTCCCGCATAAAATCCCCTTTTAAAGACAGAGGACTGAGCTATGAGGACTGGGGACTGAGGAAGCAGGACATTGCTCTTCAACTCAAACCTCAGCACTCAGCACTCAGTCCTATTTAAATGCTCGCCCGCTTTGGAGGAGAAACTGCTTTTTGGAACGCCTTACGAAGGCCTCGTATAGCCTGCTTCGTCCGCATTTCGTTCTCAACCAGGGCGAAGCGCACAAAATCATCCCCGTATTCGCCGAACCCCAGTCCTGGGGAAACCGCCACCTTGGCCTCTTCAATGAGGTATTTGGAAAAACCCACCGAACCCATCCATCGGAAAGATTCGGGGATGCGCGCCCAAACAAACATGGTCCCTTTAGGCTTATCGGTGGTCCACCCTATGCGGTTTAAGCCCTCAATGAGAATGTCGCGCCGGCATTTATACACCGAAACAATTTCTTCCACGCACGACTGATCGCCTCTGAGCGCCACCGTGGCCGCAATCTGTATAGGCTGGAATACGCCATAATCCAGATAGCTCTTTATTCGCGTCAAAGCGCCTATCATTTCGGCATTGCCCACGCAGAAACCAACCCTCCATCCCGGCATATTGTAGCTCTTGGACATGGAAAAGAATTCGACACCTACTTCCTTGGCGCCCGGCGCCTGAAGAAAGCTTGGGGCCTTGTACCCGTCGAAAGTCAGATTGGCATAAGCTAGGTCATGAATTACCATGATCCTGTGTTCACGCGCAAATTCAACGATCTTGCAAAAAAAATCCAGGTCAACGACGGTAGTGGTCGGATTGTGCGGAAAACAGATGATCAGCAGCTTCGGCTTGGGCCATGTCTGCTTTATGGCGATCTGAAGATCTTCCAGGAAGTTGCGGTCGGGCCCGATCGGAACCGATCTGACGTCCCCCCCGGCTATGATGGCCGAGTAGGGATGGATGGGATAAGTGGGGTTGGGAGCGAAAACGACGTCTCCAGGGCTGATCAGCACCAGCACCAGGTGGGATAATCCTTCCTTGACACCGATTGTGACCACCGCTTCTTTGTCCGGATCGATATCGACATCATAATTTCTCTTGTACCATTCGGCCACAGCTTCGCGCAGACGGGTTATTCCTCTTGACGCGGAATAGCGGTGGTTGTGCTTTTTTCTGGCAGCCTCGACAAGCTTTTCTATTATGTGTTTGGGCGCCGGCATGTCAGGGTTTCCCATCCCCAGGTCTATTATGTCCTCTCCGGCCCACCGCTTTTCCATTTTGAGGGCGTTCACCTCAGCAAACACATAAGGCGGCAACCGGCGCATTCGGCTACTTTCGGCAATGTTAAAGCTCATTATCGTTATTCTCCGCATTAAGGCCTTTAAACTTAAAAAGCATAATACTTTAGTCCTCGAAATGTCAAAAAATTTCACAAAAACCCAAATGACGCGCCGGGCAAGTTAAGCTATCACCCTCTTAAAACTTGTGCGTGAGGCTGCGGTTCTGCTAAATTAAAATGTTGTTTTTATTCTATAGATGCCGGAGCGCGAAGACAAGCCTATGAAACAGGTCATTCTGGGAACAGCCGGCCACATCGACCACGGAAAAACCTCGCTTATAAAAGCCCTGACCGGAATCGATACGGATCGCCTGAAGGAAGAAAAACTGCGGGGCATCACAATAGAGCTCGGATTTGCTCACATGGACATGCCTGGAGGAGAACGCCTCGGGATAGTCGATGTGCCGGGCCATGAGAAATTCGTCAAGCACATGGTCGCAGGGGCTACAGGAATCGATTTGGTAGCCCTGGTGATCGCCGCCGACGAAGGCGTCATGCCTCAGACTCGCGAACATATGGAGATTTGCGAACTCCTTCGCGTAAAGAAAGGGCTTGTGGTCCTCACCAAAATCGACCTCGTCAACGATTCGGACTGGTTGGAGATGGTGCGCGAGGACATAGTGGAGTTCCTTAAGACCACTTTTCTGGAGGGCTGTGAGATCATTGCCGTCTCGGCGGTCACCGGCCAGGGGCTGGAGGAACTAAAAAAATCGCTGGCCCGACTTTTTGCCGAGGTTGAACCGAAAAGTTCCGAAGGCCCGTTTAGGCTGGCGATTGACCGGGTATTCACGATGCGCGGATTCGGGACCGTCATTACGGGAACGAGCATTTCCGGACGGCTTCAGATCGGAGATCCTGTAGTGATCTACCCCAACGGACTCAAAAGCAAAGTGCGGGGTATCCAGACTCACGGAAACGACGTGCAGGAAGTCCTCCCGGGCCAGAGAACGGCAGTAAATCTCCAGGGGATGGAGCGGGCGCTCATCGAACGAGGCGACGTTCTGGCCTCTGCGGGCGCGCTTTCGGCTTCCCACATGATAGACATTCAACTGGAGCTTTTGAAAAGCGCCCCGAGGCCGCTAAAGCACAGGGCAAAAATCCGCTTCCACACCGGGACCGCCGAACACCTTGCCACAATGATCCTGCTTGACCGGCAGGAACTAAAACCGGGCGAGAAGACCTTCGCGCAGATAAGACTTGATCAGCCCACCGCTGTCTTGCGAGGAGACCGTTTTGTGCTCCGCTCCTATTCCCCCGTTCTAACAATTGGCGGAGGCACCGTCCTTCACCCCCTGCCCCGAAAGCACAAGGGATCGGCCAAACGGGAAGCCGCCAAAGCTCTCGAAAAGCTTTTTAAGAGCCCCGAACCCGACATAATCCTCTGGCACCTTCAGGATGCCGGCTGGGCCGGGCTGGGCGAAGTGGAACTGCGGATAAGGACCAATGTGCCGCAAAAGTTTCTTGAAAAAACCCTTCAGCAATTTACGAGCGCCAGGAAGGTGGTGCTCTACGATAAGGAAAACAAAAGGCTGATTCACCCGGATGCGCTGGAAGAGATGAAATCTTCCGTCACTTCAATCCTGGCCGACTACCATAGCCGTTTTCCGCTAAAACCCGGTATGTCCAAAGAGGAAATCCCGGCCCTCCTTTCAAAACCTATAGACTCAAAGCTCTACAACTTTGTGCTCCGGCAGCTTGCCGAAGCCGGCCAGGTCGCCCAGGAGATGGAATGGGTGCGCCTGACTACGCACAAAGTGGCCTTAAGCAAAGACGAGGATACCATCCGCCAAAAAATCGAAAAGGCCTTCCTGGAATCCGGTCTGCAGCCGCCCTTCTTCCGGGAAGTCGCATCCGGATTGCCGGGCACCTCAAAACAACACCAGGAAGTGCTTGAATGGATGCTGGCCAAGGGAACTCTCCTAAAAACGAAAGAAGAAATCTACTTTCATGCCGCTGCAATGGCCGAACTTCAAAATCGCCTGGTAACCTGGCTAAAAGAGCACGGCGAAATCACGACCACCCAATTCAAGGAGATGACCGGCGTAAGCCGCAAATACACCATCCCGCTTCTCGAGTACTTCGACGCGCAAAAAGTTACCATTCGCGTGGGTGAGGTGAGAAAACTAAGAGGCGCGTAAAGAGGAAGCGGGAAGCGTCCGGGAACGTCCCGTGCTGGAAAATGGGCATATGACGACTTTGGTGATGTGATGGCCTCAGCCGCGAAGAATTTCCCGGCTGAGGCCTAATTTGGGATCGATTGTCAGGCAGAGCAGAAATGATGAGGCTAAGCCAGAAATTCCTGGACCAGCCGCTCCCACCCGATTTCAGGGGCTTCTTTGTAAACGTCCCTGGCAGGCTCAATGCCGGGAGCAACAAGTGCAATCCCTGATTCTTCGGCCAGCAGGGAGTTCAGGTACATAGCCTCCTCGTCAATCCACGACAGGCCCTCCGAGTCGAAAAACAGGTTATTCAGATTTTCCTTCAGATTCGAAGGCCGGATGACCATGAGCCAGCCATCCTCATAGGGAGCATCATTGGCGATAAAAGCCTTGCCGAGCACGTTGTGGTTGACCGCTGTCACAACCCCATCCACCGGGCTTATAATAACGGCTTGCCTGCCGGACCTGTTCAGAATCCCGGCCGGTTGGCCCTGGCGCAAAGTAGACCCCGGAGAGGCCACCTCGATTGCATCCTGATGCCCGAGCAGCCGCAGGGCAAAATCATCGATACCCACACGCACCAGGCCGCCGTACTCGACCCGAGCCCAGGTGTGACCTCGGTGATAGTAATAATTCCGGGCCATGTGGTATCCCGACACACTGAGACCGTGTGTCCGCCTGGGGCTTGGCAGGTCGCTCGAATCCTCGATCATCTGTTCGACCGGGCAATTTGCGCAGCTCTTCGAAGAGCACAGGCCGTAGGAAATGCGCCCGCTAAGCACGTGACGGCACTTGCCGTTCGACATGAACCAGCTCATGTTGCGCGTCCCCGACACAGCCTGTCCACACGCCGCGTCTTTATCCTCGGAGGCTGTCCGTACGCTTTTTTCGATGGAACACCCGAGGCAGTCGAAGGCGTTGGTGCACGCCGTAGGTTCGATCACACCGGCTTTACTCCAGATGCATGCCTCGTTCGGCATCGAAAACACCACCGGTACCCCTGTCGGTTTGCGGTTTCCTGCGTCCATGATGACCTCCTCTGTATTTACAATAGAACCTGAATGCTCTCTGGCCGGTTTCGATCACTCTTTCAGGTACTCTGCAGCACGATTCGAGCCAAGTATTTACGTTCTGCGATTATTCCAGGAGGCTATTGTTATTATTGTGTTTTTAGGGGAATGAACTATACGGCGATTTCAGCAAGCCAGGTTTGCGGGCTGACGGCAATGCTGCATATTGCATCAACATTTGCCTCAACTTCTATATTCCCAGCAATATCCGTCAGATGAACCGAAGGTGCATTGTGCCGCACTATGGCGCAATATGCACCATCCTCTATGCCGCATTTTGCGGCGCCAAACTCTTTTTGCCGAAAACCTGAATGTGCGCTATTTATTCTCGGGCTTGTAGAAGACTCGCATTTCCATGCAGCTGCGCCCTGCCGCATGCACAAAAACAAAAATCCCCTCACACCGTTTAGTGGGTGTGAGGGGATTTTTTATAAGGATGAGGCGGCAGCGTCCTACTCTCCCACGCAGTTTGCCCGCGCAGTACCATCGGCGCAGAGGAGCTTAAC
>Ga0116126_1000065_pt1 | contig 94964 bp, 88 predicted proteins | sample June2015DPH_16_5_FD_89730 | JGI IMG/M metagenome (GOLD analysis project Ga0116126, IMG submission 89730) | Peatland microbial communities from SPRUCE experiment site at the Marcell Experimental Forest, Minnesota, USA - June2015DPH_16_40 | ecosystem: Environmental > Terrestrial > Soil > Wetlands...
CGTGATCGCCGCCACTAAGCCGGCTTCAAAGATGCCGATGGCGAACAGCGTTGCGCCAACCTTCCCGACAAAGGGCACCAGAGCCTGGGCAAACTCAGCCCCCTGAAAGCTGGAGGCCGCGACGTGGTGGGTGAACAGCGGTGTCACCGCCAGGACGGTGGCAATGGCGGCAATGGCGGCAATCACCGCTCCCAGAGCGGTATCGATCCGGCCATGGCGAATGTCGGCGGTCGTCAAGCCCTTATCGACGACCGCGCTTTGCTGGAAGAACAGCATCCAGGGCGTGACGGTGGCGCCAATATCAGCCATGACGAGCAAGATAAATTGCGCGTTAACCCCACCGGGAAGCGGCTTCCAAGTAAGGAACGCGTGGACAACCTCGCTGCTTACGGGGTGCGCCATGAAGGCGACGGGTACAAAGATGAGATTGAAGACGGCGAAAGCCATCGTGATGCGCTCCCAGGTCCAATAACGCCGGGTGAGCACCACCGCCACTACCACCAGAAAGCCGCCCAACACGGCGAGGGCGGGCGGCACGCCGAAGAAGCCTAGACCCGCGCGCACGGCGATGAACTCCGTAACCAGCGTCAGCAGGTTGCCGAATACCAAATCGGCCATGGCGAAAAAGCCCCAGAAGCGGCCGAAGCGCGTATAGATTAGCTCGGCATGACCGCGTTTGGTGGCGGCGCCGAGCCGCACGGTCATTTCCTGGACGATAAAGGCCATGCCGAAGGTCAGGACAATGAAGGGCAGAAAAAAGCCAACGCCATAGGTTGCGCCCGTCTGGGCGTAGGAGATCATGCTGGGCCCGTCATTCTCGCCTAGCATGACTAGGATCCCGGGGCCGATCAGCAACCAGAGGAGCATCCACGATCGGCGCCCCCCGCCGGTCCGATGGACAATGACTCGCCGTCGGTCCTTGGCGCGTTTGCGATCCTCCATGGCGAGACGCGGCCCCACCTGTCGGGCATCAGCCGGCAGGCTGGGCGAAAGCCCTGCGCCGCCGTCGCGCACGTCCACTCCTTTGCGATCCGAGTTCTTAGCCATACCTAACTTTATTGTGTGCGACTATATCGGACTGGCGTACTCTGTCAAGCCTGTTGACGACTTATTTTTGCCAGCAAGAAGATCGCCCAATTCTCCCGTTGATTTCCGCCGCCGTTTCCAGTTTATTCCCTCTTGCCTTGCCTGCAAACGATTCAATTCAAGCGCGCGAACGCAATGAGTCGACGGTTGCCGCCGTGCCCGCCGACACCGTGACGCAGCCAGCGCGCGTTGTCGCGGGCGGAATCAGTTGGCGAAAAACGTTTTCCGCCTTTCGGCACCGGAACTACCGACTGTTCTTCGGAGGTCAACTGGTCTCTGTCATTGGCACGTGGATGCAACAGGTCGCCCTCGGCTGGCTGATCTACGACATCAGCAAGTCGGCGTTCACCCTTGGTTGGGTGCGTTTTCTCTCGGCCATTCCGGTCACGCTCTTCACCCTCGTCGGCGGCGCAATGGCCGATCGCTTCGAGAAACGCCGTATTGTCGTCCTGACGGAAAGCACCGCCATGGTGCTCGCCTTCACGCTGGCCGGCCTCGTCTACTTCGGTGTCATCAAAATCTGGCAGATCGCCCTGCTCGGCTTTCTGGATGGGATGACCGATGCGTTCGACATCCCCACCCGCCAGAGTTTCGTTATTGAAATGGTGGGCAAGGATGACCTCATGAACGCCATCGCGCTGAATTCCTCCCTCTTCAACGGCGCCCGTGTTTTCGGCCCCGCGCTGGCCGGCGTACTGATCGGCATCATTGGCCTGACGGGCTGCTTCTTCCTGAACGGCGTCTCCTACCTCGCCATCGTGGCCGCGTACGTTGCCATGCGCCTGCCCACCGCCACGCAACGTGTCGAACGACGACCCGTGTGGCACGAGACCGCCGAAGCGTTGCGCTACGTCCGCGGGCATCGCATCCTCTGCGCCGTCATTGGGCTCGTCTCCATCGTCAGCCTGTTTGGTTGGCCGTACAGCGTCCTGCTGCCCGTGTTCGCCCGCGATGTGCTGCACGTCCAGGTCAGCGGCTATGGGTATCTCATGGCGGCCAATGGCGTGGGGGCGCTCTTCGGTGCGTTGACCCTTGCGTCGCTTGGCCACTCGGTGACCCGACGAACCTTATTCTACGGCGGACTCTTTGGTTTCTGCATCATGCTGGCGGTCTTCGCCTTCTCCCACGTCTACTGGCTCTCCGCCGCGGCCCTGGCGGGGTCGGGCTTCTTCATGATCATCTTCTTCGCCACCGCCAACACCGCCGTCCAGACCCGCGTGCCCGACGAGCTCCGTGGCCGCGTCATGGGCATCTATGCTCTCGCGTTCCTCGGCTTAACCCCCTTTGGCAGTCTCCTCGCCGGCGCCATTGCCAAAACCACCAGCGCCTCGTTCGCCGTCTCGTTCGGCGCGGTCGTCTGTCTGGTCGCCGGCCTCATCGTCATGCGGCTCACCAGAACTCAACAGGCCATCGGCCAGCCGTCCACGAAATAATACCCGTGCACAGGCGGACAGTTCTGTAGTACACTAGTAGCCACGATATCATGAGCAACCAAGACCCCAATGCGACGATGGCCGTGTTCCTCGACTTGGAGAACATTGCCCTGGGAGCGATCGACGCCAACTACCCAAGGTTCGACATCCAGAAGGTGCTCGAACGTCTCTTGCTGAAGGGGCATATCGTCGTCAAGAAGGCGTACTGCGATTTTGAACGCGGTAAGGCGTTCAAGCGAGATTTGCACGAGGCGGCGTTTGAACTCATCGAGATCCCGCACTTGCGCCAGTCCGGCAAGAACTCCGCTGACATCCGCATGGTCGTTGACGCGCTCGATCTCTGTTACACGAAGAGCCACGTTGACACCTTCGTCATCATCAGCGGCGACTCCGACTTCTCCCCGCTGGTCAGCAAGCTGCGCGAGAACGCCAAGACCGTCATCGGTGTCGGCGTGAAAAATTCCACGGCCGACCTGTTCATCAACAATTGCGACGAATTCCTGTATTACGACGACCTTGTCCGCGCCGTGCCGCCGAAAGGACGGCCGCGCACCGCCGCGCAAACCCCCGTTGCCCCCGCTGCCAAAGCCGCTATTCCCAGCGACACGAAGGCCCCGGCAGGCCCGCCGATCACCGATGCGTTTGACTTGGTGATGAAAACTCTGGAAGCCCTCGCCGAGGAACGGAACGAAGATGATCCCGTGTATGGTTCGATGATCAAGCAAGCGATCAAACGCCGTCACCCCGGGTTCAACGAACGCGCCTATGGCTTCCGTTCGTTCAACGACCTGCTGTTGGACGCCCAAAAGCGCGGCCTGCTGAAACTGGAGCCCGACAAAAAATCCGGCGGCTACACCGTCCAAACTATTGACTAACCACATTGTTCCCGCAGCCGCCGTCGTCCATCGGTGCAAGGCTTGCGCCGGATCAGCTAGAATCTTGCTGACTTCACAAATTGCAGGAACGGTGCCTTCTGTGCTCCCACCAGTGGCGCGTCGCCCGTTATCTTGAAGAACCATGAATTGCCCGCATGGGGAACCGTGACCACAATCATGCGCGGCGGTTGCGTCTTGCCCGGGGGAACGGCATCCGCTTTCAAATCTACGACAGTGGACTTCGTTCCGTTGACGTCCAGGTCCGACGTGACCCCGGCGACCTCGTCGGGCGCGATCGGGCCCAGCCCGATCTGGCCCCGCCAGCGATTGATGTTCGCCATCAATCCGCCTACGTCTCCTGGAAACACCGAGACTGCGATCTCCGCAGTTTGACCGTCCGTCCCCTTCACCAAATACGTCGCCCGACGCATCGACGAAGGATTGCCTTGTTGCCAACCGGCGGGGACCGACCATTGCGGATTCGGCGCGTCCGACGCCGAATTTGCCGGCAAACTCTGTCCGCTCATGCTGTTGATGTCCGGGTGCCCCGGCGGCAATGCAGGAGGTTGCGCGGTCGGCGCCGCTGACGAAACCGGCGCTTGCGGTGTCGCTGGCGGAGCCGGTGCCGGCTGGGAAACGTCTTCTGACCGATAGCAGCCAGCCACGACCATGGCCGCTGCCACAAACAAACAATAGATCCATCGTGTTTTCATCGTCACCTTGGTTTCCAACATGATTCCCCAGCGCCCTCAAGTCAAGCGTCCATCCCGGCGATGGCTTTTGAGAAGAATTTGGCGCCGGGAGCGACCTCATACACCCCCTGATCGAACCCAAATCGAGGCGCAAAGCCAGCCTGATCGCGAATAAAACACCCCAAACGAAGCCATTTTTTGACAAACGAAGCCAAGTGACATATTGACACACTTGCAACCCAAACCATTTCTCCCTCAATCCCATACAAATTAACAGGCACCTCAAAAAATTGGCTTCGTTTGGCAGTTTTCATGTTTGTACGGCCCTACCCTACCGCGCCGATCTCCCAGTAGAGCCGAGTCCGACGAAGCCGAACGCGGCACCAGCCGCTAAGCCTCCTCACCCCTTGGGGGGAACCGAGTCCGACGAGAAGCGACCTCGCCGTGCCTTGGTCGCAAAGGATTAAGGTGAGGGGTTTTCCCGTCCACTGGGCATCAGCCATGTACCATCGACCATTTACCATACGCGCCGCCCCTACCACAAATGCCCGACTGTGTCCAACACAATTATCGCTCACCGATAGCCACTTTGCACTACAGCTCTTGCCGCAAAGCAACGGACAAAGGAATCCAAAGCGGTCGCGTCACCGGCGAACCGGCGGAAAAGCTCCTGCGCGAAATGCGCGCTAAATACTCGTGAAACCCCCTATTGTCCATCCGCAGGCGAAAGCCGCTGCGTTTGGGCAAATTTGTGCAAGCACGGATCTTGCCACGCGGCTATCGACGTGTGAGAATTGTCCCAAACTATGAGTAGGGCCACGTGATGAAGCACGTACGCATTTGGCTGGTATTCTATGGGTGTCTGCTCGCGCTTACCTCTGCGGCCTACTCCTACTTGAGCCGTCCGCTTAATGCCAAATGGCTTCTGGATTCGGCCGAGGTTGTATGTCACGCGAGAATTCTCTCAATTGGTCCCCACAGTGTTGAGCCAGATTTCTCGTTTCAACCACCTTTGACCACGGAGGGCCAAATTGCATGGGTGCGCGTCCTTAACATCATCAAAGGGACAGCGGACGAATCCATAAGTGTTGTATTCCGTCTGTCGACCGACATGGCGCAGTACACGCAACTGGAAGAAGGGCAGGAGTACATCCTCTTCCTTCGCAGTCAAAGAGGCGCTTACACGTTTGTCGACGGCCACAATGGAGCTCTGGAGATCCCGCCTCATCAACCGCTTCAGTACAAATCGCGCGAACCCGACAGTCGAATAATCGAAGAGCTGACACTTGGCACCATGAAAGATGCAGGCCGCATCCGACTTGTTTGCGCTGAACAGCTCGCCACTTTTCCGAACGAGCAGGCGGCCAGCCGCTTGAGTGATCTGACGTTGGAAAAGGACATGCCAGTGCAGGGGGTTGCGTATGCGGGGCTGATTCGTCTGGATCATCCCCCGTCAGCCGAGTCTCTCTCAAGATTCTTCGCAAGATCCGATGATACAAAATCTCTGGACCGTTTTCGTACAACTGCCTATAGCAATGGCGATTTGAAGAATCGTGTTCTTATCGAACTTGAAGGACGGTTTAACGTCATCGGCAGAGACTATGATCCCAATGCGCGGGGCTCCGCCGAGAAATGGAAGGATTTCGATTTGATCGGTTTCCTCAAATCCGCGCCTTGGCAGAACCGAGATACGAGTTCGGGCAGAGGCAATGGTATCATTGCCGAAATCATTGGTGAGCAGATTGACGAACATGGCGTGCCCGCTGTGATCAGCAAGAATTATCGAACGGGTAGCAAGGCAATTGTGCTGGAACTTCTTGACAGCGAGAACACAGAAATCCGGTTTGCCGCAGCGGTTGCGGTTGACCGAATGATCCGTGAGCCGCACAGATTTCCGTTCCCCGGATGGGGTAGAAATGCTAAAGGGCAAAGGGAGAGAATCAACGCGTACGTGGATGCGTGTCATGGCTGGCTCGCTACGCACAAACTGTGGGCGAAGGAGACCGAGTAAAGCACCGTTTCTCGGGTCACGTCCAATCATTGGTGCAATTACAACATCGGCAACGACAGCCTAGCTTTCAAACAAATCCACGAACTTGAACTGGTTCACATCCACCAAGCCGCGATCCGTCAGCTTCAATTCCGGTATCACGCTCAGCGCCATAAACGACAGCGCCATGAACGGTTCGGGCACGGCGCAACCCAACTCACGCGTGGCACGATTCGCGGCGTCGAGTTCGTCTTTCACGTCGGACAACGTTTTGTTACTCAGCAGCCCCGCAATCGGTAACGCCACCGACGCGAGAATCTTCCCCCCATTGGCCACAGCAAAGCCGCCCTGCATCTTCACAATCTCTTCGACCGCTGCCCGCATGTCGGCATCGTTGGTCCCGACGACATTGATATTGTGCGCGTCATGGCCGACACTGCTGGCGATCGCGCCCGACTTCAAGCCGAAGCCTTTCGTCAGCCCCAGCCCGATGTTGCCAGTGCCATGATGACGCTCGATCACCGCAATCTTCAATACGTCGTTCTTCGCATCGGAAACCACGTGGCCATCGTCCCGCTTCGGCTCGACAAGAATCTGCCGCGTGATGATCTGGTTGGGAATCAATTCCATCACCCGCGCGCGTCCGCTCTTCGCGGGGATTCGGAAACTGGAATCGCCCAGCGGTCGGATGCGGACCGTGTTGCGCACGTCGATCATCGCGCTCATCGGCTTGTTGCCGAGCAGATAGCCTTTCTCCGCCACCAGATGCCCGCGCTTGAACACCTTCTCGACCGCGCACGTCTTGAGGTCGCTGAGAACATTCAGGTCGGCAAACCACCCCGGCCCAATCGCCCCGACCTTCTGCAGACCGAAATAGCGCGCCGCGTTGATCGTCGCCAGCCGAATCGCCAGCGCCGGGTCGAGTCCCGCGCCGATGGCCATCCGCACCATCGAATCGATGTGGCCGCGCGTCATCAAATCAGCCGGCGTGCGGTCATCGGTGCAAAAGAAAAACCGGTCCGCGTTCTCCGGTTTGATCAGCGGCAACAACGCCAGCAGATCCCGCGTGACCGATCCTTCACGGACGGCCACGGTCATTCCCAGGCGCATTTTCTCCAGCGCTTCGGCGACCGTGGTGCACTCGTGGTCGTTGCCAATGCCCGCGGCAATGTAGGCGTTCAAATCCTTCCCGCTCAGCCGCGGCGCATGACCATCGATAACCTTTCCGCCGACGATGCGCAGCTTGTCCAGCACCTCCTCCGAGCGGTGGATGACGCCCGGGTAATTCATCATCTCGGCCAGGCCCAGCACCCACGGGCTGTCCAGGTACGGCAGCAGATCCACCGCTTTGAGCCGCGCCCCGCTGGTTTCCAACTCCGTCGCCGGCACGCAGGACGGCAGCATCACATACACGCTGAGCGGTTGATACTTCGCCGTCTTGAGCACGTACTCGATGCCCTCGACGCCCAGCACGTTGGCCAGCTCGTGCGGGTCCGCCACAATCGTCGTCGTACCGCGCGGCATCACGGTCTTGGCAAATTCCCAGACCGTGACCATCGAACTCTCGATATGCATGTGGCCGTCAATAAAGCCCGGCGTAATGAACTTGCCGCGCGCATCGAGTTCATTCGGGCCGCTGTAATTGCCCACGCCCGCGATCCGTCCGCCGAAAATGGCAATATCGGCAGGATAGATCTCCTGGCTGAAGACGTTGACAATCTGACCACCTTTGATGACGAGATCGGCAGGCTCTTCTCCGCGGGCGACGTTGATCAATTTGGAGAGCTTCACACCAAGTTCCCATTAGACTACGGCAGGCCAAACCGGAAAGTCAATTGGCAGCAACGACTCTCTGAGCAGAATCGCCTCGTACTATGTAGATTCTCTCTCCCGGTTTTCCCGGTCAGAGTTTCTGCCACAATTTCTTCGTCAGTTCCCGGGCGCGTGCGTCGACTCGCTCTTCATCCACATCGATGGCGAGCTGTTTATTCTGCATCAAAACTTTTCCGCCGACGACCGTGGTATCCACCGTGGACTGGGAAATCCCGAACACCAGATGGCCGAAGCAGGTGGCGGTTTCCAGCGGCGTGGGCGGATCGTAATCGATTATGGCAAAGTCAGCCACGCTGCCCACGCTCAGGCCGCCGAAGGGGAGGCCGAACACTCTCGCGGCGATCTTGGCATTGTTGACAAACAACGTGTTGACAACCTCCATAAATCCGACCGACGGATTCGCCTGCGACAAATGCTGCGCCCACAGCGCCGCCCGCAGTTCCTCCAGCATGTTGGTCGTCATGGCGTCCGTGCCGAGGCCGACAAGAATGCCGCGCTTCTCCAGCGAAATAATATCGGCGACACCGACGGCGTTGTTCATGTTGGACTGCGGGTTGTGCGCAACCACCGTGTCCGTTGCCGCCAGCAGTTCCATCTCGTGCTCGTCCACGTGGACGCAGTGCGCTGCGATGGACCTCGGGCCAAGAACGCCGAACTTGTTGAATCGCTCGACGACACGCATCTTGTGCTCTCTCAAACAGTGCTCTTCGTCCGATTTCGCCTCCGCCGTGTGGACGTGAAACCCTGCGCCAAGTTCTTTCCCGAGAGCCACGGCTTTTTCCATCGTTTTGTCGCCCACGGTAAACGACGCATGGAGACCGAACAACCCGTTGATCTTGTCGTTCCCCTCTTTCTTGGCCTGCGCGATAAACTCGGCGTTCTCCTTCAATCCGTCCTCGGCGATCGCCTGGCCGTCCCGGTCAGACACTTCGTAGCACAACGAGGCGCGAAGCCCGACCTCTCTGACGGCACCGGCGATTCTTTGCAACGACCCGCGTACCGCAAACGGGCTGGCATGGTGATCGATGAACGTAGTGGTGCCGTGCCGGACACCGTCGATGAGAGGAATCAGGGCGCTATAATAGCTGTCGTCAAGGGTCAGCTTCTTGTCCAGTTTCCACCAGAGATTCAGCAGAACTTCGTTAAAGTCCTTTGACGGAGCCACCTTGCCAAACCCGCGCACCATCGTCGAATAGAAGTGCATGTGCACGTTGATGAATCCGGGCATCACCACCTTGCCCGTGGCGTCGATTACCGTGTCATACTTGCCCTTGAATGATTTCGTCGGAGCGATCGTTTTGATCAACCCGCCATCGCAGAGTACGCTGTGGTCATGGAGCACCCGGTTGTTTTCGCCGAGCGTGATGATCGTGCCGTTCTTGATGAGAAGTGTCATGTTAGGCCTCGTTAAGTATTGCGAGTTCGTGTTTGGTCCGCTTCCGCATGTACAACGCCCCAGCGAAGCACTTCTGGACACAGATCGAGCAGCCGATGCACAGCGTTGGATCCGTCACCGGCACTTTATCGGAATCAAACGTGATCGCCAGGTACGGGCACCGAAGGCAATTGCCGCAGTGCTCACAGAGCTCAGCGTCTACGGCAGAAATCTTCTTCACCGGTGATAGTTCCATGAAGCCGGTGACGGGAACCGGCAGAGCCGAACCAATGAGTTCGCCCACCGACTTGATCCCGCGCTCCTGCATCAGGCAACTCAAGCCGGAATGAAGCTCGTCGATGATCCCATATCCGTACTTCATCACAATCGTGCAGAACTGCACGGTTCTGGCCCCAAGCGCCAGAAAGTTCGCCGCCGCCTTGTAGTCCATCGGGCCACCGTTACCCGAGACCGTCACACCCAGTCGTGAGACATTGGCGAGGGTCAGGTTGGAAATGGGAAGAACACCTTCCCCGCTCATTCCCACGACGATTCCCTCGTCCCACGACGTTTTCTCGCCTTTACGGAAAGCCAGCGTCGGGAACGTATTGGCCAGCGTCACTCCCGCTTTCTTGCCCGGGTATCGCGCAAAGACCTCTTTAATGGCGCTCATGATGGGATAGATGGACGTGACAGCCGCCGTCAGCTTGAACAGCTTCGGGACGTCGGCGTCTCCGGTTTCCATTACCCAACCTATGATTTTCGCGGTCAACTCGGCATCTTGTGAGACAATGTCACCCTTGGTTCCATCTCCGCCTTGTGGACAGGATAGGCTGTACTCGATTCCCATGGCGCCCGCGGCTTCGAGCTTCCGCGTGTTGGATTGCCAGACAACAGAGTCGGTTTCGTCATTGCCTGACACGGGTCCGCCGGTCGAGGCGGCCGTCAAGCGGTCAGGGTATTCCCGTCGGAGCCGCTCAATTTCGCGGCAAACGCGACTGAGGGAATGACCCGAGACGTTGTCGCAATTCGCGTACGTCGATCGGGAGAACGCAAACATGTATTCCGACGGGATATGAATGGGAACATTGTCAAATGACGTCTTCATGACGCCGCCAGCCCAGCCAGCTTCGTACGCCTTCTTCATCTGGTTGTAACCGTCGGACGGCGGCGCCGCCGACAGCAGGAATGGCGAGACAATCTCGCGTCCAAAGAAATCGGTGGTCAGCCCAACCGGAAGCATCACGCGCCCGGGCAACACGGTGCGGCTCTTGGTCGCCCGGTCATAATCTGGTCGGCCCCGTTTGGAGGAGCGACCGTAGACAAATGCATCGATGTCCAGCGCGGCGTTCTTGCCGGCGGCAACAGCCTCGACCACGGTGGTCGGACCATTCACCATGTCCCCGGCGTAAAACAATCCTCGTTCACTCAACTTCCCATCGGAAGCTCGCGCGCCCGCGGCAACAATCACGAAATCCACACCCGGGAGTGCCTGCTCAATCCCCGTCAGATCGACCACGTTCCTTGGATGGAATTTCTTTCCTCTCGGCAACGTGACCTTGACCACGCTCAAGCCAGTGATGCGGTTGCCTTTCTTGAGGATTTCTGCCACCCGAACGCGTCCAGTAACAATAATCCCGGCTTCCTCGATCGCCCGACGCTCCTTGGCCGTGAGCGGCATTTCCGACCACGTCTCCAGCGCAAACATTTCCACGCTTCTCGCGCCGCGTGTCAGCGCCTCCTCCGCGCAGTCCAGCGCCACCGCCCCGCCACCGATAATTGCCACGCGCTTCCCTTTCACGCGGAATCGGCCGGGATTTTCGAGATACTTCATCCAGTCCGGACCCGCGTTGGCGTTCTTCACTTTGGGGATAAACGCTTCATCCAAACCCGTCGCCACGAGAATGGCGTCATATCCCTTCCTGATTGCCGACGACCATCGGCCCTTCTTGACAGAGATCTTCCCGAGCGACATCAGAAAATCGATATCGGTCTTCAAGACTTCCGGGGACAGCCTTGATTTCGGGATGAGGTTGCACATCCCCCCCGGCTGTTTCGCCTTGTCGAACAAGTCGACCGCATAGCCCTTCTGTGCCAGCAATGCGGCAGCCCCAAGACCCGCGGGGCCGGCACCGAATATGGCAACCTTCTTCCCATTGGGCGCGGCCTTCGCAAACTGGGGCATCGCGCCAAGCATCTTCGCTCTCTCAATGATTGTCGCCTGCACAGCGGGGATGTTCACCGCAGAGTCGAACGTGCGGTGGACGCAGGCCCTCATGCAATGTCGGTCGGGGCAGACAGCGCCGCACACGCCGCCCAGAGGATTATTTCCCATGATGAGCGCCGCGGCTCGCTGAAAATCGCACCGACCACCCACCTTCGCGGCCATGATAAAGTCCGCAGGCGAACAGTCGACCGGGCATGCCTCCTTGCATGGCTTGTCTTCGCAATACTCGCACCGGCTCAGTTCGGCCCGAAATTGGGCATCCGTCAGAAATCCGTCAATTCGTTTCATTGCTCTCCCGCGTGAGGCGTTCCTCGATCCAGTGCCGGCGCCGAAAACACGACTTCCAATCAGAGATGGAAAACCGCGTTTCTCCAGCGCCGGAAATTCAGCGCACTGACGAGTCCCCGTCCGTTTCTGTGATCCTTACAGCTTGTGCGTTAGCAGAGCCGATGCCACGGCTGGTTGCATCTCTCCAACACATTGCGAATACGGGCAGTTACACAAATCAATGGTACCGGGTACAAGGCGCATACAACAGCCAAAATGTCAGCACGCCCACAGCAAACCGACAATTTGGCACTCATAAGCCTTGACAGCCAACAGCCTGTCGGACCTGAAACCTGGCCTTTGCCGCTTCGGCGTTCATAACACAACTCTTCCTCCAGCAAGGGGAGATTCACACGAGACCTCCAGAAACCGACCGGCTTTCCCAATTAGGACACCACCAAATTTTCGCTAGACTACGGCAACGGAAACCGTAAATTGAGTGGGTAGAATTAATCCTATGTCGGACTTGCACCCAGCGCCCTTTTGCGATTTGGTCAAGCGCCTGTTCCTCGAACCTGAGCGCCAGCAGACCATCTTCGACCTGCCCCTGAAGAAGATGTATGTGCCTGACCCGACACTCGATACGAGTGTGAAGTTTCACGACAAGACCGCCGCCAGTCCGCTCGGCCCCGCCTCCGGGCCACAGACCCAAATGGCCCAGAACATCCTCCTCAGTTGGCTCGGTGGCTCCCGCATCCTCGAGCTCAAAACGGTGCAAATCGATGACCAGTTGGTCATCAATCGCCCGTGCATCGACATGACCAATGTCGGCTACAACATCGAACTCTCGCAGGAATTGCGGCTGCACGAGTCGATCCACGAATACGTCGCCGGCATGATGCTGGTGGAGATGTTCAAAGCGAGCAACCTGCTCCCGTTTCCGCCCAGTCGGTTCGACAAGACATCGACCATCTACGATTTCAGCCTCGGCTACAACCTGGCGAGCATCTCCAGCAAGCCGGTCCATGAGTTCATCGCCGGCCTGCGCAACGCGAAGAAACACATCGACAAATTACGGATGGAGATCCCGGATCGCTGGAAGCAATATCGCGACCTGCCCTACCCCGAGGAGATTTCCAGCACGGTCACGCTCTCGACGTTCCACAATTGTCCTGCGGACCAGATCGAAAAGATGGCCCACTTTCTTCTGACCGAAATCGGTATGCATGTCGTGATCAAGATGAACCCGACCATGCTCGGTCTGGACGATCTGAATTACCTGTTGCACGAGCGCCTCGGCTTTCACGACATCGAGGTCAACCAGAAAGCCATCGACACGGGATTGCGCTTCGACCAAGGCATTGAGATGATCCGCCGCCTGCAGGATACGGCAAACGGGCTCGGACTCGGCGTCGGCGTAAAATTCAGTAACACACTCGAGGTAATCAACCACAAGACGTTCTTCGCCAAAGATGAGGTCATGTACCTCAGTGGCGCGCCGTTGCACGTGATCGCGTTGCGGCTCGGCGAGCGCTGGCGGCAGAATTGCGGGCCCGATTGCCCGATCAGTTTCTCCGCGGCCGTGGACAAACACAATTTCACCAATTGCGTGGCCTGCGGCTTCGTCCCGGTCACGACCTGCTCGGACCTTCTGAAGGTCGGCGGTTACGGACGGCTCTTCGAGTACCTGAAGAAGCTCGAACAAGAGATGCGGGACCTCGGGGTGACAAACATCGGCGACTTCATTCTCAAGCGCGAAGGCAACGAACAGGCGGCGCTGGCACGGGCGAAGGGCGACCGCGACGAAGCGATCCACTATGCCGGCTTCCTGAATATCGGCCCGATCTGGAGTCGCACCGTCGCGGACGAGCATTACGCGTTCGACAAAAACAAGGCGATTCCTAGACGGATCGACTCGAAGCTGTGGATGTACGACTGCATCAGTTGCGACAAGTGCGTTCCCGTCTGTCCGAACGACGCGAACTTTTACTACGAGATCGAGCCGGTCGAGATCCACTTTACGAACTACACATGGAACGCCGGCACGCTGGAACCAGCCGACAGCGGCGTCCTCAAGATCGAACGAAAACACCAGATCGCCAATTTCGCCGACTGGTGCAACGAATGCGGCAACTGCGATACGTTCTGCCCCGAATACGGCGGACCGTTCATCCAGAAGCCGAGCTTTTTTATCAACCGCACCACATGGCTCGATAACCCTGCGCGGGACGGCTTTTACGTGACCAAGGTCGATGGCCTCACGCAGATCGTCGGTCGTATCGAGGGCAAGGTATATTCTCTCACCGTCGACCACAAGCACACCCAGGCCCGGTACAACGATGGCTCGGTCGAGGTGAATTTTGACACGAAGACGCACAACATTGCGGACGTAAAACCGCTTGCGGACACAATTACCAACCATCGCATCGATGTTAAGAAGTACCACACGCTGCGCATTTTACTGACGGGAATACTGAATCCCAGCCGCGTTCAACCTGTGAACGTCGCATATCTGTAAACAACGGCTGGATTTTAAGCACGAGACTTGCTAATTGGTACGGGGTTGTCGGTAAATGCTATGAGGAAAATCGACGGTACTGTTGCGGTGGTCGGCCTCGGCTATGTCGGCCTGCCGTTGGCCGTGTCGCTCGCCAAACACGTCCCCGTGGTCGGGTTCGACATCAACACACGCCGCGTCGAGGAGCTTCAACAGGGAATTGACCGCACCGGCGAAACCCTGGGCGGCGACCTCAAGTCCCCCAACATCAGTTTCACCACCGACGCAAAGCATCTCCACCGCTGCAAGTACATCATCGTCGCTGTCCCGACCCCTGTGGACAAGGCGAACGTTCCTGACTTGGAACCGGTGATCAGCGCTTCGCGCATCGTGGGTGAGAACCTGAGCAAGGGTTCGATTGTCATTTTTGAAAGCACGGTGTATCCCGGCGTGACCGAGGAGGTCTGTCTGCCCATCCTGGAAGAAAAGTCCGGGCTCAAGCTGGGCGACTTCAAGATCGGTTACTCACCGGAGCGCATCAATCCCGGCGATCACGAGCACACCGTCGACAAGGTCGTGAAAATCGTCAGTGGCTGCGACGCCGAGACCTTGGATGAAGTCGACGCGCTTTACTCGCTGGTCGCCAAGAGCGTGTATCGTGCCTCCAGCATCGCCACCGCGGAGGCCGCCAAGGTCATCGAGAATATCCAGCGCGACCTGAACATCGCGCTCATGAACGAGCTGTCTCTGATCTTCTCGCGCCTCGGCCTCAACACGGACGAAGTCCTTGCCGCCGCCGGAACGAAATGGAATTTCCACAAGTATCACCCCGGGCTCGTGGGCGGGCATTGCATCGGCGTCGACCCGTATTACCTCACCTATCGCGCCCAGCAATTTGGGTATCATCCGCAGGTCATCCTGGCGGGCCGACAGATCAACGACTCCATGCCGATTCGCGTTGGCGAGATGGTGATCAAAGGCATCAGCCATGTCGGCAAGCCGATCAAAGGCGCCACCGTGTTGATACTCGGGCTGACGTTCAAGGAAAATGTGCCCGACATCCGCAACAGCAAGGTGCATGATACCATCACCTACCTGCAGGGCTTCGGCATCAAGGTGTTAGGCTGTGACCCGTTGCTGTCGGCCGATACCGTTCGCAAGTATTTCGGTATCGAAAACGTCGCGTTCGACAAAGTGACCAAGTGCGACTGCATTCTTCTCACTAACAAACACTCCGCCTTCGGTTCGCTCACGCTCGACCAATTCAAGGCCAGGATGTCCCCGCCCGTCCTCATCGACATCAAGAACCTCTTCGACCGCAAAGCCGCCGAGAGCGTCGGGTTTTATTACCGGAGTTTGTAACGCCCTGCCCTCGCACGCCCTTGTTTTGTGGTAGAATGATGCACCTCGGCCATCTCGCTTAAATTCATGTGCCGCGCGCGCGGCGGACGGCGCACGTCATTCCCACATCTTGTAGCGTGACGGCCTGTGGGCAATTTTGTCGGGCGTCTTCGCAAGCACCACGCCGCCGTGCGCAATGCTTTCCAGCAGGACGATGCGTTCCTCGGCCAGCCTCGCCTGTTTTGTGCCGGGGATTCTCTCGCGCAATTGCTTCATCACTTCCAATGCCCGTGACGGTTCCTGCAGTGTAAGCTGGTAGAAGTCGGCCAATCGCCCCGCCGCCAGCGCCGTGGTATCTTCCCCCTTGGCTTTGCCCATCGCCGAGAGCAATTCGAGTTCGGCCAACTTCAAATCGTTCAGGTGTTTCAGTGCCAGTTCTGCAATGCGTAAATGCGGATAAATGTCACCGGGATATTCGAGGATCACCTTGCGATATTCGTCCACAGCTTCTTCATACTTGCCCTTCTTGACGCGAGCTTCGGCAAGGCTGTACTCGGGCATGATCAAAGAACTGTCACTCCCACCCGTATAAAGGTTCTCAAACTTGCTGGCCACATGTCCGGCAATCGATTTGCCAAATAGGAGGAGCAAGACCAGGGCATAGAACAATAAGGCACCCACGATTGTAAATGCGGCGCCGAAATCCAGTCCCGCACCGGCATTCATCACGCCGGCTGCCCAGCGAAACAACGGAATACCCACACCCAGTGCGATCGCAATCCGAATCGTCAGACTGACCCACCGTTTTAGCTCCATCGACAGCCTCCTTTCAGGGCAGCCGAAATAACCGCCGGGCGTTCTCTGTCGTTACGCGCGCGACTTCCCCAATACTCGCGCCTTTGACCTCCGCGAGAATACTAGCAATGAGCGGCACGTAGGCTGGCTCGTTGCGCTTGCCGCGATGCGGCACCGGCGCGAGATACGGCGCGTCCGTTTCCAGCATAACGTAGTCGAGGGACACTTTCTTTGCCACCTCGCGCAGCAAAGCAGCGTTTTTGAACGTCAGGATGCCGGTGTAACTGATCAGCAACCCAATTTCGATGCAATCGGACGCGAATTTCTCGTTCCCGGAAAAACAATGCATCACCCCCCACGGACGCCAATCCCTGGGCAGGCCCTCGGCGTGAGCGCGCAAGATTTCGAGAATGTCCTCCTCGGCGGATCGATTGTGGATCACCACGGGCAAATGCCGTTCCTTCGCCAATTCGAGTTGCGCCCAGAACAGGTCCTTCTGTTGCTGCTGCAGGACCGCGTCCGTCCGTGCTTCTCGGAAATAGTCCAATCCTGTCTCGCCAATCGCTACAACCTTGGGCTCGGCTGCAAGCTGTCCCAGTTCCTTCATGTCACAGAGCGAAACCCTGGGCACTTCGCCGGGATGCAAGCCGACCGCCGCGTGCACCGCCTCGAATCGACGGGTAATGTCCAGTGTCTCGCGCGCGGACGCCAGATCCGTCGAGATGCTGACGATTTGTGTCACCTCGGCGGCTTGCGCGCGTTCGACAATCTGCGCCAAATCCCCGGCGAAATCGGGGTAGCAAAGATGCGCGTGCGTGTCGATAAACATGATGCTTGAAAACGCCCTGTTGCTTGTTTATCACTCGTGCGGCAGCGAGTCCAACGCGAATTGCAAGGAGACCACGATCATGGGCAGACCCGTCACGCTTTTCACCGGTCAATGGGCCGACCTCACCTTCGAAACCATCTGCAACAAAGCGAAAAGCTTCGGTTTCGACGGGCTCGAATTGGCTTGTTGGGGCGATCACTTCGATGTCAGTCAAGCCAGCAAATCGAAGAGTTATTGCGATTCGCGCCACGAAATTCTCGCGCGGCACGGACTCCAGACCTGGGCCATCAGTAATCACCTTGTCGGTCAGGCCGTGTGCGACAATATCGACGAGCGCCATAAATCGATCTTGCCGCCTCATGTCTGGGGCAACGGCAAACCAGCCGAAGTCCGCCAGCGCGCCGTGGAAGAAATGATGCGTACCGCGCAAGCCGCAAAAAACCTTGGCGTCAAGGTCGTCAACGGTTTCACGGGAAGTTCGATCTGGCACCTGCTCTACTCGTTCCCGCCTGTCTCCGCCGCGATGATCGACGACGGCTTTGAATTCTTCGCGAAGATGTGGAACCCGATCCTCGACGAATTCAAGATGTGCGGCGTCCGTTTCGCACTGGAAGCGCATCCGACCGAAATCGCGTTCGACGTCGTCACCGCCGAGCGCGCACTGGCCGCGTTGAACGGCCGCAAGGAATTCGGCTTCAACTACGATCCGTCACACTTCGGTTATCAACACGTCGATTACGTGAAATTTATTCGCCGATTCTCCGACCGCATCTATCACGTCCATATGAAAGACGCGTGGTGGGGTCACGGCGACGGCACGGTCGGCGTCTTTGGCGGTCATACCAACTTCGCCAACCCGCGTCGCTATTGGGACTTCCGTTCCCTCGGCCACGGCGACATCAACTTCGAGGAAATCATCGTCGCGCTGAATGACATCGGCTACACCGGCCCGTTGTCGGTCGAATGGGAGGACAGCCGCATGGACCGCGAGCACGGTGCCACTGAAGCCTGCGCGTTCGTCAAGAAACTCGACTTCAAACCCAGCGCCCGCGCTTTCGACGCCGCGTTTGAGAAGAAGTGAGCCTCACCGAAGATTCGGATCGGCGCGACGCTCTTGTCAATCCCACTTACCACGCGCCGGTGCGGAGATACTCATCAATCGCCGCAGCCGCTTTTCTGCCAGCGCCCATGGCGAGAATGACGGTGGCGGCGCCGGTGACGATGTCGCCCGCACCGAACACACCCGCCTTTGAGGTCTTGAGCGTTTCGGGATCACATTCGATGTAGCCGCCTTTACGGGTCTTGAGATCGGGCGTGGTGGACTGCACGAGCGGGTTGCTGCTGGTGCCGACGGCAATGATGGCCACATCCAGCGGCAGTTCGTATTCCGAGCCTTTGATCGGGACAGGTCGACGCCGACCAGACTCGTCAGCGACACCCAATTCCATCTTGATGCAACGAGCTGCCTTCAGCCAACCCTTTTCATCACCCAAAAACTCAACGGGATTGTTCAACAACAGAAACTGGATGCCCTCCTCTTTGGCGTGTTTGATTTCCTCGGCGCGGGCCGGCATTTCGGCTTTGGACCGCCGATAGATGACGTAGGCGTTCTTCGCCCCGAGCCGCAACGCGCTGCGGATGGCGTCCATCGCCGTGTTCCCGCCACCGACGACCGCGACGTCTTTGCCGCGGCAATCGTAAATCGGCTCGTCATACTCGGGAAATTTGTACGCCTTCATCAGGTTGACGCGCGTGAGAAACTCGTTGGCGGAATAGACGCCGCACAGGTTTTCACCGGGAACACCAAGGAACTGCGGCAACCCCGCTCCCGTGGCCACGAGCACCGCGCTGTAGCCTTCTTCCCCGAGCAATTCGTCCACGGTCACCGTCTTGCCCACGACCACATTGGTCTGAAATTCGACGCCCATGCGCTTCATGTTCTCGACTTCCTGACGCACGACCTCTTTCGGCAGGCGGAACTCAGGAATGCCATAGATCAACACGCCGCCGATCTCGTGTAGCGCCTCGAACACGGTCACTGCGTGCCCCTTCTGCACGAGGTCGCCCGCGCAACTGAGTCCAGCGGGGCCGCTGCCGACGATGGCGACCTTCTTCCCCGTGGGTGCCGCGATAACCGGCAGGCCGATCTTGCCACTCTCGCGTTCGTAGTCCGCGACGAACCGTTCGAGATAGCCAATCCCGACTGAGCCGAACTTCTTGCTGATGACGCAGGTACCTTCGCATTGATCTTCCTGCGGACAGACCCGGCCGGTGACCGCGGGAAGCACGTTGTCCTCGCGAACCTTGGCGGCGGCCGCCAGATAATCGCCATCGACGACCAGGGCAATGAATTCCCGGACCTTTACCCCGACAGGACAACCCTCCACGCATTTGGGATTCGCGCATTCCAGACAGCGCAACGCCTCCTGGCGGGCAAGTTGGAAATCGAGGCCGAGATTGACTTCGGCAAAGTTCTGGCGCCGATGCTCCGGCTCCTGCTCGGGCATCTTCTGGCGCTGGATCTGCGTGCGTTGTTTGGGAGTCAGCGGATTTGGCATGGCCGATTCACCGCGGCGCGATGTCCTCCAACTTGCACCGGTGCGGAATCTGTTCGCGGTCTGCTTTAGGGTCGTTGACAAACCGCTCCAGCGATTGACGCTCGAATTCGCGGTACATCGCGTTGCGTTTGGTCAGCACGTCGAAATCCACCTGGTGCGCGTCGAACTCGGGTCCGTCCACACAGGCGAATTGGCTCCGTCCCGCCACCAGAACGCGGCATCCGCCGCACATCCCCGTGCCGTCCACCATGATCGGATTGAGGCTGACGACGGTTCTGATGCCGCGGGAACGCGTCGTCTCCGCCACGGCGCGCATCATCGGAATCGGGCCAATCGCCAACACCAGATCGATCTTCCGCCCGGACGCAATCACGGTTCTTAACTTGTCGGTGACCAACCCCTTTTCTCCATAGCTGCCGTCGTCCGTGGTCAGAAAAAATTCACTACTGATGGCGCGGACTTCACTTTCAAGGATGATGAGGTCTTTGTTGCGCGCGCCGAGAATGGCAATCACGTGGTTGTCAGCCTGACGGAGCGCCCGCGCGGTCGGATAGGCAATCGCCGTTCCAACACCGCCGCCGATCACCACGACGGTGCCGTACAGGCGAATGTCCGATGGATGACCGAGAGGCCCGACCACGTCCGTGATGGAGTCGCCGGTGTTCAATGTGTTGAGCAATTTGGTCGTCTTGCCAACACCCTGAACGATCAGGGTGATCGTGCCGTCAGCGGGATTGGATTCGGCAATGGTGATGGGGATGCGTTCGCCCTGCTCGTGAATTCGCAGAATCACAAACTGCCCCGGCTTCTGCTTGCGGGCGACGCGCGGCGCCACCACGCGGAACAATTTCACATCCGCCGCCAGGAAGCGCGCCTCGGTAATCGTAAAGCCCTTGCCATCCATGATCAGAATCTCGCGACGCTTGTTGCCGGGGGGACTTCTTTGCCCAAATCGGCATGCACCCAATTATAACTCATTTGGCGCCGACGTGCACGGTTTGGCCGTTAGAACTGCACTTTTGCCGGTTCGCGCTCGGCTGGTTGGGATGTGCCAAAAAACTCGCGGGGCTCAAACTTGAACAGACCGGCTACGACGTTCATGGGGAACACCTGCAAGGCGTTGTTGAAAGCGAGCACGGCGTCATTGTAATGCGAGCGACACTGGACAATGTAGCCCTCGGTGGTGGTCAACTCGGTCTGTAACGACAGGAAACCCTGGTTCGCCTTGAGTTCGGGGTACGCCTCGGCGATGGCAAATACGGATTTGATCGCGCCGGTGAGCACATTCTCGGCTTCCGCCCTGGCTGGTGGTCCGGCCGCATTCATGGCCGCGTTGCGCGCCCGCACGACGTTCTCGAATGTCTGCCGCTCGTGCGTCGCGTAGCTCTTCACGGTTTCAACGAGGTTGGGAATCAAATCGCAGCGGCGCTTCAATTGCACGTCGGCTTGGGCCCAGGCGTTTTCGACCAGATTGCGCAGAGAAACCAGGCGGTTGTAAACGCTCACCACCCACAGCGGCACAGCGAGCAAAATCACCGCCAAAATCAGCAAGGGTACGATCGCACTCATCAAGCCTTTCCCGTCCACGCGACCTGATAACAAAGGCGCAGGGCCTTGTCACTTCTTTTCCTGCTGGCCGGGTTCCTTGGGCGGTGGGGCGGTCAATTCGTCAATCCTCAACTGGAAGGACTTCACTTTCGCATCGTCACCCAGCGCGCCCGCCAGATCACGAGCGTGCGTGCAGAATGGGACGACGTTGTGGTTGGAAGGGAAGGAGGAAACGAGGTTTTCGTACACGGCCAACGCGCGGGCGATCTGACGATCCCCTTCGTAGGCTGCCGCCAACTTGGTGACCACACGAATGTGGCGATAGGGGTTGCCCGCCTTTTCGTCGGCCTTGCCATAGGCCTCGATGGCGCCCGTTTCCCGGTGTGCGGCGTGCAGCAAATCACCCAGCTTCTCGAAGAGAACCACGCTGTGCAACGCCTCCGCTTTGGTGCGGCACAGATCTTCGGCCGCGGTGGATTCGCCCTGGGCCATCACCAGGTTGATCTTGCGCAGATACGCCCATTCAATGTCCGGTTGGTGGTCAGCCTCGAGACGACGGATCTGCTCGTCCAGGGACACGGCAAATGGACGGTATAGAGGATCGCCTACGAACGTTGTCTGCCAACTCAGCACCGGCTCGCTGAAGTAGCCGGCCTCCAGAAACGTCGCACCGTCCAACAACCGCTGAAAGAACATATCGATGTGCGGCGTCGGTCCGAGATACGGCTCATAGACATTGCCCATGGTCGCCGCCGCGCCCTTGGCCAGGAACGGGCCGACCCAATAGCTCGTGCGCGTCCGCACGCTCGAGCCGCTCCACGAGTGCAGGTGATAGGCGAGCGCCCCGGTGCGAAAGTGAAGATCGGGGCGAAGGAACGGACCACAGATGTTGGGCGCGTACCAGCCCGCATAGATCGCGACATCGGTCATGGGGTAATCCTGATCGAACGTCTCGGGACGATCGTCGTAATCGCATTCGTACCCGGCATCACGACAGGCGCGATATGCACCGCGAATCCAATCATCGCCCTCCACGCGAACCGGGTCGTGCGTGTCCTGCCAGTCGAAATAGGCCCGACCGTGCACGCCGTACCGCTCGGCGGTCAACGCGTCATCGATCATTCGACGCACGGTCAGCGAATCGGGGCCGTCCAATCGTCCGACCAGCAACATGACCTTGTTGAGAGGAGCCCCGAAATGCGTGGAGTCGCTTCCAAAAAATGGATTTCGCACGAAGCCGGTAATGGGCGTGCCAGGGCTGGGCAACGTCGCCAGTTCGCTTTCCACGGAGGCCTCATTGCGGCGAAATTCCTTGGGCATGTTTTCGGGCACTCTCTCAACCACGTTTGGATCGCTCTCGATCTTCAGCGGCACACCGTACATCAGCACGATGTAGGAGACTTTGGCACCAATCGTTCCCAGCCCCGGGATTTTTCCGAGGATCGAATCGAAAATCGTCCTCGGTTCCTGCTGGAGCAGACCGCGCTGGACCAGAAACTCTCCGATCGGGTCGCGAATCTTCCGGTTGAACTCGGTGCGGGTGATCGTTTCCGACACACGGACGTCGATTTCACAGATTTGGCTGGTGGGCACGCCCCGTTTCAGCGCGTAGTAGTCAGCTAGGGGGCGGCTGTCGGGATCTTTCACGTTGTAGACGATCACCACACCCTTCGCCACGTCGTCCGCCCGCGCGGAACCAAGCGATCCCCAGAGCGCCAGGGCGATGAGGAACCCGATTCTCACTTCACGCCACGTGGCGCACGTCGCCATGGATCACCTCAATCTGCATTCCGTCATAAGCCACACGCACATGCGGCGGCAGCCCGTCCTCGATAGCCTCATGTTCCGCCTCGTGACACAGGTGGGTGAAGAGCGTCAATCTTGCGCCTACTTGCTCCGCCACACCGCAGGCCTCGTCAATCGTCAGGTGCGTCGGGTGTTCGCGATGTCGCAGCGCATCCAACACGAGCAGCGGCAGACCCCGAATCGTCTCCACGACATCCGGCGATACGGTCTTGCAATCGGTGACGTAGGCCACATCCTTTTCCACCAGAAACCCGAAAACGGTCATCCGTCCATGTGCCAGCGGCAGGGCGCGAATCTTCGTGGTCGACACTTCAAACGACTGGTTTGCCTCCACCGTCTGCAACTCGAAGCTCGGCAGCCCCGGCCACTCCGGCCTTTCCAAGCAGGCGTAGGAAAACATCCGCCGGATCGTTTCCAGCGAATGCGAAGAACCGTAAATCGGCAGTTTCTGTCCGGGGCGCTGGCAAAACACGCGTAAATCGTCCAGCCCGAGCATGTGGTCGGCGTGCGCGTGCGTCATGAGCACGGCGTCCACACGGCGGATATTTGCCCGCAGCGCCTGCGTGCGAAAATCGGGACTGGCATCGACAAGCAGACACTGGTCGCCGTTCTCGATGTAAATGGAAGGTCGCAGCCGCTTGTTACGCGGATTGTCCGAACGGCAGACGGGGCAGTCACACCCGATCATCGGGATTCCGTGGCTGGTGCCCGTGCCCAAGAACGTGACGCGCATGTGTCCATCATCGGCGAGCGGCACGACGTGGTCAAGTCCACCACTCAATGAATCCAGAAATTCCGCACATGCCACCGACTTGTCGGCTGCCAGCTTAAGAGATAGACATAAACCGCCTCGTACGGAACAACGGCGCCACCGGAACCGTATGCCTGGCCATCGACTGTGATGTTCAAGCCGCCCTTCATCACCTCATACTTCATGTGATGCCAACTACCGGGCTCGATGGACAGTGGACCGCGCGACCAGGTCTTGTATTTTTGGGTCGGCCAGCGCTGGAACCGCTCCTGCACGGAAACGGCCTCTCCGTGCTGGTCGTACTGCAAGAGTACCTGCACGTGGCGCTCCGGCTCTCGGTCAACTGCCTGCGTTGAGGGAACAAATTCGCATGTTAACGCTCCATCGTCAGCCACGCGGCTTTCCAGCATCGCATCGAACTCAACCGTAACAGGGGCCGAATAGGAATGCTGAGTCCGTATGTCCTGCCCGCGCAAGACGACATCTTCGCCTTCGATGAGTGGCGCTTGTCGCGGCGAGCCGTGCCAATCGTCATCCTTCAAGCTCACCACATCCCATGCCAATGGCTGGGGCCGCGCCCCCGTCATGCATCCCGCGCCAAGCAACGCGCTTGCGACGAGCACCAGAAGAAATGGATGGATGCGCCGCATGGGCGGAGATTACATCAACCAGGCTCGACGCGCAATCTCGATAAAACAAAACCGGGGCGCAGGTTCGCTGCGCCCCGGTGCAAACCCGTGAGGCGGTCTACGCCTTCTCGAATTCCTTCTCCATCTGCGCCATCTCGGGCGAATCCTTCTTGGACTTATGCACGGCCCAGAGGATGGCAAGGATGCCCACCACCGCGATCAAGAAGCCGGCTCCACTGGACAACTTTTGTGGTTGCCTGGCGAGGCCTTCGATCTCGATGGGATGAACCATGAGCACCAACGGCAGCACCAGCAGGCTCACCATGTTCATGACTTTGATGAGCGGGTTAATCGCGGGACCGGCGGTGTCCTTGAGCGGATCGCCGACCGTGTCGCCTGTCACAGCCGCCTTGTGTCTCTCGGAACCTTTGCCGGTGTTCTTCTCCACGCTACGCGGTTCGTCCTCGATCATCTTCTTCGCGTTGTCCCAAGCGCCACCCGCGTTGCACATGAACACCGCCAGCAATTGCCCCACCAGAATCATACCGGCGAGGAAGCCCGCCAGAGCGAGCGGGCCGAGCAGGAAGCCCACACATACGGGCGCCAGAATCGCCAGCACCCCGGGGCCGATCAGTTCCTTCTGTGCCATGGCCGTACAGATACCGACCACGCGGCCGTAATCCGGCGTCTTGCGGCCTTCCCAAATCTCCTTGTCGCGGAATTGGATGCGGCACTCCTTCACAATCAGGAACGCCGCCCGGCCCACAGCGCGAATCGTCATCGAACTGAACAGGAAGGGAATCGAGCCACCGATCAGCAACCCGATGAACACCGAGGGCTGTGCGACGGTGAGCATTCCGGCGATCTTGTCGTAGATTTCCCGGCCAACCTGGGCTTGCTCGCTGCCGCCCACCATGGTCGAGATGTAGGAGTTGAACAGCGAGACGGCCGCGATGACCGCCGAACCAACCGCAATGCCCTTTGTGACCGCCTTGGTCGTGTTGCCGACCGCGTCTAGGTCGGCGAGAATCTGGCGGGCCTGCTTCGTCTTTTCCGGCCCCATCTTCTCCGGCTCATACCCCATTTCACCGATACCGTTGGCGTTGTCGGCCACAGGACCGAACACGTCCATGGAGATCGTGTTACCGGTCAGCGTCAGCATCCCGATGCCACACATCGCCACACCATACGCCACGAACACCGGTGAGGTGTGAATGTACACACCTACGGAGGCCAGAATCGCCACGGCTATAATGATGATCGCCCACACCGTGGACTCATAGCCGACCGCAAACCCCTGAATGATGTCGGTCGCATGACCGGTCTGACACGCCTTCACAATCGATCTCACGGGTGAATACTCCGTGCCCGTGAAGTATTCGGTGCAGCGGTTCAGGGCGATCGCCAGCAGGATGCCAATCATGCAGGTCCACGCCGGCCGCATATCCAGCCCCGCAAACGATGATCCGAGGAAGCTGAGATTTGCCCAAGCGGGCAACGCATGCTGGTAGCCGCCCATGGCTTGGGGATAGAGCTTGAAGTACGCGTCATCAAACCTCAGGTAGAAAAACCCCAGAATGATGAACCCCACGATGCTGATCGTCGAGCCGATGGCAAAGCCTTTGTTCACGCTCTTCATCGCTTCCCCGACGCTGCCCTTGTCACCCGCACGCACGCTATACGTGCTGATGATGCTGGCCACGACGCCGATGGCGCGCACCAGCAACGGGAAGATAACGCCCTTGTGGCCAAAACTCGCCCACCCGAGAATCATCGCCGCCACGATCGTGACTTCGTACGACTCGAAAATATCCGCCGCCATACCGGCGCAGTCGCCGACATTGTCGCCCACGTTGTCGGCGATGGTCGCCGCGTTACGCGGATCGTCTTCGGGAATGCCCGCTTCAATCTTGCCGACGAGGTCCGCCCCGACGTCCGCCGCTTTGGTGTAAATGCCGCCGCCCACGCGCATGAACAACGCGATCAGCGTGCCGCCGAAACCGAAGCCGAGCAGCACTTCGTACGCCTTTTCACCGTAGGCCATGAAGATCAACGTGCCGCCGAGCAGCCCAAGGCCATCCGTCAACATCCCCGTGATCGTGCCCGTGCGGTAGCCGATCTGCAGTGCTCTGCCGAACGATTCGCGCGCCGCCGCCGCCACGCGCAAGTTACCCATCGTCGCGAACCGCATCCCCACAAAGCCGACCGCAAAGCTGAACAGCGATCCCATCAGAAAGGCCAGCGCGCGCCCAAAGGCGACGGCCATTTTTTCCGACTGTGGCGCATTGCTCGCCATCGCCGTCAAGAACAGCACCACCGTCAAGATCCCGATCAACACGACGATCTTCTTGAACTGCTGGCGCAAGTACGCATTCGCGCCCGCCCGAACGGCATCGGCCACCGCTTGCATCTTCGGCGTACCGGTGTCGGCGTCCTTGACCTGGCCGATCAACATCACCGCGTAGCCGAGGCCCGCGAACGCCACGCCGAGCACGCACCACAACGCCACGCGTTCATAGGTGGCGTAGTGCGAACTCGTCATGAACGAAAAGAATTGAAAATGCTCCTCCGCTCCCGCCGCGATCTCCGCGACCGTGTCCCGCGCCCGGGCCCAATTCGCCGCCAGCAGCGTCATGGCGCATAACGCGATGGTGATAAACACCTTGCGACGCGGATTCCCCTTCGTAATCCGCTGCATAGCACGATTCATCGATGCCGTCATAACACTATAGTTCTCCTCAATACGGTTCTTACCACAGGCTGGATCCACACACAGGCTACAAGACGTTCGCCCCATTGAAAAGAGAAAAAATTGGACGCCTTTCGAGGACGCAACGCATCGCATCCGCCCAACACAACCGGCGGAAGACCAGAGCGCGGCCAACCGCAATCGATTGTGCCCGGCCCGAATCCAGAGCCGTCGTCATAATCGCCTGCATCCTCTGACCAACCCGGGCCACGAGCGCAAGGCGATTCTCGGCCACCAGCAGTCAAGAAATATGGGACTTGGAGCAGTACGTTGATACTCTATTCGGTGAACTCCTTGAGATTGGATGAACACTGGAAACGAATCAATGAGAGGAAGTCATTAGGCTCAATCCTCTGCACAACCCGCCTTTATTCGTAGCAGCGCCTCGCGGCGTCCGCCGTCTACGCTGCCAGCCGCTCCAGTTCAACTGCCTCCGCTGCCACCATCTGACGCAGCAACATAACCCTTGCCGTATGGCGAGTGAAGAAGTGTTCTTGCCGCACAAGGACTCGGAAGCCGCTTGGCGTATCACGCTTTAGCACCGCATAACTCCAGCCCCTGTACTGCGCACCAAATCCAACGGTGCCAATAATGCGTTCCTCCCGGTCGGCAAACCACTCGACCTCCACTCCGACGGCAATCTCCGAAGCTGTATTAGCTGAAAGCAACTGGTGGAACGCCTGCTGGTCTATACTGTTGATGGTTACCATATTGACCTTTCCCAGCGGCGATGGTTCAGATGGGTTGTCAAACCAACCGACCGCTACGCTTCAAGGTCAGTCCTCTACCACCCAAAACAACCTAAGCCTAAGGTTACGGAAAGGCAACTAGTTTGAGGCCGCCTGTCGTCATCCTCCCGCCCCAAACAATCGGTTGCAATTCTGGCGATCGGGCTTATCTTGCATTGGGGAGTCGAGAGACCGTCTCGTCAAGTCAGGTAGAATAAGGGCGAAAGACCCACCCTTGGGAGCGGCTCGGGGGTTACAATTCGAGAGTTGAGCCTCGACTCTCCAATCTTTTTTGCTGCCATCCGGTTTTCAGTAGGTCGGCCCTCCGGGCAGAATGTTCTTGGTCGCAGCACAGAGTCAGCGCCCCTCAATTTCCGACCCGCAGATCCCCGGATCGGCCAGTATCACTCCAAAAACTCAACGCGGCCGGTGTCCAAATCGTAGCAGGCGCCGACCACTCGGAGTTTGCCAGCCTTGACGAGTTTCGACAGGATCGGAGACGCACCGCGCAGGTGACGGACCACATGACGCACGTTGGCGCGAACCGCGTTGTCCACGGGGTCGCCCGGCTTGCCGCGGGTTTCTTCGACCGCAGGCTTGATCTTCTCCACGATGGACCCGATATGACCGTGCGCCTCGCCGCCCGCGACCGCCGCCGACACTGCTCCACAGCGCGTGTGTCCCAGCACGAGAATCACTGGCGCGCCGAGATGATCGGCGGCGTACTCGATGCTGCCCAAGGCCACGTCGTCCACCACGTTGCCGGCCGTGCGGATCACGAAGAGGTCACCCAGCCCCTGATCGAACACGACCTCGGGCCCGACCCGCGAGTCCGAACAACCCACAATAATGGCGAATGGTACTTGTCCCTTCGCCACCTCCGCGCGACGATCGGGACCTGTGTTGGGATGGGAAAGATCCCCAGCGACAAATCGTTCGTTACCGGCCCGCAGACGCGCGAGAGCATCATCGGCGGTGATCGTGGCACCCGGTCCCGCCGCGTAAACAGCGTGGAAGATCGCGGTGAGAAAAACCAGCGCGACGATACGGATAAAGCAGTGGTCCTTGGTTGTCATGGGCGGCCCTTTCTGTGGACGATTATTCTGCCCCGGCAGCCTGGACGTCTCAAGCTTCAATTAGAGGACTATGCGCTCAACGCTCCGACGGTCTTTCTTCTACGGGTACCTCGCCTTCAACGCTACGCCCTTCTGCGCGCTGCGGTCGGCCAATTCGAGGATGTGGATCGGACGGCGCGCCCACTCGGGAGTGATAACCAACTCCGTTCCTTTCGTGAGATGCTCGGCAATGTTCTGGTAGTAGCGCCAGCCCTCACCCGCGGGGTTCTTGAATTTCCGGGTCGTCGTCTGGCCTCCTTCCTGGCGAAAATATTCATTGAACGGCCAATCGAGCACGTACGAACCTTCCGTGCCCGTGACCCCCAAAAAACCGCGCCGCGGATTCGAGTCGAGCGCCGAGATCAACAGCGTCAGCCACTGACCGCTCTTGAACCGCACGGTGGCAAACGCTTCATCCTCGTTCGTGTCCTTCTTCCACTTCGTGTGCGGCGCCCAGTAACCGCGCCTGGCGAATCCCGCGACCTCGACGATATCGGAGCGGATCAGTTGCAGGCTGTATTCGAGCAGGTGCACGCCCCAGTCGTACAGGATCCCGCCGGAGATCGACTTGCTGGTGCGCCACCACTCGCCGGGTTGGCTGCGCGAACCCATATGCGCCTCGACGCGCACGACCTCGCCGATTATCCCCGAGCCGATCTGCTGGACAGCGTTCATGATCGGCCCGTCCCAATGACGGTTGTGGTACGTCGAGAGCACCACGCGGCTTTTCCTGGCCGCCCGGATCATCGCGTCACACTCGGCGGTCTTGATCGCCATCGGTTTCTCGCAGACGACGTGTCGACCGGCCTTCAACGCCTGCAACGCCAGCGGCGCATGCGTACTATGCGGCGTGATGATCGTGATCAGATCGACCTCCGACGCCTGGAGCATGGCGGTCAGGGAAGAATACGTCTCGATGCTCGGAAAATCCTGCGTGGCGACCGTCAGACGCGTCGGATCGATCTCGGCCACCGCCGTGGGCGTCATCCCCGCTTTCTGCATTTCCTCGAGGTGCACCCTGCCCATGTTGAACGCGCCCCCGTAGCCGACGACGCCCACCTTGATGTCACTTGCCCGTTGATATTTCTTCATGAAATCTCCGCAAAAACCTTTCTGTCAGAGGCCAGTTCCCGGTTCCGCAATCTCAAATCCCCACCCCTCCTGTCAATGCGAGACTGCGGGCAGAAGCCCCGTCGCGGCTCTTTGAAACCGCCACGACAACAACGCGGCGGCCGGGCCAGGCCTCCGCGCCTGCCCCCACTTTCCAATTGCCCCACCGGCCATATTTTTCACGCCTTGCATTGGGCTTGCAACGTGGCACACTCCCGCCTCAGCCATGGCGATTTCCAAACGCATCATCGTGCAACGGATCATCGAACAGCTTACGCAACAGCTCGCCACGCTGGCCGGCGCCTCCCGCGCCATGCATGCGGATGCGTCCGACGAACAGAACAAGGCCGAGGACAAATACGACACGCGCGGGCTCGAAACCGCTTACCTCGCCAGTTCACAAGCCCGGCTGGCCACGGAAACCGAGCAGGCCCTTGCTGTATATCAAAACCTCAAACTCCAAGAGTTCGGAGAAAACGCCGCCATCGATCTCACCGCCCTGGTGGAACTGGAGTCCAACGGCGTGCGCACCCGCTACTTCCTCGGGCCGAAAGGCGGCGGCATGGAGATTCACCACCGCGGCTCGGAAGTCCTCGTCATCACCACGGAATCACCCCTCGGGCAGCAACTGATCGGAAAAAAGACCGGCCATCGCGTCACACTGCAAACCCGCGGGCCGTCCCAGGAATTCCGCGTAATCTCAGTCACCTAGAGCGTACCGCGCAGGAGCAGCCCGTGTCCTGCCTGCATCCCGATCAGAATTTCACGGCGAGGACGATACTGTGTTCGTATTTGGACAGCGGCGACGATTTGTGCACTTCCTTCTTCGTGAGATTAAAGGCTTTGAACACATCCTCGTCCTCGACCACAATCACCGCATCGGCGCCATGGTCTCTGGCTTGGTTGGCCACATTGCGCATGCGGTGTTTTTCGCTGCCCAATCCCTCATCGAAAAAGCGACCGATGGTATCAAAGCCTGAATCGCGCTTGTCGTAGATGCGGCCAATCACCTTGAATCTCCTGTCCGGTAATCCAATGTAAATCGGCACCGCGTATTCCTTGTTCACCTCGCCGCCTTTGCCCCTCGGCCAACTCTGCGACCCGTCATACGCTGAGAACGCGGTGTCCCCAACCTTGTCTTCGGAATCCTTGTCTTTGGCAGAGGCGGCCATCACTCCGGCCACACATAGTCCCAAAGCGAGTGCCAATGCCACATTCAGGCGTTTCATAGTATTTCCCCCCTTTGATCGAAAACAAGAATACGCGTTTGCGATGGTTCTCGCAACATCGTTTTCCAACCAGCCAAGACGGAAGAGCGGCCTGCTGGCTGCGCCTCAGGGAGTCGACACCAGCGGCGCGGGCGGCACAAACACCCCGGGTTCTATTTCCACCCACGGCCGCAGGTCCGTGCCGTAATTCGTCCCAATCGACACACCGACCTGAAGTTCGTTGTTCGTAAGCCCGGGCGACGGGAATTCAAACCCCGTAACCGATATGGTGAACGTATTCTTCGTGGAGTTGAACTGGGCGGAAGCTTCCACCTTGCTGGAGGTCGAGGTTGAGAGACGCGCCTTCCCGCTGATCGTGCCGTTCCGTAACTTGTAACCGCTAAGGCCCGGCGTGATGACCACGGAAGCTGGATTCGCGGGATCGCCCAGGTTCAACGCGATCACATCGTTGCTGCTGAACGTCTGGTCGGACTGGCTGTTGAACGCAAATGTGCCCGTCACGCTGATGCGGCTGCCATTCACTTTGTTGCTGGCATCCACCATCGATCCCTTGAGGGGCACAATGGTCATCGTCGGCGTCGCGCTCCGGGGCAGAACGTTTAACACAAACTCATGCGTGTCCGTCGACTGATTGGCGGAGGTCACGCCGAAAAGCAGATTGACCGTCCCCGTGAGTGCCGCGTCAGGATCGATCCATAACCGGCCCGTGCGTTTGTCCCGGGTGACGACCATATTCGTCGGAAAGGCCCCGGTGCCAAGATCCTCAAGCGTGAAGAACGTTGCATTGGTGTCGATATCCGTAGTCGTGAGGACGAACGACGTTGCCATGTCCTGCGTAACGGTTGCACCGGTGGGTATCGGCCCCAAAAACGGTGGCGACGTCGTGTTGTTGGTAATGACATTGACCTGGAACGTCTCGTTGGTGACCTGGTTCTCCGCGTTGGTTGCGCTCACCGTCACGGTGACGGTCCCGAGAAACTTCGGCGCGGCCGTCAACCGTAGTACCGCATCCTGCGAATTGGTAATCACGGTCACGGAATTCATGACCACGTTCGACAACGGCGCGCTAATTTCACTGGAGTCGTTCGGATTCGGACCTACCGGCGTTGACATGATTTCCGCCAGCACCTCGAAACCGCTCGTCAACTGCCCGAAAATGGGTTGCAAAAAGTTCAAGAACTGCGGTGACGGGTCATTCGTATTGTCGATGGAAAGATCCACATCGGTAATGAAAAACTGCGAGTCGTTGGAATCATGGGTGGTGGGCGCCTGATTGGCCATGCCCAGTTGGCCGAACCCGTCATAGGTCAATGTCTTGACGTACTCATCGTCGAAGGTCACCCCCGATTCGTAGTTGGGATTGTTTGTCGCGCCACCGCACTGTGCCACGAAACCACTTATCACCCGCTGAAACAGGAGCCCGTTGTAGAAATTGCTGTTGACCAGGCTGATGATGCGCGCCGTGGTCAACGGCGTGAGGTCTTCAAACAACTGCAGGACCAGATTCCCGGTGAATGGATTGTTATTCGAGTCTACGCCACTCACATTAATCAGCAGGCTGCGGTTCGAGCTCGGCGCGAATGCTGCCGTCAACTTCTTGTTGCTGACCGTCGCGGCGAACTTCAGAGGTTGACCGTCGGGGTCTGATGCGCTGATCGGCATTTGAAACGTCCGGTTCTCCGGCATGACGATATTGTTCGTCCACAACGTCAGGCTCACCGCCCGCGCCGGCTCAACCCACAAGGCCAACCCACAAGCGTAGATGGCTGCACACCCCAATATTTGTATCGTTCTGGAGAACATGCGGAAGCTCATTTCGGTATCCTGCACTACGAACCACCCCTCGTCAAACCCGAAACCGGTTGACGTCTGGAAACGGGTGCATCCTGACGCTATCACTGACAATTGCATTAGCCGGTGCAGCGTGCGCTGCCCTCAGCGCATCCGGGCGGGCGCTTGCACAGTTTCGGCTGGGACAGCCGACGCTACAATGGTGGCAGTATCAAAATGCGCCCTCGGAAAACCGAGGCGCATCGTGCCCCCCGTGGTGAAGTTGAAGCTAAAAACGGTCTCACAAAACCCTGCTAACACCCCGGAGCCGAGTCCTCGGAGTCGAGCGTTGCACTAACAGAGCGAGACGCCCTGATGTCGTATTCACGCCAAACGCGACCATGTCGTGCCCAGGTTGCAAACGCGCCGTGTGTGTGCGGACGGCGTAACCGGCGTAATCGGGAAGAGAACGCTGCCAAACGAACCCAATTCTGGCAAACGAAGCCAAGTGACAAAAAGTCTCATTGCTATTCCCAACCACCTGTCAATCAACCACATCAACATGCACAAGCACCTCAAAAGATTGGCTTCGTTTCGCAGAAACACGGGGGGTGAAGGGTAGCCCCTTGTAGACACCGCGCTTGACCGCCTCAGGCCTGCCTCCGTCGCCGCGTTCTAGCGCACGGTAGGGACGCGCTGCCGCGCGTCCATTCTCGGCTCGCCACGTCGATGATGTGTCCCATCTTCAATCCACCAATTCTCCGACCCGTGTCAAAGAACGACCAACCGTCGCGACCATACCATGAATGCCAGACCGAGTCCAGCAGAATTATCGCTTACCGATTCCTCATTTACCCAACGACTTATGCGGCCCCGTGCCGTCTCCGAATCGTAGGCTCGCTCGCCGCGGCGGAGTGACCGGCCCCGTTCGCCCGCCTTTGGCGGGTCAATGCAGTGAGCCGTTCAACTATGCTTATTGGTGAGAACGGCTATGAGAATCTCCTTCATCTGATATGACTCGGCGTGAAGAAGTCCCGCGAAGATCAAGATTAGACCGGTTCCTGCGCTCGCACATGGGGTCAACAGCTTTTCGTATCGCTCGTCCGATTCAACAAATCCATCCGCCGCCAACAACCAGATCATCCTGGTAGAACACCGCTGCCTGCCCGGGCGTGATCGCCCGCTGCGGCTCGGGCAATCGTACGCGCGCACTTCCATCCCTCCCGCGTTCCACGACCGCCTTGCAGCCGGGATGTTGATGGCGCGGCTTGACCGTGACCGCCATCGATGGTGTCGGCTCGGCGTGCCAGATGCAGTTGCTGACCTCAAATCCATCACGCAACAATTCCTCAGCCTCTCCAACAACCACCCGGTTGGTCGCCGGATCGAGTTCGATCACGTACAGCGGGCGCGGCAGCCCCCCCAAATTCAATCCCTCACGCTGCCCAATCGTGAAATTATGAATGCCGTTGTGCTGGCCAAGCACCTTGCCGTCCCGCCTCATGATTTCGCCCTTGGTGTCTGCCACACGCGCGCTCTCGCGGAGGAACCGCCGATAATCATTCTCGGGCACAAAGCACACTTCCTGGCTTTCCTCTTTGCCAAACGTTTTGAGACCGATCTCCTTGGCAATGGCGCGGGTCTCTTCCTTCGTGAGATCACCAAGCGGAAACACCGACCGGGCCAGTTGCTCCTGGTTCAACGAAAACAGAAAATACGTCTGGTCTTTCCTGGGGTCGCGACTCTTGCGCAGTTCGTAACGAATCCCCTTGCCGTTCCCTTCGTGTCCTTCGCGTTCTTCGTGGTGAGAATTCACCTGACCAACCCTCGCGTAATGCCCCGTCGCGATACACTCGGCGCCGAGCGCCCGCGCCTTGCGCAGGAGCGAACCGAATTTCACCTTCTCGTTGCAAATCACGCACGGATTGGGCGTGCGCCCCCGCTGGTATTCCGCGGCAAAATAATCCATCACCTCGCGCTGGAACGTGTCCGTCTCGTCAATGACGTAGTACGGAATGTCCAGCGAGTGCGCCACCATGCGGGCGTCCGCCACTGCTTGCGGCCCGCAGCATTTGTCCTCCTCGATCGCCCGACAGTCCTGCCGCCAGCCGCGGAAGGTCAACCCAATCACGTCGTAGCCCTGCCGTTTCAACAGGTACGCCGCCACGCTGGAGTCCACGCCCCCGCTCATGCCGACACACACTCGTGGCTTCTTGGCATTCATCGTAAGCTGTCCACTATAGGCCAAATGCCCGAACTTTCAACGCTCAAGCCAGAGGACATCGTGCTTGAAATCGAACGTCACCCGGTACCGGCGCAGGACAACATCACCAAGAAACACATTGCCGCCGCCAACTTCAGGCCCGATAAGGCCCGTGCGCGCCGGGACACGCACGAAAGTCGCGCCACCCACCTTCGCCACCTTCACCTGGTACGTCGTGGCCAGGGAAGCGCCACCCACGCCGCCGGGAATGGTCAGCGACCCCTTGCCGGGACTCCAGTAACCCCACTCGTTGGCGCGGACGCGCGGCAACAGCATTCCGTAGTCGCCACCCGTGTCGAGAATGCACGTGACCGCCTCGTGGGCATCCACGGAAATGTCGACCGCCGGCAACCGCCCGATCCAGCGCAACGGCGCGGTGGTCATGAACTTCAGCGTGTCATCCGGCAGATAGCCCTCGTGCGCCCCGAAAATGACGTTTCCGCGAAGATTGTCGATGGTCAGATAGGAGAGTTCGTGGAGGGCCCCAACGCCGAGAATCATGACCTCTTTGTTGCTCCAGAAACTGTGCGTCATGCTCAACACCTGCTCGTCGGGACCGACCAGCGCCATCATCCGGTGAAACGCAATCGACCCGATCTGCATCTCGGGCAGAATCGCCGCGTAATTGTCGACCGAGCCGCCAATGCCGTGGCCAGCAATCGGCTTGAGGCCGGCAATCAGCGGGATGCCGAGACTGCGCGCCAGCGTGTAACCGAAAAGATTCAGGTTGCTGCCGCTGTCCAACAGCACCGGCACGTCGGCCTTCCCGTTGACCGAGGCGAGAATGACCGGCGCCCGGTAGAGGCCGCCCGCCTGCCGCGGCTGACCCGTGGGAATCTCCACCAGCGGCACCGTCACGTTTTCACGCGCCTCGATGACGTTGACGTCCCCGAACCCCGCCATTTCCCCGGTCCGGCGCATTCGAATGCCGAGTTCTTCGGGCGTTTTGGCATTCTTCTGGAGCTCGGCCACCTGTGCGGGCGACAACGCCGGCGTGCCCGTCTCGAGTTGGGAGTAGGGATCGGTCGCGCAACTGGCCGCGAGTATCGCCAGCACGACTGTCAGGAACCTTTGCCGCATGAGAAGCAGGATAGTAACCCGCCGGGCAAAGTCAACCAGCTTGCCCGTCTGGGCTTGCGGCGAGCGTCGCCAACTCGTATTGTGTGCGCAGGCGTGCACATCGTAACCTACATGCGGATTTCGGTGACGGATCGCTGCAACGAGCGGTGCGCCTACTGTCTGCCCCACGACGTGGCCATCGAGTGGCTCCCGAAAGGCCAGATCCTCACCTATGAAGAAATCCTGCGTGTCGCCCGCGTCGCCAGTTCGCTCGGCGTTACGAAATTCCGCGTGACCGGCGGCGAACCGCTCGTGCGGAAGAACGTTGTCGAGTTCATCGGTGAACTCAACAAACTGGTTGGCGTCACCGATATCGGCCTGAGCACGAATGCCACGTTGCTGGCTCCCCTCGCCCGCCGGCTGCGCGCCAGCGGCGTCAGCAAGGTCAACATCTCCCTCGATACACTCGATGCCGGGAAATACCGCGAGTTGAGCGGCAGCGGCAACCTCGCCGACGCGCTGGCCGGCGTCGATGCCGCCATTGAGGCGAAATTCCCCCAGGTGAAGCTCAACATGGTCCTCATGAAGGGCCGTAACGACGATGAGGTGTTCGACCTCATCGACTTCGCGCGCGAGAAGGCCGTCACGCTGCGGTTCATCGAGTTGATGCCCGTCAGCACCAGCGAGGTGCTTACGGACGACAATTTCATTTCTGTCGGCCACATCCGCCGCCGCATCGAGAAGCGGTACGACCTCGTCCCGCTTGCCGAACCGCCGCGTGAAGTCCGCGGCAACGGCCCCGCGTTGTATTACGAAGCCAGCGGCTTGCGGGACCGCGCCGGCCAGCCTGTGCGGCTGGGGTTCATCGGCGCCATGACCAACCTTCATTTCTGCGACTCATGCAACAAGGTCCGGCTCACCGCCGACGGCAAATTGCGCCCGTGCCTCGGCTCGCATCTCGAATACGATTTGAAAACCCTGCTCCGCGCCCCCGACAGCACCGACGCGAAACTGCGCGACGTCTTCGTCCAGACGATCCGCAACAAGCCCGAGGAGCACGAGTTCCGCAACAATTATGTCCCCGGCCGCAAAATGATCGCTATCGGCGGATGAAAGAACTCTCTCACGTCGATAAACGCGGCAAAGCCCGGATGGTCGATGTCTCGGCCAAACCCGTTCAGCTTCGCGAAGCAGTCGCGAGCGGATCGATTTTTCTGAAACGGGAAACCTTGGCGCTGATCGCTGCGAACCGAGTCGCCAAGGGCGACGTCTTGCACACGGCTCGCGTCGCCGGGATTCAGGCCGCCAAACGCACCGGCGACCTCATCCCGTTATGCCATCCCTTGAACCTGACTCACGTGGATGTCGACCTCCACCCGAGACCCGGCCGCATCGAGATCGTGGCTACCGCCAGGATCGCCGCGCAAACCGGCGTCGAGATGGAAGCCCTTACCGCCGTTGCCATCGCCGCCCTGACGATCTACGACATGTGCAAAGCCGTCGACAAAGAGATGGTCATCGGCGACATCAAGCTCGTCAGCAAGAAGAAATCCCCCGCGCGCTGAAGAGCAGGCGCGCACCTTCGCGCTTCACTTTGACGGCGATTTCGCACGACTACCACTGGGCGCAGAGCGAAGCCAGTGATCAAGGCTGGTGCCCATCATTTCCAAGAGTACGGCCAATTTCTCCGCGCCGACCTCGTCCAAGAGCGCCTTATCAAATCTCTGCATGAAGCGCTTTTGATCCAAAGAGGAAAGCTTGTATAGACCGGCTTTGTTGCCGCGCTGTCGGCGCCAGACAATGCGGCACAGATCACGAAGACGCCGCCCGGCCTTGATTGCCTCTTCGCCAGAATCGCCCTTGGAAACCGGCAACAGGTCCTGCCGCTTTTTCAGAAGGTAAATGTTTCCGCCAGCCCCCCAGTATCTCTTGACGCCCGCCCCTGCTCTCGCGTCCATCCAGAGCACATGCACAGCTTCGCCATTTGCGAAAAGGGATCTTTCCCAACCACCAAGAGGTTTAAAATCATATCCGTGATACGACAGCAACTCGAGGATGGGTAACGGGCCGCGATACAGATTCAAGTCCCACCAACTGCGCCGGTTGCTTTCTTTGTCGAGACCAAAGCTCATTCCCCCAGATACCGTTCCTGCGCCTATAGCTAGAGAGGAGTGCCCTTGTGCCAAATGCGCAAAATACTCTCGCGTTGCTTTCGAATATCTCTCGTCATTTGCCGCTCTTGCGTACAGATCCCTGTCAATACCGACCATTCGTTCATCTTCCGGAATCTCCTCCGGCCGAATCAACCACCTCGGAAATCTGGCTGTCGCCTCGCTTATCAGGTACGCACCCGCGAAGCGTTGAGCTGTCCGCGCGCGCGTTGCCTCAAAAAACGCGCCAAGGAACATCCTGATCTCGCCTTCAAGCCCCGCACCGGTTGGGTCGTCGAGGAATTTATGGATTGTGCACTGAGGAAGCAGTCCCATGTCATTCACCCGCTTCGACCTCTTCCGCAATTGCGATCCACGCCCCAGCCAAGGCAGGCAAACTCGCTGCCACGTCCAAACATTGTCCTCCTTGACCACTCACTTGTTTCCGCTGCCACATAATACCCATCATCACCCCTCATCAGCCAGTGTAAACCGACCGCCAAGAAAAAGACTGGCGCGACCCACTCGATGTGGTTACAAGTGTTAACCCGATTCCATGATTACTGTTGGCATCATCACCGTGAGCGACCGCACGTTCCGCGGCGAGTACGAGGACAAAAGCGGCCCGCTCCTCAAACAATTTTGTGAAAAGCGCGGCTGGTCTGTCATACTGCAAGCGGTCGTTCCTGACGAGGAGGCCCTGATCAGCGGCAAGACGCAGGAGCTGGCAGGCGCATGTTCCCTGGTCCTTCTGACCGGCGGAACCGGCATCACCGAGCGCGACGTGACCCCGGAAGCCATTCGCGCCATCGCCGACAAGGAATTACCCGGCTTCGGTGAGATCATGCGCGCAAAAAGTTTCCAGCGTTTTCCAAACGCCATCCTCTCGCGCAGCCTCGCCGCCGTGGTCGGCAAATCGCTGGTTCTTTGTCTGCCGGGCAGTCCAAAAGGCGCGGTCGAATGCCTCGAATTCGTCGCCGACGCCATCCCACATGCAGTGGAACTTCTGGAAGGGAAAACCCAGCACAATTGACAACATGCTCGCCTCTTCGCCGTTCCTGGTTGCCGATCGCCCACTCTTCGTCGATTACGACCTGTACGGCATCCTCGGCAATTATTCCTACTGCGGGAAAACGAAGTTCCCCAATCTCAAGAATCTCCAACGCTGGCACCGCGCCATGTCTCGCCGATAAGATCGTACTCGCTCGCGCCGGTAATCAGCGCCCGCGCAAAATCGCCGATGCGCGCCGCTCCCGTCACGTGCACGCTCCCGTCAATCTCCGGCGCGTCGGCATGGGAGCGCGCGACAAACCCGCCATTGACCCGCTTCTCAATCAGCACACGCAACCTCTTCCCGATAAAGCCGCGCTGCACTTTGCGTGAGACCTTCTGTTGCAGCGCCATCGCGCGACCATACCGCTTCTTCTTTTCCTTTGCCGAGAGCTGTCCCGTCATCCCGCCCGCCGGTGTATGGTCTTCTTGCGAGTAGGGGAACATCCCCAACCGCTCGAACTTCGCCTCCTCGATAAACTCCAACAACTCCCCGAATTGCGACTCGGTTTCGCCGGGAAAACCAACGATGAACGTCGTCCGTAGCGCAATCCCCGGAATCCCTCGACGAATCTTCGCAACCAAATCCCGGATGTATTTCCCGCTCGTCTCCCGCCGCATCCGCTTCAACATGTCGTCGTTGACATGCTGCAGCGGCACATCGACGTACCGGCAGACCTTGTCGCACGCGGCAATCGTTTCGATCAACTCATCGGTCCAATGGTACGGATGCGTGTAGAGCAACCGAACCCAAAAATCGCCTTCGACCCGTTGGATCACCCGCAGCAGTTCGCACAGCTGCCCCTGGCCATCGCGCGGCCCCGGCGCGTGCGGGTCGAGGTCCTTGCCGTAAAACGTTGTGTCCTGGGAAATCAGATTGATCTCTTTCACCCCCGAAGCGACCAGCGCGCGAACTTCGGCCACCACGTCGTCCATTGGCCGGCTGCGATGCTTCCCGCGAATTCGTGGAATGCTGCAGAACGTGCAGGGATGATTGCACCCCTCGGCGATTTTCACATACGCGTAATGCTTCGGTGTCAGCCGGAAGCGTGGCGCCGCATAATCGGGAACGTACTTCGCCGGCCCCGACCAAAACAAAGTTGGATAGGCGTCTCGCCCGCTTCGCTTGCTCAAAGTGGAACGGGCATCCTGCCCGTTCTCACCATTATCATTTCGGGCCCGCTCCGCTTTACCCAGCACTTCCCGCACAATCTCTCCGATGCGCGGGACCTCATTGAGCCCGACAATCGCATCGACCTCGGGCAATTCCTTGCGCAAATCCTTCGGATACCGTTGCGTCAGGCAGCCCGCCACGATCAACGCCCGGCAATTGCCCGTCTCGCGCAGCTCGTTGGCTTTGAGGACGGCGTCGATGGATTCCCGTTTGGAACCCTCGATGAACCCGCACGTGTTAACGATCACCACGTCGGCTTCCTGCGCGTTGCGGGTCAACTCCATCCCGTCGCGCAGGAGCGAGCCGAGCATGACTTCGCTATCCACAAGGTTTTTCGCGCAGCCGAGACTTACGAACCCGACTTTGATCGCTTGCGAGGAACTCATGGGCACAACCGACTACCTGGCTCCGGCAGGCTCCAGAAGCTCCGCTGCGGGCCGGGGTTTCGGTCGATAGTACGCGTCAAAATCCGCCTTTGGCGTGCCAGACTGCGTCGCCGCCGTCGTAGTCTGCGACGTTGTCGCCTGCCGGGCCGGCGTCGCGGAACTGTGACGCGCGACCAGGCTTTTGCCCACCACCACGGCAAACACCGCAAGCGTCAACCCGAACACCACCAGCCCCACGCTCCGCAGTGGCAACTGAAGTTCGCGCGGCTTCCGGGCGCGGATGGCTTTCTCCGTCTCCATGTGCAACCCCTGCCGTCTCAACCCGCCCTGGCTCCGCAGATAGGCTTCCACGATGGACTGGCTGTCGAGCCCGAGATATTCCGCGTACAACCTCAGAAATCCTTTCGTGTACGTCGGCGCCGCCAGACGATCAAACTCATCCGCTTCGAGTTGTTCGAGGATCTCGATCTTGATTCGTGTCGCCCGCGACGCGTCTTCGAGGGAAACCTTCTTGTTGTGCCGCGCCTCGCGCAGGTTGTCGCCAATGGATTCCATATTTCTCTCTCGAAATGACCCCTATCTAGCCCTTATTTGCCGTCTTTCCACGTGTTGACCCCCATAAACTTGGGTTCGTTTTTGGCTTTGTTTTTTGGGAATTTCCACGCCGGCTTGATCAAACTTGGGTTCGTTTTACGAAATCATGTTTTTTTGAAGCGACCACGTCGTGCCTGGGTCGCAGTTACCTTTTTCGTAAGGGGTGGCTCCCGCACCGGCCCCGCTGGACGTGAAACGCGTCCTCGCGTCGCCACGCAACTCATGCCACGCCCGTCCCGTCGCCGCTTCCAACCCTCTGCCTTCTATTCTCACGCGCGAATCCTACCATATTCCCCAAGAACATACCAGCTTACTTTGGATAACTTTGGGTCTGGCGTTGTCCGCTGTAGCCGCGGCGATCCGTCGCCGCGAGGCAGGCAATCGTGGTCAAGGCTTCCGCCACGCCGCCTGTCCCGTTTCAGTAGTACAGTTTGGCGTTCTTAATGAGGAAGTTAAACGGACCCGAAAATCCCTCCACCGTTCCCATAATTCGCACGGGGGTCCCTTCACGCAATACTCTGAGCTGCGGGTATTCGCTGAGCAGGACGTCGCCGTGGCAGCGCAACACTGTCAGCCCCGGCTCGCATCTCAAACTAACGGTGACCCGCCCTCGTTTTCCTTTGACTATCGAGTCAAACCAGCAATTCCAATCGATTGGCTGTCCCACGTAGGACTCCGCTGTTGCATCCCTCAAAAACGGTGTGGCTTTTAGAATTGCCTCGTTAATGTCCTTCGCCGTGACGGTCGACAATTTCGGTACAACGGCTGGCGGTGGCGATGGCACCTCATTTTTGACAACAGGTTGACCAGCGACCGCATCGCCAACCGTAAGACCACCTGCGACAGGTGCATTGACGATGATTGTATGTCCCGTGCCCTTTGTCCCCTGCTGGCCAGTTGCCACCGAGCCAACCACCGAGGAGCCACCGCCAAATTGGACGGGCTTTGGCGTCCTCTTGTTTCTGAAATGCCGATACACCTCCGTGCCGATTGTGACGACGATAAGGGCAAGGATACCGTCAAAAAGTGTTGTCCAGTGGTCGTGAAAGAATTTCCCAACGTCCATGCTTGGACGGTACTCGGACGGTCGTTTTCTTTCAAGACTTCTGGAACGCCAAACGGGGGCGGCTCACCGTCCATAACAGTACTAGCATAACTAAGGTGGGTCGCCATCAGCAAGCCACCACACCCCCTGTTTTTTTTGTTGCGAAAAGAAATAACCGCAGGATATTTCCCCTCAACGGAGGGCAAGTTATGATGCAGATTGTTTTGCCACTCATCGGCGTCGTGATTGGCGCTGGATTGACGGCGTTATATCAATGGGCTTTTTTGAAGCAACAACAGAAGTTTCAGCGTGAGATGTGGGAGGCGCAACAGGCGTTTCAAAAGCAACTCCAAGCCGACCAACAGCAATTTCAAAAACTCATGCAGGATGCCGACATTGCGTCTCGCCATGCAATTGCCATTCGTCAACGTGAGGACGAAAGAGCGCGTGCGATTGATCGTGTAAATCAGGAAAGAGAGTTGCAACGACAGCAACAAAGCCACGAACGGGACATGGAACGTCGTAGAGAAGACGCTCAACGGTTCGGCGGGCGGTAATGATCGACGTGGGTTCAGGTCTACGCTTTGCGCGATTCACCGTCCACTCGCTGGACCAACGCTGGCCATCACTTACCGCAAGGAATTCAACTACTTCTCCGCCGGCATTTGCTCATCCAGATCGATCAAAATCTCTCGCGGCTCGGCGCCCTTGTTCGGGCCGACGACCCCCCGTTCTTCGAGCAAATCCATGATCCGTGCGGCACGCGTGTAGCCAATGCGCAGGCGCCGTTGCAACACCGAGACGCTGGCGCGATTGGTTTGGCGAATGACTTCGATGCATTGCTCGACCAGTTCCTCGTCTTCTTCGCTGGATTCGTTGTCGGGCAAATTGACATTCCGTTGCAGCTTCTGATGCAGCTCCTTCTCAAACCGCGGTTTGGCATGCGCGCCGATGAAATCCACAATGCGCGTGGTCTCCTTGTCCAGCACCAGCACGCCCTGCGCGCGCACCGCTTTGCCTGACCCCGGCTCGTACAGCATGTCGCCTTTGCCGAGCAGTTTCTCCGCGCCCTGGCTGTCGAGAATCACCCGCGAATCCTGCATCGACGCGACCTGAAACGCGATCCGCGCGGGGATGTTCGCCTTGATCACTCCCGTCACCACGTTCACGCTGGGCCGTTGCGTGGCGATCACCAGATGAATCCCCGCCGCGCGACCCAACGCCGTGAGCCGCGAGATCGCCATTTCCACGGCCTTGCCCGCCGTCGTCATCAGGTCCGCCAACTCGTCCACCACCACGGCGATGTAAGGAAGTTTATCGGGGATGATCAGCTCGAAGTCCCGCGGCACTTCGATCTTCAACAATTCCTGCTCACCCTTGGGTGTTGGTTTGGCGTTCGTCGTGTACTCGGGCTTCTCCCGGGTCGGTTCCTCAAGGTCCGTCTCATCCGTCGTCTCGACTTCGGGCTCCACCGATTTCTTTGGCCGCGCATTGAACGCCGTAATGTTCCGCACGCCGCTCTTGGCAAAAATCTGGAACCGCTTTTCCATCTCGCGGATCACCCATCCCAACGCCAGCGGCACCTTCTTCGCCTCGGTCACCACGGGCACGATCAGGTGCGGCAGCGCGTTGTAATGCTGCATCTCGACCATCTTCGGATCGATCAATACCAGCCGCAAATCTTCGGCGGTGAATCGATACAGCAACGAGGCCAGAATCGCGTTGACGCATACGGTCTTGCCCGAGCCCGTCGCGCCGGCAATCAGCAGGTGCGGCATGTTCGCCAAATCGCCAATGATCGGATTGCCCTTCACGTCGCGGCCCAGCGCAATCGGGATCGTGCAGCCCGAGTTGCGCCACTCGTCCGATTCCAACATGTCGCGCAGGTACACCGTCGTGCGCGAGGAATTCGGCACCTCAATGCCCACGGTGCCTTTTCCCGGCACGGGCGCAAGGATACGCACCTTCTCCGCCCGCATCGTCATCGCGATGTTGTTTGACAGCGACGAAATCTTTTCCACCCGCACGCCGGCCGCCGGGTACAATTCGAACAAGGTCACCGTCGGCCCTTTGGTCACGTCGCCGGATTCCACTTCGATGCCGAATTCCTGCAGCGTCTCGCGCAACACCCGGGCGCTAGCCTTCAAATCTTCCATGACGTCGCGTTTGCCCGGCAACGGCGGCTGCTCCAGCAGCTCCAGCGTGGGCAATAGATACTCTTCGCCCGACGCCGCCGTGACGCTTCCCAGGACCGTCGCGGGCGCAGCTTTCCTGGGCGGTTTGTGCGCCGCGGGCGTCGCACCCGCCGCTTCGGATTCGACCGAAGCCGACCCCGCCGCAGGTTCCGCATCCTTCTTCGGCTTGATCTTGTCGGCAATCTTTTCGACCAACGACGGCGCGCCTTCGTCCCCCGTCTTCTTCTTGTCTGCGCCGCCTTGGGGACGCGACACGGTGTAATCTTCAAACTTCGGCTCGGGCCGACGATCCCGGGCGGGCTCATCGCCGCCGTTCGACCGTTCCGTCGCCAATTTGCGCGCTTCCTTCTCGCTGCGGGCCAGTTCGCGGTCGGTCTGAAATTCTTTGATGGTCAATTCGCGTTCCTGATCGCGCAGTTCCTCTTCAACACTCGATTTGGATTTGCGTTTTCGCTGCCAGAAATCCGTCATCGCTCCCACGGTCAACGCGACCCAATAACTGGGACGGAAGTTGATGAGCAGAATCAGGCCGATCACGTAGCAACCGCCGAAGATGATGATCGTGCCGGGCTTGCCGACGATCCGCTGGAAGAATCCGCCGACGAACAAACCGAGAAAACCGCCAGCGCTATCCGGCAGGTTCAGCGCATGCTGGGCGCGCGCCAGGCCCGCCACGTGCAGCAGGCAGCTCAACGAAACGAGCAGCAACGCGCCCGCGCCGATCTTCCCGCGCCACGGGACCTCTTTCCCCAACAGAAGCGTCGCGCCGATCACCGCCAGCACCGCCATCAATCCGTACGCGGCCAGACCGAACGCCTGAAATGTGGCAAACGCAATCCACGCGCCGACGGGTCCAATGAAATTCGCGGCCGGCCGATGGTCGCTCGCGGAAATGTGGCCGACGTCGTACGGATCGTACGAAATCAGGCTGAGCAGCAGCAGCAGAGACAACACGACCAGGATAACGGCCCAAATCTCGCGACCGCCCGAGTGCTTCGAGTCCTTCCCCATAGAAAAATGTTGCAAATCCTCCTTGCGGTTGCGCAGTCTAGCCAAAACGGCAGCCAACTGCAAGGCCCAAAGATGCTTTACCCGTACAAATTTACCCCCGTCCTGCAGGAACGCGTTTGGGGCGGAAATGCGCTCGAGCACTACGGCAAATCCGTGCCGCCGGGCAAACGCATCGGCGAATCGTGGGAAATCAGCGACCGCGATGATGTGCAGTCCGTCGTCGCCAATGGCCCGGACAAGGGCCGGACGCTTCGGCAGCAGATCGAAGCCCACGGCGTCCAATTGCTGGGCACCAATTGTCAGAGTGGAACGGGCATCTTGCCCGTTCCCGGTTCGAGTGGGTCCGCCGCCCCGCAACTGACGCGCTTTCCCCTCCTCGTCAAACTTCTCGATGCGCGCGAGCGGCTGTCGTTGCAGGTCCATCCGCCGCCCAGCCTCGCCGCGAAACTCAAAGGCGAGCCCAAGACCGAAATGTGGTACGTGCTCGAAGCCGATCAGGACGCGCATCTCATCGCCGGTCTCCGCCGGGGCGCAAGCGCCGCCGACTTCATGCGCTCGCTCGAAGGCGTCAAGGATTCCAAGCCCATCATCGACTACGTTCATCGGTTCCAGGTTTTGCCGGGTGATGCGTTCTTCGTGCCGGCCGGACGGCTTCACGCCATCGACGCCGGCGTCGTGCTCGTCGAAATACAGCAGAACTCCGACACGACCTATCGCGTCTACGATTGGGGCCGGGTCGGTCTCGACGGCAAACCGCGCCAACTCCACGTCCGCGAATCGCTCGTCTGCATCGACTTCAAGGATTACGAACCGAAGAAGCAACGGCCAACCGTGGAGCGCCGGGGCGTCAACGGCCTGTGGCGATTGGTCGAGTGCGACTATTTCCACGTTCACCGTCTCGACGTGACCAATGCCTGGCCGGACCGCTGCGACGGTTCGACATTCCATATCCTTACCTGCATCTCCGGCGCGCTCGGCTTGGTCACCCCCGACGGCAAAGAAGACCGCATCAACGTCGGCGAATTCATCCTGCTCCCCGCCGCCCTCGGCTTCTACACCCTCACCCCCCTCGCCGAAAACACGCGGGCGCTAAAGTCGTATGTGCCGCGGACGGTGTAACGTCACCTGCCCTGAACCGCGTAGCAGGCTGCAGTCGGCTGAAACAAATGCTGGGCCAACGTACCGTCTACCAGAACTTCCACCACGGCTTGGCGGCAGGGCTGTTCGGAGTTATCAGCTTGCTGGACTGTGGGTCGTAAACCGCTAGGCCATGCTTCCGCGCCAACTCCTTCACAAACTTGTCCACGTACTGGGCCTTCGACCACACACAGGACATGATGACGTGACCGGGCGAATGATCCAGCGCACAGCTCCACGGGCAGTAGTCGTGATCGTCAAGCCTATCTTCCGGAATTGTGTCAATCTCCGGATGCTTGGCTGTGAGCTCAGAATAAAATGCCTCAACTGACGGATGCGCTGCCACATCTTCTGCCTCACGCTTACAGAGACCAACATACAGCTTGGTCGCTTCGTCGTCAGTCATAGGCTTGTGTGGAAACCACACTCCGAGGTCGTAGCTCATGAAGTCGCGCCTTGCTGGGTCCAGACCGCACCCGGTAAACCCACTTGCAAAAGTCTGTCATTCTGAGCGGAGCGAAGAATCTCTGTCGTCTCCGCAGTCCGCCAAATGACCATGAGACCCTTCGCTACGCTCAGGGTGACAAACCGGAAAAGTCTTCGCATATGCTCTACCCCAACTTATACAACTCACCATACTTCGTCTTCAAATACCGAATGTACGGCTCAATCATGAGTTCTTGCCCTGTGGCGCGCTTGACGATTTCATTCGCCGTAAATTTGCTGCCGTGTTGGTAGATGTTCTCCTTGAGCCAGGCGTGTAACGTGGCGAATTCGCCGCGTGGAATCTGACTCGGAATCTCGGGATGCGCTTTCGTTGCCGCCTCGTAAAACTGCGCGCTGAGGATGTTGCCGAGCGTGTAACCCTGAAACACGCCACCGATTTGTCCGCCGTACCAATGCACATCCTGCAAAATACCGTCGCGGTCGTCCGGTGAGGCAATGCCGAGGTCGCTCTGGTACCGCGCCCGCCATGCTTCGGGCAAATCACGCACCGCCAGCTTGCCTTCGAGCAATTGCAGTTCGAGATCGAACCGGACCATCACATGCAGATTGTACGTCACTTCGTCCGCATCGGTGCGAATCAGCGACCGCTCGACCTTGTTGATTGCCCGATAAAAATCATCCAGCGGCACGTTACCGAGTTGCGACGGAAACGCCGCTTGCAATTTCGGATAAAAGAATTGCCAGAAACCGCGTCCGCGTCCGACAACGTTCTCCCACAACCGCGACTGGCTTTCGTGCACACCTGACGACGTCCCATGCGCCAGCGGCATGCCTTCCAGCTCGGCGCGTATCCCCTGCTCGTACATGGCGTGACCCGCTTCATGGATCGTACTGAACAACGCATCCCCCAGATCGTTCTCCTTCACCCGCGTCGTGATCCGCACGTCGCCCAGCGAAAACGTCGTACAGAACGGGTGCCGCGTCTTGTCCTGGCGACCTCGATTGAAATCGTACCCCAGCTGCTTCACGACCTCCCGACCAAACGCCAGTTGTTGCGCCTCGGGGAAACTCTGGCGAATACACGATTCATCGGCCACAGGCTGCGCGACAATCGCTTGCACGAGCGGTACGAGTTTGCTTCTCAACTCCGCAAACAACGCACTCACCGTCGCCGCCTTCATCCCGTAATCGGCGAAATCAATCAACGGATCGGCAATATGGTCGTAGCCAGGGAAATAGTTTGCCAACTCGCGGCTGTATTCGAGCGTCTTCTCCAACGACGTCCGCACCGACACAAAATCGTTGGCCGGACGGGCCTTCACCCAGGCCTCGTAACTGGCCGCCTGATGCGCGCTGAATTTCGCGACGAATGCCGACGGCACTTTCACGGCGCGCTCGTAATCGCGCCGCGTCACACGCAGCAACGCCGCGTCGTCCGAATCATACGGCAGGTCCCCCTCATACGATCGCAACTCCACGAGCATTCGACCAATGGACGGATGCGTGAATTTCTCATGCGCGAGCCGCTCCAACGTGGCGATCTGTCGCCCGCGCGCCTCGGCCCCGCCGGACGGCATATACGTCGCCTGGTCCCAACCCAGCACGGCCGCCGCGCGGTGCAGATCGTTGATCACGCCGAGTCGATTCCGCAGTTCTTTCAACTTTGGTTCGATGGCGTTTGCCATCACATCACCTCCAACAACAGGCCGCGCAGATACTCGGTTTCCGGCACCGCGGGCAAAATCGGATGATCGGGCGATTGGGTGAGCACCTTGACGAGGCGGAGCGTTCGCTTCGCGTCGGCGGCAGCATCGAGCACGACGGACTTGAACAACTCGCTGTCGATGTGGTGCGAGCAGGTGAACGTTGCCAGCAGGCCGCCGGGCGGTAGCATCTTCAGCGCGCGCAGGTTGATTTCCTTGTACCCGCGCAGGGCGTCGCCCACGTTCTGCTTCGTGCGCGTGAATGACGGCGGGTCGAGCACGATCACGTCGTACACCCGCTTCTCGACATCATATTTCTTCAACACGTCGAACGCATTGGCGCAGACGAATTCAATTTTGCCCGTCAGCCCGTTCAATTCGGCGTTCTTGCGCGCGCGGGCCACGGCCTGGTCGGAGATTTCCACCGCCTCGATGCTCCGCGCGTCACCGACCGCCGCCGCCAGCGCAAACCCGCCATGATACGTGAAACAATCGAGCACGCGTTTGCCCGCGCAGTGCCGCGCGACCTCGGCGTAGTTGTCGCGCTGATCGAGAAAAAAGCCCGTCTTCTGGTCTTCCAGCAGATTCACTTCGATGGAAAACTGGCTGAACTGTACGCGCACAATCGCGTCGGTCTCCCCGAACAACACGCCCTTGGTTTCTTCCAACCCCTCCAGCTTGCGGCTGGGAACGTCGCTGCGCTCGACGATGGCCTTCGGCTCAACCAACTCGCGCAGAATCTCCGCAATCTGCTTCTTGCGCTGATCAATGCCGAGCGTGAGCGCCTGCAAGACGAGATGGTCACCGTATTGATCGACGATGAGCCCGGGCACCTGGTCGCTTTCCGAAGACACCAGACGAAATGTTTCCGCATCGGCAATGGACGTGTTCTCGCGTCGATATTCCAGAGCTGCCTCAATGCGGCGGGCGAAGAACGCCTTGTCGATCTCTTCCTTCTGCGTCGTGAACCGGCGCACGGTGATTTGCGAGTGAGTGTTGAGCAGACCGCGCCCGAAGAAACGTTCCTTGTAATCGCGAATGTCCACCGCGTCGCCGTCTTTCGGGTCGCCGGTGATGTTGCCGATCTCGCCGGAGTAGACCCAGCTATGGCCCGCGTACAGGCGGTGTTCCCTGCCCTTCTTCAAAATCACCGATGGCATGTTTGTGACGCTAACAGAACTTTGTTATGCTGTGCAACCAATCGTATGCAAATCTATTGGCTCGGCATGCTCGCGGCGTTCGGGGCGGGCTTCGTCAACGCGGTCGCGGGCGGCGGCACGCTGCTGACGTTTCCCGCGCTGCTGTACGGCGGCCTGTCGTCGATTGCCGCCAACGCCACCAGCACGGTGGCCATCTGGCCGGGCTCGGTGACGAGTTCGTGGGCGTATCGGCAGCAACTGGCCACGAACCGCGCGCGCGTCTGGATACTCTCCCTGCCGTCGCTGGTGGGTGGATTGGCCGGCGCGATCCTGCTGCTGAACACGTCCGAGTCGGTCTTCCGTTACATCGTGCCGTATCTGATCCTTCTTGCCTGCGCGCTGCTCCTGCTCAACGAGCCCATCGGCCGCTGGATGGCGAAACGGGCGGAGTCGCATCCCAAGAAGCACGCCGCGGCGCTGTGGTTGTCCCAATTCGCCATCGCAATCTATGGCGGCTATTTTGGCGCGGGAATTGGGATCCTCATGTTGGCCGCGATGGCGATTTTTCTGCCGGAAGATTTACAGGCGGCCAACGGGATGAAGAACTTCTTCGCCATGCTCATCAATGGCATCGCGTCGGTCTATTTCATCGCCATGGGCATGGCGATTTGGCACGTCGCTCTGCTCATGGCGTTGGCGGCCATCGCCGGCGGGTTTGTCGGCGCCCGCACGGCGCAACGGTTGTCACCCCGCATCCTGCGAGGCGCAGTCGTGGTGTTCGGCGTGATCGTGTCCGTGCACTTGATGGTGAAGAAATGAGCATACGGCGGCGGCGCGCGTAAAGCGCCGGCAACAATCCACGTCTGCGCTTCACAACCCCGACAGGATCGGGATGAAAAGCGCAGCGACACCAACCTCACGGCCAATACTGGGCGTCGTCGTCGGTCGGCTGGGCCGTGGGCGCAAACTGCTTTTTGATGTAGTTGGTGATGCTGGCGACGACCATGCGGACAATCGTGTCCGGCACGCCGTCGAAATTCTTGCTCTGCAGCCGCATGTCGCACGGATCATTGACGTAATCCACCACGAAATACCGCCCGTCGTGTTCCAGGGCGATCTCGGTGCTGAAGAAATCGAGCTTCGACACGTCGGCGATGATGCGCACGATGCGACTGAGTTCGTCCACGTTCACAATCGCGCGGTCCGAGGGTGTCACGACCGAGTACCGGTGCGTGGTGTCGTCCCACCAACACGGGATGATCTCGCCGCAGACGTGGTACACGCGGAACCAGGCGCGGCGGCCGTTGAGAATCTGCGGATTCACGCGCTGCTGAATGAGAAAGCGCTGGTTGCGGAACTTGGCGCGCGTCTGTATCACGTCGTCGGGCCGCGTGGCGCCCATGATGACGCCAAACCCGCCGCCGCCTTTGGCGGGCTTGACGACGAACGGCGACGTCAGCGGCTCGATGAGGCGCGGATCGAAATTTGGTTCGGTCTCATACGGCGGCAGGATGATCGTCAGCGGCAACTGCAATCCGCGCGCGAGCAGTTCGCCGTGGATGTTCGCCTTGTCGATGGAACGCTTGTAATGATGCTGGGCGTTGACGAATTTCGTGCCCTTGGTTTGCAGGAGTTGGTTGAATTGTAAAAAGCGCTCGTCTTCGTCGCTGGCGCGGTCGAGAAAATACCGGAAATTCCGCTCGTTGTTCTGCACTTCGAGAAAGGTCTGCTGGAGGTTGTGCGGCCCGACAAGGTAACAGCTCAAGCCGGCATTGAGGCAGGAACGATCCAACTGGTTGACAAAATCCTGGTCGTATTGCCAGTTCCAAGCCAATCCAAAATGAACTTCAGTCGAGCGTCTGGCGATGGCGTCCATTTCCCTTGTCCGTTGTGTGGCAGCCCTTTAGAGCAGTTTCCACACCCAGTTGGCGCGGTGAGGGAGGAACACCATGCCCCGACTTGATCGGGGCCGATACTTCATTCAACTCGGGGTACTCGAAGACTTTACCTTCGTAATTACGAATAATGACGCGCTGTCGGTCGTGCGCCAGCACGTATTCGGGGCCGACCGGCACCTTGCCGCCGCCGCCGGGCGCGTCAATCACGTACTGCGGCACTGCATAGCCCGTGGTATGTCCCCGCAGCGCCTCCATGATCTCAATGCCCTTGCGCACACTGGTGCGCAGATGATGCGTGCCCCTGACCGGATCGCATTGATAGATGTAATAGGGCCGCACCCGCATCATCAACAGCTTGTGCATGAGCTCCTTCATTACCGCGGCGTTATCGTTGACCCCACGCAACAACACGCTCTGGTTCCCCAGCGGAATACCCGCGTCAGCGAGCCGACCGCACGCCTCCCTGACTTCGTGCGTCGCTTCCTTCGGGTGATTGGAATGAATGCTCATCCACAACGGATGATACTTCCGCAGCATCGCGCATAATCCCGGCGTGATCCGCTGCGGCAAAAAGATCGGGATTCGCGTCCCGATACGCAGAAATTCGACGTGCTGGATCGCCCGCAACTGGCTGAGCACGAACTCGAGGCGCTCGTCGCTGAACAACAACGGGTCGCCGCCGCTCAGCAACACATCGCGCACTTCCGTGTGCTCGCGGATGTACTGGATCGCTTCGGAAAACTCGGTATGGAGATGTTGCTCGCCCGCGCCGCTGACGACGCGGCTGCGCGTGCAATACCGGCAGTACGCCGCGCAACGGTCGGTGACGAGAAACAGCACACGGTCCGGATAACGGTGCACCAGTCCCGGCACCGGCATGTGCTCGTCCTCACCGCATGGATCGGCCATCTCCCACGGCGCCGTGACCATCTCCTCGGCGCGCGGAATCATCTGCCGGCGAATCGGACAGTTGGGATCGTTGATGTCGATCAGGTTGAAAAAGTACGGCGTGATCGCCATGGCCAGGTGCTGACCGGCCATCGAAACGCCCTCGTGTTCTTCCGGCGTCAACGCCATCAACGCCTCCAGCGCTTCCAGCGTCGTGATGCGGTTGCGAAGCTGCCACCGCCAATCGTCCCAGTCCGTCTCCGTCACGTGCGACCACAGGCCGCGGCCAACGGATGGGAATCGTTCGTCAATGGAACAGGGTTGTGATTCCACTTTCCTTGGATGCTGGGAATCGGCCCGAAGATTCACGCCCAGCGGCGCGTACCCGGCACTGGTCGCGCCCCACTGTCCCCCAGGCTCGTCGTCGGATTCCATGACAATCGCCAGTATAGGTCATCACCGCCACGTGTCAAGCGAGGTGCGGTTGCTGGCCTTTCTGCGGCGTCACCACTGTGGAATCGGGACACTCCCGCGAAAACCCGGCGCATCCCCCAACAGCGCGCCACGCGGCCACGGATGCTTACCCTTAGCCATGCGCTGGCCGCCAGTCTGGGCGGATAGCTGGGCAGTCGAGGCCAAAAAACGAACCCAACGCTTCTGCGCAACGCTACAATCCACAAGTCCCTACCACGGAAGCACATCAACGCGCAACTTTGACCATCAGCAATCGGCTTCGTTTCGCAAAAAATACTTTTTTGCGAGTCCCTTGGTCTTGGGTACAAGCGCTCCGGTAGGGACGCGCTGCTGCGCGTCCGCCCGCCGTTCCGGGTGCTGTAGGCCGCAAGCCGAGTCCGACGGAGCCGAACCGAAGGCACAGCCACGACGGGCACGGCAAGACGCGGCCCACGTAGTATCTTGGGCCGCAAACGCGCCACAGACTTGCCGGTGGCGCAATCCGCTAGAGCATTGCCAACACACCGCGCCCGGCGTTAGGATACACGTCAACACCGGAAGGAGGCGCATGTACAGGTTAACCGAAGACAGATTTGAAAAGGCCAAACCGATTCTGGAGAGATACCGCACCGCATTGCATAACAGGGGCAAGTTCGACGCCAGGCGACTCGAAAAGGAACTGCGTGAGTGTTGGGATACGGGATACCGGCAGGTGAAGGACATTTTCAAACGCCTGTCAAAAACCACCCGCTACAGGTATCTGGCGGCCTACTACATGGAACATTCTGGAACGGGTCACGTTGTCACTGAGTTTTGGCCCACGCTATCCAAGCTGTACGGGATCGACTACTACCAGAGCCCGATGAGAGAAACTAAGCGGGAAGCTTTTTGGCGTAAACTCAGGACGAAATAGCGGACTACCGAGAGCCGCTACGATACACGCTACGGTTCGCCAGACCACGCCAAAGGCGCAGGTAGAAGGGGTCAGACCTATAATCAACACCTTCGCCTCTTGCCCGGAGCCTCTTGTCCCGCAGCAGTAACCTTGGATCCCACCCGTGCCCCCCCACGTTGGCGGTGATCGTTGAGCGCGACAATTTCTTGTGACGACCTATTTCCTTGACCCTCTTTGCGTTATGGGTCAGCATCCCCGCCCATTGTTCCGGTGGTCGGTTGGCGTGCAAGAATGAAAAAAATCGCCATCGTCTTTTTGTTGCTGGTCACGATCGTTGCCTTGGCGCTCGTCTGGTCCACGTTCACCAAACCGGCGCCCCATGCCGCCGATCTGCTGCCCGAATCCACTCTCGTGTTCCTCGATATCCCCAACTACTCCGCCGCCAAAGACAATTTCTTCAAGACCGAACTGCATGCGCTGTGGCGCGAACCTGAAGTCCAGGCGTTCTTGAACAAGCCGCTCGCCGCCCTGCGCGAAAGCCCGTCCCATCCGGGCCAGGACTCCGGTACCGCCGCCCTTGTCGACTTCGCGTTGAACACGGCGCAAGGCGAGGTCTTCCTCGGTCTCACGCATGTGACCATTTTCCCCTCGTTCAACGCCGGCCTCGTTGTCGGCGCCGATGTGGGACACGACAAACTCCAGGCGATCGCGGGCCTGTACAAACTGGGAGGCTCCCTCAGGAAGGCCAATCCGAACGGCGACTTCAAAGACAAGAGCTACCTCGGCGTAAAGTACACCGTCTGGCAGATCACACCGGACCTGCCGATCTGTCACGCCTTCTTTGATTCCCTGGTGGTATTCACCCTCGGCGAAGACACCATGCGCGATATGATTGCCTCGTACACCGGCCAGGTCCCCTCCACCTTCAAGCGCCTCTCCACCAGCCCCAGGTTTGTCAACGTCCAACATCACGCTTCCAAGAACTACGAATTCCTCGCGTACGCCAACGTCAAACAGGTGCTCGGCCTGTTCGGTCCGTTGCTGGCGCTTTCGCCGCAAACGTCAGGCACATTCCAGAAATTGGAAGGCATGGATGCTTTAGCATGCAGTATGAAGTTCATCGATCGCGGCGTGGAAGACGTCGGCTTCATCTCCTATTCCCGGAATGCGCCGAAACCCACCCCGCCCACGGCGCGCAAAACCCTCGCACTGACGGCTCCCGATACGCTGGTCTATTCCGTCGGCTCCGCCGACCTCGCCAACTTCTACGAGGAGGGAATGCAGGCTCTCTCCCAATCCGGCAACACATCCATCATGCAGTCGGTTGGGCAATTCCAGCAAGCGCTCCGCATAAACAACATCCACATGCGAGAAGACATTCTCCAGCACTTCGGCCCCGAGATCGCCGTCATCGCCACCTGGCGCGACGGCGCCCGTTCTCCCGATGTCGCTTTCGTCGCCGAAATCGCCAACGAGGACACACTTCGTCCGGCCCTCGACAATGCCATGAACGCCCTGAAGCAAAGCGCGCTGGGTGACGACGTAAAAGCTCCCTGGGATGAAAGCGAAATCGCCGGCCTAAGACTGCGCACCGTTCGCATTGGCGCTGGCCTGCTCGCCCCGACGTATACCACCACCCGCCAGTTCTTCATTCTCGCCAACACGCCCGATTACGCGCGGGAATTGGTGGCCCAGGTAACGCAGTCGAAGCCAACGCTGGCCAGCAACACCACCTATCAGCAGTTCATGAAGCGGATGCCGGCCAATGCTTCATCGTACGGCTACGCGGATCTTCGCGGCTTGTTCGAGCCGCTCTACGCCATCGCCAAATCCGCCGCATCCCAAATCGGCACCAACGAGTTCGTGGACATGGACAAGCTGCCCCAGACCGCAACGATCTCCAAACATCTGTTCCCGTTTGTCTCCGCGACCGTCAGCGAACCGGGGCGCGCGTCCTCCACATCGTTTTCTCCGGTCGGAAAATCGATGGCTTTCATGGTCGGCATCGGCGGCGGAATCTGGGCGGCGACCGAGTTCGGCCCACAGCTTGCCCACGCGAGTGGGCAATACACTATGCCAGCTGTGCCCAGAAAGTCTTCAAGTACGACCGCTCCTTCGGCGCCAGGCGGAAATCAAACGGCGCCGTCTCAAACTCCAGCGACCCCATGACCCGCCCGCAGCGCCTCGCTGCCGAGCGGATGCTTCTTTCAAACTGCTCCGGCTCAAGCGTCCGCTGGTTCGTGGAACACAGCAGCCAACCGCCTGCCGCAACCAGCGGCATCGACAGCGCCGCCAGTTCCTCGTAGTCCCGCGCCGCCTGAAATACACGCCCCTTCTTGGTGGTCGAAAACGTCGGTGGATCCAGGATCACCACGTCCCAGCGTTGCTGGCGCCTGGCAAATCGCTGGAGCCATTCGAATGCCTCCCCGAAAACAAACTCATGACCCGCTGGATCGAGATGGTTCGCCCGAAAGTTCTCCCGGCCCCATTCCAGGTAGTTCTTCGATAAATCCACGCTCGTTGTCACCGCCCCGGCTTTCGCTGCCACTACTGAAAACGCACACGTGTAGGCAAACGTGTTGAGCACCGTCTTTCCCGCTAACGGCATTCTCAGAAGCCGTCGACGGTTCTCCCGTTGATCGAGAAAAACACCCGTCGCCAACCCCTCGCCAAAGTTGATCAAAAAGGTGACGCCGTTCTCGCGAATCGATGTCCGTTCCGCCATGGCGGTTCCCGAAACCAACTGTGCCGGCGTCCGCTCCTGCTTCGTCACCAATTGCGCATAAATCGCTCGCGGCTGACACTCGTGCTGCAGGTGCTCGATCAATCCTTCCCCCTTCGCACCCGCCTCCTTGGTTTGCCACTGCACCAGCAGGTGGCCATCGTACGCGTCGACCACCGCATCCGGGAAACCATCCGCCTCCCCACTCACGAGACGAAAGGCCGTCGTTTGCCGGTCCTCAAACAAAGGCTCGCGAAATTCCATCGCCGCCACCAGCGCATCCATCTCATCAAACGACCTTGGCACCGAGGCCTCAAACGTTACGCGTTCGCCGGTGGCCGGATGCGTGAAGGCCAGTCGGTGCGCATGGAGCATCAGCCGCGGCGCGGCGATGCCGCCATACTGCGTGTCTCCCACAATCGCAAACCCGTTATCCGCCGCATGCCGACGGATCTGGTGGGTCTTGCCTGTCAACGGTCGTGCCTGCACGAGAAAGTGGTCGCCATGCGCTTCGATCAACTCAAACTCCGTCACGCAGTTCGGCGACTTCGCCCAGAACTTCTTGCGCGTGGGCCGTACCGCGCTCAGCAGTAGATAAAGCTTCTCGATCGTGTGCTCGCCAAACTGCTTCGCCAGTGCCTGGTTCGCCCGCGTCGTTTTCCCAAACACCATCACACCCGATGTGTCCTTGTCCAACCGCTGCAGAATGGAAAGATTTCGCCAGCGCGCTTCTTGTTTGATCAACCACTCGTGAATCCCATCCGGCGCAAACCGGTCCGGCTGGTGCGTGTTGATGCCCGACGGTTTGTTGACGACCAGCAGATGGTCGTCCTCAAAAAGAATCAGTCCGTTCACGGAGCAGGGGTCAACCCGGTGGCCAGCTCATCGGTCGCCCACCCAGCAAATGCACGTGCAGATGGGCCACGCTTTCGCCCGCGTGGACGCCTTTGTTGATGACCAACCGGTATCCCGTGCTGTCGATGCCTTCCTTGCGCGCGATCTCGGCCGCGACGGTCAACAGATGTCCCAGCAACGGCTCGTCCGCCGCGACGGCTTCCGAAACACGCGCGATCTCCTTCTTCGGCACCACCAGGATGTGCACGGGCGCCTTCGGACTGATGTCCCGAAACGCCAGGGCCCGGTCGTCTTCATACACGATTTGCGCGGGAATTTCCTTGCGGACGATCTTCGCGAAAATGTTGTCAGCCATGTCCCCTACTCCACCACCGCCAGCTTCAAACTCGCCGCCCGCCGCGACCGCATCCGTGCCACGCGCCCGCGGACGTGTTCGACAATGTCCTCCGCCAACCGTCGGCATCCCACTGTCCAACGCCGCGTCCCGCGCAATTGCATGACACAGGCGCGCAACCCGTCAATCCGCATGGCGACGAGACGGCGGTTCGTCGCCGCGCCCAGCGCGTGGTCGAGTTGCTGGAAGAATTCCAACTCGAACCCGGCATTCGTCCGCCACGCCAACTCGTTGAGATGAATCGCGACGCGGTTCGCCCCCCCCGCATACGCCTCGGAAATCCATTCATACCCCAACGTCGCCAACACCGTGGCCACAAGCTCGGAAACCTCCTTGCTGGGGATGACCGGCTCACGGCGCGATTTCACGGCAAACGCATGCACGGCGGCGGCGATGGATTCCGCCAGCCACCAGTCGGCATGTCCGACGTTCTCGGCGGCCTTCTGGATGGACATGGCCAGCCGCTGCTCGTCAAATGGCGACAGACGGCCGTCCTCAGCTTGGACCCACAGGACTTCATCGTGCAATTGGATCATAACTTCCCCATCTGTTTGATCTCGTCGATGAACTGTTCGGCGTCGCGAAATTGCCGGTACACGGATGCAAACCGCACGTACGCCACCTCATCGAGCTTGCGCAGGTGCTCCATGACCCGTTCGCCAATCTTCATGGACGGCACCTCCCGCCCATGCTCATTCTCCAACTCGGCAATCACCCGCTCGGCCAGCAACTCGATCTTCTCCGTGCTCACGGGACGTTTCTCGCAGGCCTTCTCGATGCCGGCCAGCAGCTTGCGCCGGTCAAACTCCTCATATTGACCGTCGCGCTTTTTCACGCGGAGTTTTTCGTGGAAAATCTCCTCGTAGGTCGTGAACCGTGCTCCGCACTTCAAGCACTCTCGCCGCCGTCGAATCAGCAGCCCGTCGCGATTACTGCGCGAATCGACCACCTTGTCGTCGATCCCGGCGCATTTTGGACACCGCATATTCCCTCACGCTGCCTTAGCTAACACGCGGCCCGTTGTGGGTCAAGAGAGAATGCCTCGTCAACGGATTTTTCGTGTGCTATACGTCCCCATCCCGAATGCGGACCCTGAAGATGATCGCCGTCCTGCTGCTGAGTCTGATTGTCGTATTCGCCCTCTGGCTGCGCTGGAACGAGCCGAATATGATCTATTATCCTGACCGCCACATCGACCAGACCCCCGACCAGGTTGGTTTCAAATACGAAGACGTCACCCTCACCACGTCCGACGGCATCCGCATCAACGGGTGGTACTTGCCCTCCCCAGAGCCGGCCAATGCCAATCCAGGCGCCACACTCACCGTCCTGCTCTTCCACGGCAACGCGGGCAACATGTCGCATCGCTTCGAGAAACTCGCGGTGCTTCGGGAACTCGGCGTCGATACGTTCATCATCGACTACCGCGGCTACGGTCGTAGTGGAGGCAAACCGGATGAGCAAGGCACCTACCGCGATGCCCGGGCCGCTTACGACCACCTGATCCAACAACGCAAGTTGTCTCCGCGCTCCATCGTCGTTTACGGCGAATCGCTCGGCTCGGCTGTCGCCGCCGATCTCGCCACCAAAGTCAACATCGGCGGACTCATCCTCGAAGAAGCGTTTACCTCGGTTGGCGACGTCGGCCAGAAGATGTTCCCCTTCCTCCCCATCCGCTGGCTCGTGTGGAACAAATACGACACCCTCAGCAAAATGCCCCGCGTCAAGGTCCCGCTGCTGATCTTCCACAGCCGCGACGACGAACTCTTCAGCCTGCGCCACGCCCAGCGCCTCCTCGCCGCCGCCAACGACCCCAAGCAACTCGTCGAACTCCGCGGCAACCACAACGACGCCTTCCTCGTCAGCGCATCCATCTACCACGATGCGCTCCAGAAGTTCTTCGCGACAGTAGCCGCTACGACGCCCTAGTTAGCTGGATGGTCTCCGCCCTGCTATCCACCTCTCCACCGGTCGCAGCACCAGCCAGAATACGAAAAACACGAGAAACAATTTCCCGGTGCACAGGAGATTGTCGAATGTGCAATGATGGAACGGCTGGAGCAGTCCCTCGGCAAACACGTCAAAGATTACCGCGACGCAGTAGAACTTTGTGATAAACGACTCGATTCGTCGCCATTCCTTGGACAGCCAGAACGTCAGGAACGCCACAAACATCAAGGTCGTCACCACGAACTGCCAGTATTCGACAATCGGATTCCACAGCAGATGCGCGCTCGCATTGACCACAGTGAACCCGACACCGACGACCAGTTCGCGGGCTCTAAACCAGGACCGCGAGGGCTTGGGTTCATTGGCAGCAGAATCTTCGCTCATGATGGTTCGCCCACTCTACACCGACGGGAATTTGCCCGCAAACTCCCATCGGTTGACATCTCTGAAACGCGCGTGACAACGCTTTGAGGTATGGAGAGTTGGTTGAGATGCAGCCGGGGCGCCTGTCGACAGCACCCGCGCAGGGAATCTAAAAATCGACTACTTTCTGACTTCTTCGCCGCGCGGCCACACGGGCTGCGGGAACTGCCAGATCTTCACGGTGCCATCGGCGCTGGCGCTGGCCACATACCGTCCATTGGGGCTCACCGCCACGCTCGCCACCGCGCCGCTGTGCCCGGCGAACGAGCGAACCTCGGTCCCGGTGGTCACGTCCCAAACTTTGACCGTTCCGTCGTCGCTGCCGCTGACCGCGAAGCGTCCGTCGCGCGTGAACGCCACGCTGCGCACCGTTTGGGTGTGGCCCTTGAGCTGCTCGACTTCGTGGCCGCTGTCCAGATTCCACAGCCGCACCACCTTGTCCTTGCCGCCGCTCAGTCCATATTGTCCATCGGGACTGAACGCCACGCACGTCACCGGCGTGAACCCCGTGCGCAGGGTGCGCGTTTCCTGCCCCTTCGACACGTCCCACAGCTTCACGGAATCATCCTCGCTCCCGCTCAGGAACGAATCGCCGGTGGGGCTGAACGCCACGCTGGTCACGCGCCAGCCGTGTCCGGCCAGCGTGTTCACCAACTGCAGCCTGGGCAAGCTCCACAGTTTCACCTGATTGTCATCTGCGGCGCTCGCGACAAATTTTCCAGTGGGGCTGAATGCCACGCCGGCAATCTTCCAGCCGAGACCGTCCGTCGCCTGCAGTTCACGTCCCGAGGCAACGTCCCACAACCGCAAGGTGCTGTCGCTGCTGCCGCTCACCGCCATGGACCCGTCCGGGCTGAATGCCACGCTCGTGACGCCGGCCTTGTGCCCGAGAAACGTGCGCAGATCCCGGCCCGTCCCCGTCTCCCACAACTTCATCGTGCCGTCTTCCCCGCCGCTGAGGATGCAGGAACCGTCCGGACTGTACGCAATGCTCGTCACCGCGCCTTTGTGTCCCGCCAGCGAACGCACTTCGCCGCCATACTCGGCGGAAACCTGGTCGAGCAATTTTTTCGTTCGCGTCTGGTTCGGGATCAGGTCGTCGACGCGGTTCGCCAGTTGCCGCGCGTTGTCGTAATCTTTCTGTTTGAGCGCGTGCTCGGCCCCGGCCAGCAACGGCGCCGCTTCTTCCCAATCAATCTCGTTCATCAACGCCCGCGATCGCGCGCACCGGGCGATGGCGCGCGCCTGGTCGATTTTTCCCTGGCGGACCATCTCCATCGTGGCCGCGGTCAATTCCCGCAGCACGCCCGGCTGCGCGATGAGCAAATCGAGGGCGTGTTTCCCGCCCATGTCGCTGGGACCAAGTGGAAGCTTGTGATCGCGGACTTCCGCCGCATCGCCGACCCACAGGTGTTCCCCGTGCTGGGCCACGACGTAATACGGCGCCCCCAACTGTTTGACGAGGATCCGGCCATTGAGCTTGGTTTTCAGTACGATTGTCCCGTGGGGCACGGTCAGCGTATCGAAGAAATCGGCGTACACGGCTTCGGAAAGGTTGTTCGTGATCTCTTGGTTCAACGCCAGCGTCCCGAGCGCCTTGGCGACCGCGGCTTCGTCGACGATCTTGACCGGGACCCCCGCGCCCGGCCCGTCCGGCGATTTGAGCGTGACTTCGACCGGTCCTCCAAATTCTTCAACCTTGGGCTGTGCGCAGCCGAAGGCGCACAGAACAACCGAAACAGACACCAATTCCATGAAATGCTGGCTCATCCCCTATCAATAGAGCAGCGGATGTGCCAGTTACGCAGGGTTAACGCGCCTTCAGCGAGACATTGGCCATCTCTTGCAGGATGGCGCCACCCTCACTTTCCGTGATGATGACCGACATACTCACCATGTCACCCGCCTCCACATCGCTCAGTTGTTCCGCCAGCCGATCCATGGAGCTGATCTGTTCCCCGCTGACCTGCGTGATGACAATCCGTGGAAAGAACCCCGCCTTCTCCGCCGGGCTGCCCCGCTGCACGCCGGCCACCAGCAGCCCCTGCGTGGAGGAAACGCCCTCGGCCTCGGCCAATTTGGGAGTGAGTGGTTGCACCTCCAAACCGAACTTCTGGTTCATCAAGTCCCGCGCCGAGAGTTTTGGAAGAGCCGCCAGCGTCACCGAAAGCGACGTTTCCTTGCCATCCCGTTCGATACCGAACTGCACGATATCGCCCGCTTTCTTGTGGACGAGCGTCCGCTGCAGATGCAGCACGTCGCGGATGTTCTGCCCATCCACCGTGATGACTTTGTCCCCCTTCTGCGCGCCAGCTTTCGCGGCCGGACTGTTCGGCTTCACGTCCGCAATAACCACCGGTCTCTCGGCGGGTTCGAACCGCAGCCCCAGCCACAGCCGCGAGCGCTTCTCGGGCGAGAACCACGCCGCCAGAAGGTTCGCCACGCGCGACGCCGGAATGGCGAAGCCAATGCCCTGCGCCTCCGACAGGATGGCCATGTTGATGCCGACGAGTTGGCCGCGAACGTTGATCAGCGGCCCGCCGGAATTTCCGAGATTGATCGCCGCGTCCGTCTGCAGCACATCCGTGAACTGCGGACTATCGAGCGGCCAACTGCGGTTCTTGGCGCTGACGACTCCGCGGGTCACCGTGTGGTCGAAACCAAATGGGTTGCCGATGGCAATCACCGTCTCACCCAACAGGGTCTGGTCCTCACCACCGATTTCCACGGCGGTCAGGGGCTTCTTCGGCTGAATCTTGAGCAACGCCAGGTCATTTTTCTCGTCGCCGCTGACGTATTGCGCATCGAACTTCGTCCCATCGTCGAGCACCACGGTGATCCGGCTGGCCGGGCTCACGACATGCCAGTTCGTGACAATCCATCCGTCTTCATCGACAATCACCCCGGAGCCAAGGCTTTGCACGCCTTCCATGTGAGGCAGCGGCGGTCGACCGAAGAACTGGCGGTAAAAGTCGCCAAACGGGTCGTTAAATCGCCGCTCGACGATTCGCTCCGTGCTGATGTTGACCACCGCGGGAAGAACCTTTTGCACCGCCATCACCACCGGGTCGCGGGCCGCAGCCGATGAAGCGTCGTCGGTCGCTGATGCGGCGATGGCCCCGAACAACGAACCCACGACCAGCAGCAGCAACCCGGAGGAAAATCCTGTTCGCATTTTCATCGCGCCGCAGTATATTCCAGCATCCTTCGGAGAGGCAAGCGATGGCACTGACACGCTACAGCGAACTGCGCAATGAATTGATGCGCCGCAGTTTTCCGAATATCTTTGCCCCCGTCGTTTTGCGCGACGCCGACAGCAATTACGTCCCCATTCCCATCAACGAACGCCTCGTGCAGTGCATCTGGTACGACCAACGCCTCCAGTCCGATTCGCTGCAGACTACCGATGGCCGGCGCCTCCGCGTCCTGTCTCCGGGCTGGTGGAATCTGGAGGCCGGTCCGGATTTCCGGCACGCGACCGTGCAGATCGGCGACGAGCCCGAGCGCACCGGTGACGTCGAAATCCATCTCCGCGCCGAGGATTGGAACCATCACGGCCACGAACGCGACCGCCAGTTCAACGACGTTATCCTGCACGTCGTGCTGTGGGAAGCGGGCAGCCGGCATATCCCGCGGACCCACGCCGGCCAGATCATCCCGCAAATCGTGATCCAGCACCACCTCGACAGTCCGTTGGAACAACTCTACGACGACATTGATCTCGATTCGTATCCGCACAATGTCGGCAACCACCATGGACAATGCGCCCACGTGTTGCAGGCGCTGCCCGCCGTATCGCTCGCCGCGCTGCTCGATGCCGCCGGTGAAGAACGGTTCGCGGCCAAAGTACGCCGGTTCCTGCGACGGATTCATCGGGTCGGTTCCGAACAGGCCTTTTACGAAGGTTGGATGGAAGCCCTGGGCTACAAAGCCAACAAGACGGCGTTTCGCACGCTCGCGCAGCGCGTGCCGTTGTCGGAGATCAATAACCGCCGGCCTTATCTCGCGCCGATTCTGTTCGGCGTCGCCAATTTTCTCCCCACGGGCGCGCCGTCGTCCACCACCGCGACCGCCGCCGCCTATACGAAACGACTTTGGAACGCCTGGTGGAAATTGCGGCCGGACTTTGAAGAGCGCATCCTTCCATCCAACGCGTGGCGATTTCACGGCGTCCGGCCCGCCAATCATCCTCATCGCCGACTCGGCGCGGCCGTGGCGCTATTGAAGAAGCATCCGAAGTTGATGGAGAAAGTTGTCGGTGCCATCGAGAGCGGCGGTGATCCGGTGACGTTTTTTGCCGATATTCGCGACGACTACTGGAGCCATCACTTTACGTTGGGCAGCACGACGCAATCGCGGGCGAGTGAGTTGATCGGCGTCAGTCGCGCGCAGGAAATCGTTGCCAACATCGTGCTGCCGTTCGCCGCCGCGTACGCGGAAAACATTGGCAACCCCAAACTGTACGAGGCCGCGAAGACCGGTTATTCGCGATTGCCTGCCGCCCCGTCCAACAGCATTCTGCGCCTGGCGGCCGGCCAATTGTTCGAAAACCCTCCGCTCGCGCGCCGTTCCGTCAAAACCACCCGCCAACAGCAGGGCTTGATGCAGATCTTCCACGATTTTTGCGTCAACGACAAGTCCGGCTGCCACCACTGCCAGTTCCCCGATCTGGTCCGTCGCTGGGCTGCAACCTCAACCTAGGAATCGGGACGGCAGGCTCAGCGTGCCGGATGGCCGCGCGACCACAACCACGTTACGAAAGCAACCACCGCCATCGCGATCAACACCATCACGATGACCCGCAGCAGTCTGTCCGATTTCGGTACGATGCGTACGTCACCTGACTTCGCGACCCCCACCGGCGAAGACATCTCCCGATCCAGTGCTTCCGCCGTGTTGGCTACTTCCGACAGCGATGTAAACTGTTGGCGGCCTTCCGCGCCGAGCATTCCTTCCACGAACCCGCTCACGGCCTTGCTAACCGTCCCGATCTCATTGGTGAGCGTGGCCACCATCACCGCGATGTTCACCACGTCCTCTCGCGGCGACGCGCTGGCGGGCATGTCGACCGGAGCAACGTTGATGAGCTTGACCGTGCCATCCGTCGTTGTGAGGACGTTCCGGTCGAGCGGTGGTTGGTGAGGGCTATTGCGTTGCCAGAGAAAGTCCAGGGCCCGCGCGACGCCAGCAATGGCCTGCAACAGGTGATGTTCGTCCACCTCCTCACCCTTGCGCAGGAACCGCCCCAGCGGCGGGCCATCCATATATTCCATCGCGCAGAAGTAGATCCCGTCCGATTGCCCGGCTTCGTAGACAGTGACCAGATGGGGATGCATGAGGGACGCCTCGGCGCGTGTTTCCTCGAGGAAGAGTTCGGTTTTGCCCGGCAGCGCAGCAATTCCCGGCGAAAGAACTCGGACGGCAACCGTTCGTCCCATCGTTGTCTGAAACGCGCGGTACACCTTTCCCCAGCGGCTGATGCCGATCAGTTCCTGAATCTCATAGGCGCGCAGCGTCCTGCCCACCAGCGGATCGGGCGCCGATGCCGGCTCATTCATGGCGATCCCTCCGCCGTCGGGATCGGCGCCAGCGGCCTCAAGGATGGCGGCACGGCGGCGACGTCCTGCATCACCCGGTGATAATACGTCCGTACGACAAACCCCGCCAGCTCATGCGCTGTCCCTGGATACCGAATCGTGAATGTCTTGGTCGAAAAGTTCTCCCACGGTGGGATCGGCAGCCAGACCGGGGGGCGCCAATCGACGCCCAACCCCGCGCCGTGCACGATGCCGAACTGCACGCAGATAGCGACCGCCGATGTGTTAAGTTCACGCTCGCCCGCCTGCGCTTTGGCTTGAATGACCGCACTGGCAATATCGCCACTATCGTTGCGATCCACACGGGCAATCCGGATCATCCGGTTCAGCAAGGCTGGCTCGGCCATCGTCGGCGCCGCCGCGGCATGATCGCTCGTCCCGCCAACTCCGCCGAAGCCGGAAATGGTTTGAGACGACGAACCAGATGCCGATGGGCCCGTCTGATCCGATGTCGTGTTGCGGACGGCGTCCAGTTTCACCCTCTTGGGGCGGCTTTCGGAGAACATCTCGCCGAGTAGTACGATTTCGCCAACGATCACCGCACCGACGATGACGGCGGCAAGAACTTGCAGCAGATCGATCGGACGACGGTGCCGTTTCGTCTCGCCGCCGTACACGATCTCAAAGCGAAGACGCACGGGCCCAATTTCCAATTCGTCCCCGGACGCGAGCCGCCGTTCCGTGATTGCCTGCCCGTTGACGTAAACTCCGTTCGTGCTGTCCAGCCCGCGCAGGTAATAGCCGTCGGCACGGCGTTCGATGGTCGCGTGGCGGTCGCGTACGCCGGGCTCCGCCAGTTGCACGTGGCAATCCGCCTGACGGCCGATAATCACCGACGGACGGTCGATCACCACCGGCCCTCTCGCGACGGCGCGGTTTTGAAAAAGCAATCGGTACATAACCGGGTTGCTATGATACCACAGTGGGTCGCCGCCCCGACAGTTTTTCTCTGTGGAATTTCGCCCGTGCACCGGGTAATCTACCGTTGCGGATGGAGTTCCGATGCCAACATTGCGGACAACGCATCGTCCTCACAACGCTCCCGGCGACGCACGAGGTCGAGTGCCCAAACTGCGGCTTGCTGACCCAGCTCTCGCACCCGCCGCCGAGCGAACCACCGGCTCGCCGGTCGCCCCAGGGTGCCAACGCGCCCCGATCGAGTAAGCGACGGTTGCGTCGCATCTTCGAACCCATCCCCCGCCCGTTCGCGTACCTCGTTGGCGTGGCGCTCGCGCTTTTCGTGCTCGCCCCGTTCTGGATCTTCCTGGTGACTGAGCGGCTCGACAATCGCCGACCGGTGCTCAGCGATGATGCGATTTCGATTCCCGTGCCGACCGTAACGGAAACAACTCTCCCGCCGCCCGTCATCGAACAACCCCGGGCGGAACCGAGCAACGCAATCGACGAGTTCCTCGGCATCCGCCTCAACGCCAGTCTCGAGCAGCTCCAGCGGCACTTCCTCCTGCGCCTCCAAAACACCCGCGGGATGGTTCCCGAAATCTATGAAGCGACCCGGGTCGGCGAAGTCGATTACGTCACGATGCATTTCTACAACAACCTGCTCAAGGAATTCTGGATCGATATGCGCGAGCGGCGCGTCATGCCCGACAGAATCGAGCGGGAATTGACGGCGAGATTTGGTGAACCGAAGAACCGCGCGCTCCAGCCCGGTGGTCAAGGTAACGAAACTCTCGGTCTGGGATTGTCCGCTGCCACGGCGGGCGCCCAAGCCGGCATGGACCGACAGAAGAGACTCGCCGAGTTTCCCCACCGCGTGGATATTTCCTGGTCGGATGACCAGACCCACACCGAGGCGAGAATCTACTACACGTCGGCTAAGCCAAAGCGTTGCACGTCGCTCCTCACCATGCATATCAGCGCCGCGCAGTGGTTGAATAACAATCGTCCTCAACTCGCTCCGGTGGGGACGGCGTCTCCTGTCGCGGCCACGAACACCCTCGACCAGACCAACGAAGCGCCCGCCCCGGTTGAGCCACCCAAGAGACTATTCCCAAGCCCGTAACTGGCTGTCGTCCAACGTGTTCCGCGGTCCAATGTCAAACCCTTGCACAGACGAGCCAGCGCTGTTAGACTCCCCCGCTGCATGCCCCCAATCGCTCCAGTCCGCGTATCCGCGCAACGTCCCGCGCGCCGCCGGCCGCCAACCGCGTCGAACGCGGACGGTTTGCGAATCCTGTTCGTTTCGTCGGAGTGCGCGCCGTTCGCGAAGACCGGCGGCCTCGCCGACGTGGTGGCCGGACTGCCCAAGGCATTGCGCCGGCTCGGACACGATGTCCGCGTGCTGATCCCGCTGTACTCGTTCATTGACCGCGCGACCTATCGCATCAAGCCCGTCGGCACCGTCTGTGTGCACATGGGCGCGGGAATCGAACACTGGGTCGGCGTGCACCAGACCCTCCTTGACGACGAAGTGCCGGTCTGGTTTCTCGACTACAATGCCTACTTCGGGCGCCCGGGCATTTACGACGGGCCGCTCGGCCATTATATGGACAATGCGTTTCGTTTTGGCTTCCTGTCGAAGGCCGCGTTGCAAATCTGCAAAGACTTCCAGTTCATTCCGCACATCATGCACGCCCACGATTGGCCGACCGCGACCGTGCCGGCCTTCCTCAAAACCTGGGACCGCGTTCTCTCGCCGCTGTCGAATACCGCCAGCGTGCTCACCATCCACAACATCGGCTATCAGGGAAAATACGACGCGGTCGTCATGCCCTACTTCGGCTTCGGCGCCGAGCATTTCACCCCGGACAAATTTGAGGATTACGGCAAGACCAACCTGTTGAAGGGCGGGATCTGGTTCGCCGATGCGTTGACCACCGTGTCTCCCACGCACGCCAAGGAACTCCTCAATCCCATCGGCGGTCAGGGCCTGGCCCCGTTCTTGAACAACCGCCGCGACGACCTCTTTGGCATCCTCAATGGCGCCGATTATTCCCAATGGAATCCGGCCACCGACACCCACATCCCCGCGCGGTTCACGGCCAAGGACATGACCGGCAAGGCCGCCTGCAAAGCCGAGTTGCAACGCCAGTTTCGTCTGGAACAACGCCCCGACCTGCCTCTGTTCGGCATCGTCAGCCGATTCGCCCACCAGAAAGGATTCAACCTGCTGCGCGAAGCCCTGCCGGCCGCCCTCAACAACATGGTCCTCCAATGCGTCATCCTCGGCAACGGCGATTCCGACACGGAAAACTTCGTCTCCTGGTTGAGCACGGCCTATCCGGGCCGGGTCGGAGCCCACATCGGGTACTCCGTCGACCTCAGCCACCTGATCGAAGCCGGTAGCGACTTCTTCCTCATGCCGTCCCTCTACGAACCCTGCGGCCTTAACCAGATTTATTCCCTCAAGTATGGCACCCTCCCCGTCGTCCGCGCCACCGGCGGTCTCGACGACTCCGTCGATAACTACAACGAGGCCACCGGCACCGGCACCGGCTTCAAATTCTGGGAACCGTCGGGGCTTGCCCTCTACTACTGCATCGGCTGGGCCGTCTCCACCTGGTTCGACCGACCCCACCACATCACCGCCCTCCGCCAACATGCCATGGCCCAAAACTTCGACTGGGCCACCTCCGCCCGCCAATACGTCGCCGTCTACCACCACGCGCTGAAAAGAGCCGAGCCGCAGGGAGCGGCGAGACGCAGCGCCGAAGGCGACCCGTAGGGCGAGCCGAGCGGGCGCGAGCGGAGCCGAGTCCGCGAGACGCGACCACGTCGTGTCCCGGTCGCAATGCAAAACTGTCCGCTACGGCCTGAATTCCGCGCCAGATGCCTGCCGCACCCCCCAACGAACCCAATTCCGGACAAACGAAGCCACGTGACAAACTGTCCCACTTCGATCTTTAACCTCTTATCCCTCAAGGTAATCCAAAACAGCGATCACCTAAAAAAATTGGCGATTATGCACTTGACAACACTTTGGGCGGTGGCGGGGCTATTCGGAGGGAACCGGACGTTTACGACTTGCCCGGCTTGCTCTTCGTGACTCTGCGGATGCGCCGCTTTCCCTTGCCTAAGGGCCCGCCTCCGGTGGGTTGGCCGACACCTTTCGGACATCACGTCGGCACAGCCTCACGCGGTCGCGCCACCTCGTGCCTTCCGCCCTTCGCCTCCTTCGCGATGAACATCCGCGCCTATCCGTGTGCATCTGTGGCTCGTCCGTCGCATTCTTCGTCACTTCTTTGTGCCCTTCGCACACCTCTTCTTCCCGCCCTTGCACCATGATGCATATGTTACATATGTATAAGCCCCGATCCTCCACGCCACGCATGATGCATCTCTTAGATATGTATCACGGCCATCGATTGCCCAACCTCCCCACTGTCCTCTGGGCCGCGCGAAGAAATCGGGTTTACGTCCCATCCTTGATCCATCTGCGCCATCCTCGCGCCTCATCCATCGACCATCGTGTCCGCCACATCTGCCGTAACTGCGTCCGCCGTCTTGTCTACCCTTCGCGTCCTTCGTGACCTCTTTCTTCCCTCACACCTCTTTTTCCCGCCTCCGCACCATGATACATATGTTACATATGTATAAGCCCCCGATCCTCCACGCAACGCATGATACATCTCTTGGGTATGTATCGCGGGAATACGCGGCATCGCCCAACCGTTGCCGTCTTCTCCCTGTGTTCTCGCCAGACACGCCCATCGCCGCCACGTCTTTCTCCCTGCCCTCGCGCCGGCCCCATGTCCACCATTCGAATTCCCCGATCCCATCTTCTTCGCTCTTGCCACCTTCTCGTGCAGCATGATCCCTATCTAAGATATGCATCAATCATCGGCACATAAACCGAGAACTCGACGGGCCGATTCCTCTCCGTTTCTCTGGCCGTCACACCCGTCCCCCCGACACGAGAAGACGGTCGATGCCAACCTGATGTCTCAGATGCGAAAGGGAACCACAGCCTGGATCGTCCTGGCGACGCTGGAAAAACATGGCGAGTTGTATGGATACGGGCTGCGTCGTGAGGTCGCGGCCAGTTCCAAGGGAACGTTTCCAATTCTAGAAGGACCGCTCTATCCCCTGTTGAAACGAATGGAGCGTAAGCAGTGGCTCGCCTCGCGACGCGCTGAGATCGGTGGCCGCGAGCGCCGCTATTATCGCATCCGCACCCCCGGCCGTCGCATTCTGGCTCAATACCGCCGCGAATGGCGGTTGCTCTCCTCTGTCCTTCGCGCTCTCGGCTGCCTTCACGCGTAAGACTTGCGGCACTCGCGCGCAGCCGATATAGTCCCAGCCATTCCGATGCCTGAATTACGCAAAAAATATCCGTTCGACAAGATCGAGCCGAAATGGCAACGCTACTGGGCCGACCACAAGACGTTTGCCGCGCGCGAAGATGCCGCGAAGAAAAAACTCTACGTGCTCGACATGTTCCCCTACCCCAGCGGCGCGGGCCTGCATGTCGGCCATCCCGAAGGCTACACCGCCACCGACATCTATTGCCGTTTCCAGCGGATGCGCGGCTTCAATGTGCTCCATCCGATGGGCTGGGACGCGTTCGGTCTTCCCGCCGAGCAATACGCCATCGATACCGGTACACACCCGTCCGCCACCACCAAAAACAACGTCAACAATTTCCGCCGCCAGATCCAGATGCTCGGCTTCTCCTACGACTGGGACCACGAAGTCGACACCACCGACCCCGAATACTTCAAATGGACCCAGTGGATTTTCCTGCAGCTCTTCAAAAAAGGGCTTGCCTACGAATCCGAAGTGCCCGTCTGGTGGTGCGAAGGATGCAAGGCCGTCCTCGCCAACGAAGAAGTCAACGCCGACGGCACCTGCGACCGCAAAGGCCACAAGAACGTTTATCGCCGCCCGCTCCGCCAGTGGATTCTTCGCATCACGAAGTACGCCGAGCGACTCTTGAAAGATTTGGAACTGGTGAATTGGCCCGACTCGATCAAGGAACAGCAGCGCAATTGGATCGGGCGCAGCGAAGGCGCATCCGTTCAGTTCAAGGTTCACGGTTCCGAGTTGACCATTGACATCTTCACCACCCGACCCGACACGCTGTTCGGCGCGACGTATATGGTGCTCTCACCCGAGCACCCGCTCGTGGACAAGGTCACTGCACCGGAACAACGCCCCGCCGTAGCCGCTTACCGCACACAAGCCGCGCGCAAGAGCGAACTCGAACGCACCGCATTGGAGAAGGAAAAGACCGGCGTCTTCACCGTCGGCTACGCCATCAATCCCGTCAACAACGAGAAGATCCCGATCTGGGTCGCCGATTACGTGATGATGGGCTATGGCACCGGCGCCATCATGGCCGTCCCCGCGCACGACACGCGCGATTTCGAGTTTGCGAAGAAGTTCGGTCTGGAAATTCGCGTCGTTGTACAACCGCCGGAAGGCGTCGATCCTCACGGTTTTACGGGAGACGGTGTCTCTGTCAATAGCGGTCTCATCACCGGACTCCCCACTTCTGAAGCGAAGAAAAAAATTACCACTTGGCTCGAAGAGAAGGGCCTCGGCAAAGCGATGGTGCAGTACAAGCTTCGCGACTGGCTGTTCTCGCGGCAGCGTTACTGGGGCGAGCCGATTCCGATTGTGCACTGCGACAAGCATGGCGCAGTTGCGTTGCCGGAAAGCGAGTTGCCTCTGAAATTGCCGGAGATGAAGGATTACACGCCGACGGGCAATGCCGAGCCGCCCTTGGCGAAAGCAACCGATTGGGTCAATACGAAGTGTCCGCAATGCGGCGGGCCGGCCAAACGCGAGACCAACACCATGCCGCAATGGGCCGGGTCGTGCTGGTACTACCTGCGCTACATCGATCCCAAGAATGACAGCGCCTTCGTCGCCAAAGACAAGGAGAAGTACTGGATGCCCGTCGATCTCTACATCGGCGGCGCGGAGCACGCCGTGCTTCACCTTCTCTACTCGCGTTTCTGGCACAAGGTGCTCTTCGATCTCGGCCACGTCTCGACTCCCGAACCGTTCATGCGCCTCGTCAACCAGGGCATGATCCTCGGCGAAGACGGGCGGAAGATGAGCAAGTCGTGGGGCAACGTCATCAACCCCGACGACGTGGTACGCGACTGCGGCGCGGACTCCTTGCGCATGTATGAGATGTTCATGGGTCCGCTGGATGCAACCAAACCCTGGAGCACGCAAGGCCTGGAAGGCGTGTATCGTTTCCTCGGCCGCGTCTGGCGCCTGTTCTGCGACGAGGACGGGAAACCGATCCTCGACGACAGCAAGCCGTCGGCATCGCTTCTCAAGGCCCTGCATCAAACCATCAAGAAGGTCGGTGAGGACACGGACACGCTGGCGTTCAATACCGCCATTTCCCAGATGATGATCTTCGTCAACGAGGTGACCGCACAGGAGAAACGTCCGCGCTCCCTGCTCGAACCCTTCGTCCTCATCCTCGCCCCGTACGCGCCGCATCTGGCCGAAGAATTGTGGGAGAAGCTCGGCCACAAACAATCGCTCGCCTACGAGACCTGGCCACAGTACGACGTTTCGCTGCTGAAAGAGGACACGGTGACCATCGTTCTGCAGGTCAATGGTAAGCTGCGGGACCGGGCTGACGCGCCCGCTCAGAGTTCGGCGGCGGACCTGGAACGGCTCGCGCTCGCCAACGACCGCGTCAAAGAGCATCTCGCCGGCAAGCAGGTGAAGCGAGTGATTGTCGTCCCCGGCAAACTGGTCAACGTGGTGGCCGGTTGATGACGACTGCTGCAACTTTCTGGGAGAGGATCAAGACGCACAGCGTCGGGCGGTTGGTTGTCTTGAGCGCGCTGGTGGGTGTCGTTGCTGGATTCGGAGCGCTGGCGTTCAATTTCATCCTCACGGGCGCAGGGGAACTGTTCATGGTGCGCGCCGTCGGCTACCACCTGCCGCAACCGGGCGCGGAGGGCGTGACGAAGATGCCCGCCGAACCGGAGCGGCGATGGCTGTTGCTCGTCGTGCCGGCTGTGGGCGGATTGCTGTCCGGGCTGCTCGTGTTCTCACTGGCGCCCGAAGCGGAGGGACATGGCACCGACGCCATGATTGACGCGTTTCATCACAAACTCGGCGTCATTCGCAAACGGGTACCCATTATCAAGACGCTGGCCTCGGCGCTGACGATCGGCAGCGGCGGATCGGCGGGACGCGAGGGGCCCATCGCGCAGGTCGGCGCGGGGTTCGGATCAGCCCTGGCGACATGGTTGAAGGCCGGCGACCGCGAACGCCGAACCCTCCTGCTTGCCGGCGCGGGCGCGGGAATCGGCGCGGTCTTTCGCGCCCCGCTCGGCGGAGCATTATTCGCCGTGGAAGTGCTCTATCGCGACATGGAGTTTGAAGCCGCCGCGCTGGTGCCTTGCTTCGTCGCGGCCATCATCGCCTATTCCATCTACTGTGGCGTGAACGGCACCTGGGGCGCGATTTTCTCGGTGCCTAATGTGACGTTCAACCATCCGCTGGAGTTGCCTCTGTACGTTGCGCTGGGGATTGCCTGTGCGCTGATGGGCACGTTGTACGTGAAGGTGTTTTACGGCGTGCGCAACCAGGTGTTCCGCAAGCTGCGTATCCCCCGCCACGTCAAACCGGCGATTGGCGGACTGGCGGTCGGAGCGATTGGCTTTTTCCTGCCCCAGGTGTTGGGCATGGGCTACGGCTGGGTGCAGTTGGCCATCAATGGCAGCCTGCCGCTGAACATCATCATCGCCATCGCGTTCGTTAAGATTCTCGCGACAAGTCTGACCATCAGCTCGGGAGGCAGCGGCGGCGTGTTTGCGCCGTCGATGGTCATCGGCGGCATGATCGGAGCGGCCGCGGGCACGGCGCTGCATCGCTGGCTGCCGGACGTCGTGATGCAACCCGCCGCGTTTGCGCTCGTCGGCATGGCGGGATTCTTTGCGGGCGTGGCCAAGACACCCGTATCCTCGCTCATCATGGTGTCGGAAATGACCACGGGCTACGGCCTGCTGGTCCCCCTGATGTTGACGACTGCGGTGAGCTATCTCCTGATACCGCGGCGGCTCTCGCTGTATGAGAATCAGGTGAACTCGCGGGTGGATTCCCCGGCTCATGAAGGCGAATATGTCGTGGATCTGCTGGAGCGCATACGCGTGCGGGAGGCGATGCCGAAGCCCGAGAAACTCGCCGTGCTGCGACAGGACGCGGCGCTGCCGGAGATTCTTGATACCGTTGCCGGAAGCAAACAGCATGTGTTTCCCGTGCTAGATCCCCAGGGCGAATTGTCCGGCGTGATTCTCTTCGACGACATCCGCTTGTTCTTCACCGAACGCAATCTCCCCAAGAACGCGATCGTTGCGCAAGATCTGGTGGCGCCGAATCTGGTGACGTGCCATCCGGATGAAGACCTCTCGTCGGCACTCCACAAGCTCCGGCAGTCGATGCAAGTGGAATTGGTCGTGGTGGAGAACGAAGGCTTCCGTAAGCTGGCCGGGATCATCGGTCGCCGCGATATTCTCTCCCTGTATCAAGATCGCCTGCGGCAACGGGGGAATTGACCGGGTGCCAGATTCTAGTTGAGCGACGGCCAAACTCCGCTATATTCTAGTGACGAGGCTGGTTGACCGTATGCTATGTTCAAGTTGACTAAAGAGGAGCAAGTGATCGTCGCGTTCCTGCTGTTCGCACTCCTCGTGGGCACGGCAGGGAGGGAATGGCGCGCGCGGCACCCGGGAATCGCCGGCGTCGCCGCCATGGAGATGAAGGGCCACTAATGCAAAAGTTGAATTTCGCCGAGGTCGTCGACGACATCGTCCGCGCGGATGCACGGTACGACCGCGAGGCCTACTACTTCGTACGCGAGGGACTGGATTTCACCATCAAGATGCTCAAGAAGGATTCGCGGGGCGCGGGACGGCATGTCAGCGGCCAGGAATTGCTGGATGGTCTGCGACGCTACGCGCTCGATCAGTTCGGGCCGATGACCAAGATTGTGTTCGATTACTGGGGGATCAAACGGTGTGAGGACTTCGGCGAAATCGTCTTCCGCATGGTGGATAAAGGCGTTCTCGGCAAGACCGAACAGGACACGCGCGAAGATTTCAAAGGCGGTTACGATTTCGACGAGGCCTTCGTCAAACCTTACCAGCCAGCGCCACGTCCTCGCGCGCGTCGCCCGGCCAAGGACCAGGCCACCGGGACCGACCGCTATCACTCCGTCCCAACCCGCTCTTCCGACGCCCGGAAATTGAGCGGCGGCGCGAATTAGGTGTCAGAAACGGCATGCGATTTCGAGCCCTGCGGCGCCATCTGGTCGTGTCGACATCTTCAACCAGGATCGCTTCGCGATGGAACTGCTTAACGAGGCCTATTCGGGGCTCGGCTCCCGTGTCTTCCAGCGCATTCGCGACGAACTCGGGTTGTGTTATTACGTCGGCGCGACGCAACTGATCGGACTGGAACCCGGCTACTTCGCGTTTTACGCCGGTACCACCCCGCAAAACGTGGGCACGTGCGAAAAGGAAATCTTTGCCGGGTTGGACAAACCGAAGGCTGACGGCCTGAGTGATGAGGAACTCACCCGCGCGAAGAGCGGCATCGTCGGTCAACGCCGTGTGCGGATGCAGGACAACTCGGAACTGGGCATAATGGTTGGGCTGGACGAGTTGACCGGGCTCGGCTACGATTACTTCAAGACGGTGGACGACAAGTACCAGGCGGTCACGCTGGATGACATCAAGCGGGTCGCCAACCAGTACTTCAACGGCACGCCACATGCCGTGGTGATCGAAACGCCGTCCGAGGAGAAGGAATAATCATGGCGGAAGTTCAACAGGATACGCTGGGCTCGACGGAGGACACGCTACGGTTTCTCGACATGGTTGGCCTGTTCGGCAGCCAGGCGATGATCGCCCTGGGAAAACTGGCCAACCCTGCCACGGGGAAAGCGGAGAAGAACATGGCCGCGGCGCGGCTGTTCATCGATACCCTCGAAATGCTCGAACACAAGACTCGTGGCAACCTCAACTCCGACGAGACGAAGGTCCTCCACGCGACGCTCACGGATCTACGCTTGATGTTCGTCGAGGAATCCAAGACGCCACCGACCACTCCGCCAGCCCCCGCGCCCGCCAAGCCGGAGGAAGGCACGGCGGAGGATCCGAAGGTAAAGTTTCGCAAGACCTACGAGTGAGCCGTTTTCCTGTTGCGTTGCGAAAACCACGACAGCCAGATGGCGATCTCGAACAGTAGCACCAGCGGCGCAGCCATGAGCATCATCGAAAGCGGGTCGGGTGGCGCCAGAAATGCCGCAATGGTGAAGGCAAGTGCTACAAACACCTTTCGGCCCTTGCGCACGGTTTGGTAACTCAGGAAGCCCATTCGCACCAGCACCACCACTACCAGTGGAATCTCAAACGTGAGCCCGCACATCAGCACGAACTGGCTGATGAAACTAATGTAGCTTTCGATGGTCCAGCGCGGTTCGATCCCCAGCCAGCGACTGGCCTGGATGAATGCCCGCAGCGTCTGCGGCACGATCAGGAAAAAGCAGGTGGCGCACCCCGCCAGAAACAACAGCGTTCCCCAGGCAAAGGCCGGCCACATCATTCGCTTCTCCTTGGGTCGAAGCGCTGGCAGGATGAATTGTCCGACAAAATAGCAAATGGCCGGTGCCGAAATGATCAACCCGACGTACAGGGCAATCTTCATCGACAACACAATCGAGTCGGTCACGTTCAGGCTCTGCAAAAACTTCTCGGGATGGTCCGTGACCTGCCGCAGCGGCTGGGTCATGAATGCGAGAATGCGGTTGGCCGACAACAGCGCGATGTTAAATCCAACGAACAACGCGCCGAGAATCTTGAACAAGGCCCCTCGCAGATCTTCGAGGTGCTCGACGAACGGCTTGACGGGGCCGTCGTCCGCGATCTCCAACGGAGTAACCTCATCCTCCGGGTTCACGGATTCCTTGCGGAACCATCTACGCAAGCGCACCCACCATGGATGGAGGAGTTAGGACGACTTTGGCGGCTGGTTGTTGGCCCCCGTGGAGGCGGTTGATGCCGGTGCCTCGGGCTTGGCTGCGGGAGCCGGATGGTCGTCGGGGACATCCCGCGACGCCTTCTTGAATTCTCGCATCGCTTCGCCCAGTCCGCGCGCCAACTCCGGAAGTTTCTTGCCACCGAACAACAACAGCAGAATAACTAGCAAGAGTATCAGGTGCGTCTCGGTAAAAGTACCCAATAGTAGTGACATACTGTCGTTCGCTCCTAATACAACCGACACTACACGGGCTCCAAACCTTTGTCAACGCGTCTATGGACGGCCTGACACGCTACTGGTTGACCACCACAAATTCGCAGCGGCGGTTCTTCGCCCACGCCGTCTCATCGTGTCCCGTGTCGGCGGGACGTTCCCTGCCATAGCTGATCGTCGACATCCGACCGGTATCCACGCCCAGTTTGACGAGTTCGTCCCGGGCCGCCAACGCCCGCCGTTCACCGAGCGCGCGGTTGTACTCGGCCGTGCCACGCTCATCGCAATGCCCCTCAACCACCAGCTTGCCGGGGTTCGCCTTGAGATACGCCGCCACGGCTTCCAATTTCGACTCTTCACTCGGGCGAATACGGGCGCTGTCATAGTCAAACAACACGGCGGGAAACTGGCCGTGCTCCGGCAGGCCCTCGGCACCCACCAGCGGGCGTGCGCCCACTCCCGACTCGCCGCCCGCGCCGATTCCCGGAACCGAAGACTCGGAACCGGATGCCGATGGATTGGCACCGGCCCCGCCTCCGCGGTGGCAGCCGGTTGACAGTATCGCGGTGATGAAACCAACCAAGATCGTTTGAGCCAGAAGCTTCCTACTCATGTGAGGCGTTCTCCTTGTAAAATTCGTTTCTTCGCGTCCGCGACTTACGGTCCCCACGCAGGTTCGGACGCGCCCCCTTCAATCACTGGTAACTGTACTTGCTCGCTGGTGACAACGTCAAGCAGATACAATTGCGAGCGCCAGTGCTGTGTTTTTGTAAATACCAAATGTCGGCCGTCGGGCGCCCACGACGGATCGGCGTTGTCGGCGCCGTCCGCGGCCACCGCCGTGACGACGCCGGAGCCGCTCTGGTAAACACCAACCTGGAACTTGCCCCCGACCCGCGACGTCACCGCCAACATCGGCTTCATGTCCGAGTTGGCCGGCGGATGCGACCAATCCGGCTCCGTGTTGTAGCTTGGCGACACCGTCAGTCGCAACGGCGATCCACCGTCCTTGTTGATCTGCCAAATCTGCGGCACCCCACTTTCGTCACTGACATAGGCGATGGCCTGCCCGTCCGGCGACCAGGTGGGCGACGATTCCCCGGCCCGCGTGTGCGTCAATCGCCGCAAATCGCTTCCCTGCGCATTCATCGTATACAACTCGGGATTCCCGTCTTTGCTGAGCGTTAAGGCGATGCTCAGGCCGTCGGGCGAGAATACCGCGCCGGTATTCAGCCCGGGATACGATGCCAGCCGCCGCCGCTGGCCGGTGTACAAATCAACCTCCAGCACATCGGGAAATACATTCTTGTAACTCGTGTACACAATCTTCCGACCGTCGGGCGACCAGCGCGGGCGCACGCTGATCGAACGGTCGTAGGTCAACTGGTGCACGTTGTAACCATCGTAGTCCATCACCGCCAGTTCCTTCGCGCCGTTGTGCGACCACACAAACGCGATTTTCGTCTGGGCGATGCCCCGTTGGCCGCTCAGGGTCTGCACGATGTCGTCGGAGAGCTTGTGCACCACGCGTCGCAGGTCCTGCGCGCTGCCCTGATACGCCTTCGAGAGCGCCACCTTCTTCGTTGCCTGCTGCATCACCATGCACTCCACCACGATGCCATTGTGATCCCCGCGCACCGAGCCGGATTGCACATACTCCGCGCTGCTGACTGGTGCCAGCGAGAAGTAGCCTGACAACCGCAAATCATTCTTCAACACATCGGTCACCTGCCCCGCGATGGCTGCGTCCCCCGTGAATCCAGACACGCCAAAGGAATGTTTCCCCTTGACCACCTCCACTTGCGCGTCCGCGCGGAACACACCGCTGCCAAGCAACGCACCCACGACCGTGACACGCACCGCGCCAGTCGCCACACGAATCAACATCTTCCAAGACTTCTTCACGTCCTATCCCTCCAATCGGAAATTGACCGAGATCTCGGCAAAGTCACCGCCCAACCCCTCCGGCAATGGATCCAGGCGCGGTACGCTATGCGCCGCCGCCAGAGCGGAATCGTCCATCAATTGGTTGCCCGATGAATGCGCCAATCGTACACCGTCGATCCGCCCGTCGCGGGCCACCCGCAACAAAACCGTCGTGACCAGCTTCTTGTCGAAATCACCAGCCTTCCCCGGCTGTTCCCATGCCTCATACATCACATCGTGAACGCGCAGGTAGTACGACCAGAACGGCGACCCTTTGCCGACCCCGCCCGCCATGCCATCGAGCGCTCCATCGGGTGACCCCAAGCGACCATATTTCGATTGCCCGTTGCCGCCGCCCGCCGGACGATTGTCGCCGCCCTCAGAACCACCATCCGCCGAAGCCAGGGCGCTGGCAAACCGTCGCCGAATCGCCGCGGCGCTTTCCGCGGTGCCGCCCGAACCGCTTTGCGTTGATGATTTCGCCGTTGCCACCGCCTTCTTCGTGGTTGTCGCGGATTTTTGGGCTGCCTTGTCAGTCGCTTCCGTTCCCTGGGTCGTCGCGTCCGCCAGCTTCTTCGGCGGCTTGACCGCTGGCTTCTTCGGAATCGCAACCTCGTTGGGATCACTTGTTTCCGGAGGCGCGGCCTTCACTCTTGGCGGAACTGGCTGTGCCGGAGCGACCGACGTTTCCGCCGGGCCGGCTGGGGCGGCTTCGGGCTGGCGAGCCGGCTCGGGTGGCGGCGCGGTGTACTGGCCTCGTCCGCTCCCTGTCCCCGTGGGCAAATCGCCGAGAATGTCCGCGGGCGTGATCAGCTCAACGGCGGCGGGTGCGTTGGACTGCGCTCGATTGATCGCGCCTTCGAAAAAAATAATTCCCCCGATAAGCGCCGCATGCGCGAGGCACGCGACAGTAAAATTTCGCCGGAACCGTTTCTCAATCGTACTCATCGCAAGGCCAGCCCCGATCTCAGCGGGGCAAGCTTCGGCGGCGATTCCTCCTGCGTCATCAGCGCAATGCGCGTGATCTTCGCCGCGTGAAGCTCTTTGAGCACTTCCATGACCGCTCCGTAATTGTTCGCTTCATCTGCTTTGACGAGTATCGTGATGGGCGGCTCCGCCTTGGACAATCGCGCCAAATCCGCGCGCAATTGCTCTGTCGTGATGGCCACGTCGTTAAGGTAGATTTTCCCGCGCCGGTCCACCGACAGCGTGCGCGTTTGTTCGCGCTTGATCTGGTCCGTGGTGCCCTTCGGCAAATTGATGTTCATCCCATACTCGACCACGGGAAAAAAGATGATCACCGCGATGAACAGTTGCATGAACAGGTCCACCAGCGGCATGACGTTGATCTCGCCCAACTCGGGCAGATGTCCGTACCGTTTGCCTCTTCTCGATCCCCGGTTCATGGATCAGTTCGTCACGTAATTATGTTCGACCGCGTTCACAAACTCTTCCGCGAAACACTCCATTTCCATCGTCGCGTGCCGGATGCGCTGCGCCAGCCAGTTGTAGGCAAACAACGACGGCACCGCCACCAGCAGACCCACCACCGTCGCCAGCAACGCCGCCGAGATGCCCGGCGCCACCGCGCCCAGGCGCACCGTGCCGTACTCACCCATCGCCGCGAACACGCTCATCACCCCCCACGCGCTGCCGAGCAACCCGAGGAATGGGCCGCCCGTCACTGCTGTGGAAAGCACGCTCACTTGCGACTCGAGCTTCATGACCTCGGCGTCGATCGCCCGACCGAGCGCGCCGCGCAGGGTGTCGAGATTAACCACGGTCCTCTCCGCGACGCTCACATCGGAATCGACCGCCGTCAGTGTGGCCGGGCCGCCACCGCCAAAGGACTTGTAACCCCCGGCGACCTTGCGCAGATTGCCTTCGTTGCCAAATTGCGCCGACACTTCTTCCGCGCCGAGACGATAGATGTTGTACAGCGGGCAATCCGCCACTTCGTAATTATTGATGAACAGGTGCAGCGGGTCGCGCTCGCGACGAAATTGCGCCAGGAAGGTTTCCCCCGTGCGACGGGCGCGATTAAGTTGTCCCGACTTGGTGAGCATGACCGACCAGGTAAAGGCCGAGCCGAGACACAACAATAGCACAATCACTTTGCCGGGCAGGTCCGCTTGCGCGTAAATCGACAGGATACCTCCGGCTGCAAGTACGACATTCATCCCCAAACCTCCTTGTTTGCCCCGAAAGGCCTTCGGGGCACTCCCCTCTTATACAGCTTTGCGCCCGTCCGTCAAAACTTTTCTCATTTATTCAACACCTGAATCTCTCTGCGGTTGCATCGCCCCACGGTATCTGATAGGTTATATTCGCTCCGACGGAACAGAATGAATCGACGCATTTCGTATCTGACCATCGCCATGGGGGTTGTGCTGACCTACCCATGCTTGCCGACTTTGGCCAAGATGGCCAAGGCCGGCAAGCCTGGCAGTGAAATGAAGTTGGTTTCCATCGACCTCCCCAATAACAAGATCACCGTCTCCGATTCCGCAGGCGAGAATATCGTCACTTATGCGCTGACCCCATTGACAAAGGTTACCGTTAATGGCCAGCCGGCCAAGCTGTCCGACCTGCGCCCCAACATGCACGTGTCGCTTTCCGTGATCCAAGGGGGGAAGACCGCTGACAAGATTGATGCGACCGGTCTGCCCAACAAGAAATCCGACTAGAGCCTTGCGGCGCGAACTCCCGCGGTGATACCGCCGACTGTCTGGTTGCGTTCTTTTCTCTCGAATTCCCGCCAACTCTGCGTTACAGACATCAGAGCTTGCACAAGGAAGATCTCGAATGAGCCAACAGAAAGGCAATAAGACTGTGCCCGCCGATAACGCCAGCGTCACGCCGCGCGCGACCGATTACGCGCAGTGGTACCTCGACGTCATCAAACGCGCCGACCTCGCCGAGCATTCGCCCGTGCGCGGATGCATGGTGATCAAGCCCCACGGCTACGCCATTTGGGAGAAGATGCAGCGCGAATTGGACGACCGCTTCAAGGCCACCGGGCACGTGAACGCGTATTTCCCCCTGTTCATCCCCCTGTCATTTCTCACCAAGGAGGAGCAACACGCCGCCGGCTTCGCCAAGGAATGCGCCATCGTCACCCACCACCGCCTCAAATCCATCGATGGCGAGGTGGTGGTCGACCCCGAATCCAAGCTCGAAGAGCCGCTCGTCATTCGGCCCACCAGCGAAACCATTATCTGGGCACAATACAAAGGTTGGATTCAGAGTTATCGCGACCTGCCGATCCTCATTAATCAATGGGCCAATGTCGTTCGCTGGGAAATGCGCACCCGCTTGTTCCTGCGCACCACCGAGTTTCTCTGGCAGGAAGGTCACACGGCCCATGCGACGGAAGCCGAGGCCATCGAGGAAACCTCCCGCATGCTCGACGTATATGCCGACTTCGCCGAGAACGTCGCCTCCGTGCCAGTCATCAAAGGACGCAAGACGCCCGGCGAACGGTTTGCCGGCGCACTCGACACACTCTGTATCGAAAGCATGATGCAGGACGGCAAGGCACTGCAGATGGGCACCAGCCATTACCTCGGTCAGAATTTCGCCAAGAGCTCCGACGTGACTTTTTTGAGCAAGGACGGGAAACGCGAATACGTGTTTGCCACCAGTTGGGGCGTCTCCACCCGTCTTGTCGGCGCGCTTATCATGACCCACTCCGACGACAACGGTCTCGTGTTGCCGCCGAAGCTCGCCCCCATTCATGTCGTCGTGATTCCCATCTTCAAGAATGATGCGGAGAAAGCGCTGGTCCTCGAAGAAGCCGGCAAAGTCGTCGCGGAACTCAAGTCGCAAGGGCTTGCCGTGAAACTCGACGACCGCGACGGCATCATGCCCGGCGCGAAATACTACGAATGGGAGGCCAAGGGCGTACCGATCCGCGTCGAAATTGGGCCCAAGGATCTCGAGAAAGGCAGCCTCTGTCTCGTCCGCCGGTTCGTGTTGGAGAAAGAGGGCGAAACCGATCAGGAGCTCCGCAAGCGCCGCAAAACATTTCTGCCTCGCGCCGAAGCCATCGCCTCCATCAAACCGACACTCGACACGATGCAGCACGAGTTATTCGAACGCGCCCGCGTCTTCCGCACCAAACGCACCCGCGTCATCAACTCCATGCAGGAGTTCGAGAATTTCTTCGTGAACGAGGGCGGGGGGTTCGCTTGGGTTCACTGGGCCGGCGACCACGACCAAGAAGACGAAATGGCCACGCGCTTCGAGACCTCGATCCGCTGCATCCCGTTCCCCGACCAGATTCCCGACGAAGCCAAGGGCGAAGGCAAATGCATTCTTACGGGCAAACCATCAAGCCAACGCGTTCTGATGGCCCGGGCGTATTAGCGCAAGCCCAATTCTTCTCGCACCTGCACTCGATCAAAGGGTGATTGCTCATGCTCGCGCAGCATCTTACCATGGCGCGCGAATCCCATGACACTCTCGAACCGACCGAATGACGCGGCACCCGGCGGCATGCGTGGCGCGACGCGCATGCATGATCCCAGCGAAGCCGAGCACGACCGGATGCGGCGGCGTTTGATGAATGTGGCCTTTGTCGTGATGTTGCTCGCAACCCTGGCGCAACTTCATTGGAGCGACCCGCACGGATGCACCTGGCTCGGGGCCGTGTTGCTGATCGGAGCCGGCGTGCCGTTGGGATTGGCAGTAAAGATCTTCGAGCTTCGGTTCAAGATGGCGGCAGCAGAACGCCGGGCCGTGTTGCGCGAATTGCCGGCCCGTCGAAAAATGGAATTGGTGTTCTACGGCCTGCTCGCCAGCGTCGTGTTTGTGCAACAATCCCGCTCGATCATCTGGCCGCTGTGGGGCGTCTGGCTGTACGATTTCATCACCTACTATCACGATCGCCCCGAACGCATCCGCCATCTCTACGCGGTCACCGCGATAATGGACGAACTTCGCCAGTTTCCCGCGCCATGGCTCTGGACGCTGCCCGCGCTGACTTGGGAGATCTTCAGAATGACAAGAGCGCATTGATGCCGCGCTCGTCCTTGCTCGGGGTGATGACGGCAACGTTGAGACGGTTGTTACGGAAGAGGTCCGCGGCGGTGGTCTGCACGTCCTCCGTCGTGACCGCGGCGATCCGTTCCTCGACTTCGGCCGGAGACTGAATCGATCCGTACGCCAGCAAATGTTCGCCGATCCACATCATGCGGTTGGCGGTGCTTTCCAAGCCCAGCCGCATCTGGCCGATCGCATAATCTTTCGCGCGCCGCAGTTCCACCGTCGATGGCGGCTGCTTCGAAAGTTTCCGCAACTCCACCAGAATCAGCGCCAGTGCCCGGTGCAATCGCTTGGTGTCCAGCCCGGCGGAAACCAGCAACGCCCCCGTGTCCGCGAAGTAGCTGGTCGAGGATTGGATGGAATACGTCAGGCCATGCTGCTCGCGGATCACCTGGAAGAGCCGGGAACTCATATTCTCGCCGAGGATCACGCTCAACACTTTCAGGGCGTAGCGGCGCGAATCGTGGCGCGAATACCCGCGCACGCCAATCGCCAGGTGAGATTGCTCGCAATTCTTGTTGAAAAACCGCAGACGCGGCGCCCGCTGCTGTTCGCGAGCCGGCGCAAACGTCGGTGACCGACCATTGCGCGGCAGGGTCAGCATTCGTTCCACACGCGACACAATGTCGTCGTGTTGGCAGCGACCCGCCACGGCGACGACCGTGTTGGCTGACACGTACTTTCTATGTTTGAAGCTGAGAAGCGCGCGCCGATCCATTGCGTCGAGCGTTTTCGCCGTACCGGTGAGCGAACGGCCCAACGGATGTTCGGGCCAGAGCGTTTCCGTCAGCAGCTCATGCACGTAGTGATCGGGCTGGTCGCGGTACATGAGCAGCTCTTCCTTGATGACGCCCCGCTCCTTGTCGATATCGGCGGCAGCGAACCGCGGATGAAGATACATGTCCGTCAGCACATCCAGCAGCGTATCCAGATGCTCGTGACTGGCCTTGGCATAGTAACAAGTCGTTTCTTCGCTGGTGAAGGCGTTCAGGTAACCGCCAATACCTTCCACGGTCTGGCTGATCTGTTTCGCGGTGCGGCGAAGCGTCCCCTTGAACAGCAAATGCTCGATGAAGTGCGACGCGCCGCTCAGCCGCGACGGTTCGTACCGACCGCCGACACCCACCCACACGCCGAGGGAGACACTTTCCATATGCGCCATTTCAGCGGTCGCCACGCGCACGCCGCTGGGGAGTTGTGTGATTGTAAACATGATTGGCTCAGACGCCGTTGATTCCTGCCACGAAATCGATAACCAGATGGCTCATTTCCACCATTATTGCCCCACCACGCCGACAGGTCAATCACTTGCGATGGACCGCGAGCGCATGCGCGAATTCACCATTCGCGAACTCATCGAGCGCGAGGCAAGCGACGTCATCGCCAGCATGACCAACCGCAGACGCACTGAACACAAGTGTCCAGTGCGTCAAATTCCTTGACATTTCGGTGCGGCATTCTGCCACGAATTTGTTCATTACAAGAGCAACACGGCTGCTACACCCGTTCACAACTTGCGCATCGAGAGTGTGTTACGCCGCCCGTCCCCAATTGCGTCCGTTTGTTGGCATACCCCCCGCTAATGGCTCCGTGGCGCACACGAGCTGACTCTTCGAGTTGCGATAAGGAAGCAACGGCGGCATGAGCCGCCGAACCGGAAGCATCCGGGCGGGGATGGATAGCGTGTTCGTCAATTCATGGCGCAACGAGTAGCGACGCGTAACTCACCGCGGGCCGTGCCAGGGTTCAGAGCCCTGAACAAACAGGAGGGAGATGCGATTATGAGCAACATTCCGTGCCGTTGTAACTCGGCTTACACGCTGTGGTCTTGGGCAGTTGGTTTGGCGGCAGCCTCGATATTCGCAATCACGCCCGCAAATGCGGCGGTGACCTTTGGCGGGAGTGCCGCAGGCAACGATGCCGGTGAGACCAATTCCGCGACGGCCACCTTCGCGCTTTCCGTGTCGGGCACAACCACGGACCTTGTTATCACCCTGACCAATACGGCCGACTACAAACCGAACGACCCGCCGGACATGCTCACGGCAGTATTCTTCACGCTGGCGGGCGATCCGACGCTCACGAAGGTGTCCGGCCTGCTGGGCGCCGGCAGCGGCGCGGTGGAGAGTGGCACCAACCTGACAATCGCCGGTGGCGTCATCGGCGGCTCGTGGGCCTATGCGGCCGGCCTGCGCGGCGCTCCCGGAGGCGCGAACGAAGGAATCAGCTCGACCGCGTATTCCTTCTTTGGCCCCTGCAACCTGTTCCCAGGTAGCAAGCTCCCCGGGGATTGCAACCCGCCGGACGGAGTAGCCGGCGGATTGACCTCCGTTATCGACGACGGCAGCAAGTATGACGGAGGACTCAAAGGGCTGCCGTTCATTAAGGACAGCGCCGTATTCACGCTGAGTTGTGTTCCCGCCAGCTTCAGTTTACCGGAAATCTCCAACGTGAGTTTCAGTTACGGATCAATCCCCGATCAGGTGATCGCGGCGATGCTGGTGCCCGAGCCGAGCGTCATCGCCCTCACCGGAGCGGGCCTTCTGTTCCTGGGCGTGTTCGGTCGGAAACGCCGCTGACACAAGCGTCGGTTGATTCAACCAATCCGCTGAGAAAGCTCACTTCGCCTGGTCCATGCCCCGAAAAAACGTGGTCGCCAACCGCCCCACCGGTACTGTCGCCTGCGGCGGACGAAGCAACCAGCGAATGGGGCAAGCGCGGGGACCGATGACCGTCGCCGAACAAACCCGGCGGCAACCTGCCGGACTACATCAATCCCAATTCCTTCAAACTCGCAAAATCCTGGTCGCGACCGTCGGTGCGGTGGCCGAGGATGATGTGGTCGAGGACGGAGATGTTGAGCAGTTCACCGGCTTTGACCAGCCGCTTGGTGATCGTGATGTCCTCGGCACTCGGCGTCGGGTCGCCGCTGGGGTGATTGTGCACGAGAATCATCGATGCGGCGGAGCAGGCGATGGCGTCCTTGAACACTTCGCGCGGCTCGACGATGCTGGCGTTGAGCGACCCGCGTGAAATCGGCGCGCGCTTGATCAGGCCGTTCTTGGTGTTCAGCAGCAGCACGTGAAACTCTTCGCGGTCGAGTGTGCGCATCTCTTCGCGCACGCAGGCGGCAGCGTCCTGGGGTGAACTGATGACCTTCTGCTTGTCGCGCGCGCCGACACTGAGGCGGCGGGCCAATTCGAACGCCGCCTTGAGCTGGATCGCCTTCGTCTGGCCGACGCCCTTGGTTTTCGCGATGGCTTCCAACGGCGCGCGGGCCAGTTCCTCGAGCGAGCGGAAGTCGCGGAGCAGTTGCTGGGCGAGTTGCACGGCGGATGTGCCCTTCATTCCCGTGCGCAGGAGGATGGCGATCAACTCGGCGTCCATAAGGGCCGCAGCCCCGCGTTCCTTGAGTCGCTCACGCGGGCGGTCGCCTTCGGGCATCTCGCGAATGAGATAGGTGGTCATGGGAATACCGCCCATGGACACGAATAGACGGGCATGTGATTCGCGCTCATTTGCGTTCATTCGCGGTTGACTTGTCGTTGAGCCGCTTGTGCAACTCATCCCAGGGGAACTGCGAACCAGGGCACTCACTGAATTCGCCGATCACTTCCCCGTGGCCGAGAACGTGGTCGTCGGGAATGTGGAACTGTTCCTGAAGTCCGTGGATCAGAAGCGCCAGCGAGTCGAGTTGCTTCGACGTCGGCTGGTCGACCGAGAAGTTTCCGACCAGGCAGATGCCAATGCCGTGCTCGTTGATGTAGGCCTGGCGGCAGTGACCGCCGTGCATCTGACTGATCCACCGCGGGCCCGTCTCAATGTAGCCGTCGGGCCTGCCGTCCGTGCCGTTGTCAATGACAAAGTGGTAGGCCAGACCGTTGATCATTCCCCGGGCGCGATGAGCCGCGTCAAAGATCGCCGCCGAGCCGACCCGCGTGGCGCTGTGGTGGATGATGATCCAGTCCCAGTCGCGGCTTGGCACGGGACTGTCGGCCGCCAGCGGCTCCAGCAGCAAACACAGCACCGCGAGAACGAGCAGAAACGGCCTTCCCGTGGCGAGGTTCATTTTCGATTGCCGTCCTTCACAACGTAGGGAGCCAATTCACCGGCGAGCACTTTCGGGATTTGCGCCCGCAGCACAACGTTGCCATCTTCCATTTCGCGCGCCGTGACGTAGCCGCTCCGATACACCAGAGCGATCGTCTTGGCGCGGTCGTGGGGAATCGACAACGTCACATTCACGCGGCGATCCGTCAATCGGTTGGCGATCTCCTCGAGCAACTCGTCGAAGTGGGTGCGATTCGTCGCCGAGATCGGCACGGCGTGATCGAATTCACGGCAAAACTTCTCCAGCACGGTCGAACCATCGTCCAACTGGTCGACTTTGTTGAGTGCGACCACGGTGGGTTTGCCCCAGGCATCGATTTCCTTCAACACAATCTCGACGGCTTTCATCTGCTCGCGGGCCTGTGGATGACTGACATCGACCATGTGCAACAGCAAATCCGCTTCCACGACTTCTTCCAGCGTGGCCTTGAACGACTCGACGAGATGATGAGGAAGTTTGCGGAGGAAACCAACCGTGTCCGACAACAGAATGTTCTGGTTGTTCGGCATGCGCAACTTGCGCGTGGTCGGGTCGAGCGTCGCGAACAGTTTGTCCTCGGCCAGCACGTTGGCACCGGTGAGCGCGTTCAGCAACGTGCTCTTGCCGGAGTTCGTGTAGCCGATGATCGCCACGTGCGGCCAATGCAGACGCTGCCGGCCGCCGCGCTCCACGCGCCGGTTCTTCTGCACTTCCCCCAGTGCGTGTTCGAGGCGGTGGATTCTCTCCTGCACGCGGCGACGGTCCACTTCGAGCTGTTGTTCACCAGGACCGCGCGAACCGACCCCACCGCGTTGACGCGACAAGTGCGTCCACAATCCTGCCAGCCGCGGCAACATGTAGTGAAGTTGCGCCAGTTCGACCTGGATCTTGCCTTCCCGCGTGCGCGCCCGTTGCGCGAAGATATCGAGGATCAGTTCGGTGCGGTCGATCACCTTGACATTCGGGCCGAGGCTTTCGCTGAGGTTGCGTCCTTGCGCCGGGGAAAGATCGTCGTCAAAGATCACCAGGTTGGCGCCCGTGTCGCGGCAACGCGCCGCCAGTTCTTCGACTTTGCCCGAGCCAATGAAGGTCGCCGCCTCGGGCGTGTTGCGTTTCTGGCTGATGAGATCGATGACCTCGGCACCGGCGGATTCCGCCAATTCGCGAAGTTCTTCGAGGGAATCTTTCACGGCCCACTTGTCGTGGCCGGGCCTCTCCAACCCAATCAGCAGCGCGCGCTCGCGGAGCGGCTCCTGCGTGTCATACATCTTCAACGTGCCGAACTTTTCTCCTGTTGATGAAAAAGGTCACCGACGCGGCTTGCCGTCTCTGAAGGCTGTTCCCCGCGCCCGATTTCGATCCACTGTAATCGAGGCTCACGACGAAACCAAGTTAATTGTCGTTTGGCCAGTTGCCGGGTGCGCGTTTTGATGAGCGCAACGGCTTCGGCAAGGGACAGGTCGCCTTGCACGTGCGCCACCAATTCGCGGTAACCGGCCGCCTGCATCGCCGTCGCATTCTTCTCCAAGCCCAGTGGCAGCAGTCGGCGTACTTCGTCCACCCACCCGGCGGCTATCTGTTCCTCGACACGCCGGTCAATGCGCTCGGTCAGATCGGCTCGCTCGCGTGTCAGACCAAATGCCGGCAGGCTCCGTCGGGCGAAATCCGTGTCCCACTGTGTTTGCAACTGCCGGATTGGCTGGCCCGTTTCGCGAAACACTTCCAGCGCGCGCACGAGCCGACGGGGGTTGTGCCGGTCAATACCCCGCGCAGTCACGGGGTCCAGGCGCTGCAGTTCCTCAAACAACTCCGGGGCGCTCCGGCCTTCCAGACGGGCGCGCAATTCCACATTTCGCGACGGTCCCTCGAACAGCCCGTGCCGCAGAGCGCGCACGTAGAGCCCGGTTCCACCGACCACGAGCGCGGTTTTTTCGCGCGCCTGGATGTCCTGGATCGCCTTGTTTGCCAGATCGACAAAGCGTTTCACGTCGAACGGCTCGTTGATGTCGCACACGTCGATGAGGTGGTGTGGCACGAGCGAACGCTCCGCGGCGCCTGGCTTGGCCGTGCCAATGTCCATGCCGCGATAGACCTGCATCGAGTCGGCCGATACGATTTCTGCGTCCAACCGTCCGGCCAACTCCAACGCCACCGCGCTCTTGCCGACCGCCGTTGGGCCGACGAGGAAGAAGGTTTGCATCCGTTCGACATTATACACAAAGTCTGCCATTCTGACGGGAAGGAACCATCGGCATCATGAGCGAGTTCATTACCTTGTCGGTCCGCGTTACGCCGCGGGCGAAACAGAACCGGGTGCAACCGCAGGAGGATGGGTCTCTAAAAGTTTATGTCACCGCTCCTCCCGAAGATGGGCGCGCGAATGAGGCGGTCGTGCAGGTGATCGCGGATTGGCTCGGAGTGAAGCGCCGAGACGTCGAGATCGTTCGCGGCGCGACAAGCCGCAATAAGATCGTCCGCGTTGCCAAAGCCGGGACAGCGCAAGTCTAGGCAACGGATTTTTGTTGAATTCCCGCGGGTTTCTCGGTATTCTTCCGCGTTGGGGAATCCTTCGTGAAGATGTACCGCAGTTGCCGTGGAGCCTTGCGCACGGGCCTGTTGGTCTGTACGTTCACGGTACTCTCCGCGCCCGTGCTTTCTGCTGAGACGAGTCAATCGACCAATGCCGCGTCACGCGTCCGCGATGACCGGTCCGCCGCGGTCACGCTCGCGCTCCAGGCGATGCAACAACTCCAGGCTCAGCAGCGGGCCACGTTGCAAGCGGTGGAAGAAGCGCGCCAACAATCCGAAGCCGCGTCGAAACGTTATGAGCGGCGCATCGAATCGTTGTATCGTGTACTCTTCGCTCTCTGTGCGGTTGTGACCATCGCCGCCCTTGGCGTGGCGTTCTACGTATCGTCGTTGCTGAGCAAGCTCCGCGGCGGGGCACCATTGCCCGCAGTCCTCAAATGGTCGCTTTCCACGGCGGCACGCACCCCCGATACCGCGTCGCACGTGGGCGCCCTGCTCGCCCGTGGTCAGGCGTTGCTGGAGCAACGACACCCGATGGACGCGCTGGCCTGGTTCGAGCAGGCCATTGCGCTGGACGGGAACACGGCCGATGCGTTCATCAAGAAAGGCGCGGCGCTCGAACGTCTCGGACGTCTCGACGAGGCGCTGGCCAGTTACGAGCGCGCCCTCGGGCTCGACGACTCGCACGCCGATGCGTACATCGGCAAGGGCAACGTCCTCAACCGCCTCGAACGCTATCAGGAAGCCCTCGTCTGTTTCGAGCAGGCCGCCGATCACCAACACCATCTCCACTCGTTGCCGCACGCGGTGTCAGCTTCGCTTTGACGCGGGCGACGCGTTCGGGGTTGAACCGCGGGCCGCGGTGACGTAGCCATTACTGGTCGCAGGCACGGAGGTTTGCGCCACCCGCATGAGCGCGCAAGGCATGCCGACGGCGCCTGGTGGAAACGCGAACACGTTGGCCATTATCTTCCACCGCTCTCGCCGGAGAATGAGAGTTTCCGGGAAGCGCTGAAGGAGTAAGGCTGGTTGGAATAAAGATGTTCGGGCGATGCGTTTCGGCTTGAGACAGGAGCAACGCGGCGGTAGCGTAAAAAGAAGATGAGTGGGATTGGCCAATACGAAGCCAGTTACGAGTACATCCCCAGCTTCGCTAGAAAGGCGTATCTTGTCGTCTTCTTCCGCCGGTGTGGTCTCTTTTTCATCTTTTCCGCCGTCCTGTTCGCTGTTGGTATCGTTGGACTCCGGAGTTCTGACAATGCGCCGGTTTCATTTATCATATTTGGCATCGTAACCGTCCTGTGGTCGTCATGGGTTGGCGGCTACCGCGCCTCGGGTCGCAACGCTGCCCGTCTTCCTGACCGGGCAATGCGCATTGCACTGAGCGATGAGGCGCTTGCGGTGCAGTCAAGTTGGGTGACGACCTCGCTTCGTTGGGCAGCAATTAGGGTCGTCTTTGAAGCTCGCGGCGTCTGTGTTCTGATGCGTCGCGATTCTTTCTATTACATGGCGTTTCCGTCGTCCGCACTTACTCCAGATGCCCGCGACTTGCTTGCGCGCAAAGTTCGTGAGGCTGGAGGAAGGGCACGTCTAAAGGAACGGTGACCTCCATTTGTGTTTACTGTGGTTCGAGTCCGGGAAATGACCCGGCGTTTTTGCAGGCGGCGCGAGAGGTGGGAACGCTGATCGCGAAGCGCGGCCTCACCCTCGTGTATGGTGGGGGGAACACCGGGCTGATGGGCGCGGTGGCGGATGCGGTGCTGGCAGCGGGCGGGCGCGCGGTCGGGGTGATTCCCGACCATCTCGTCCAAAAAGAGGTCGGCCACAACGGGCTGACGGAACAGCACGTTGTGGCCACGATGCACGAGCGCAAAGCCAAGATGGCAGCATTGGCGGACGGTTTCCTGGCGTTGCCCGGTGGCGTCGGCACGCTGGAAGAGATTATTGAAGTGTTCGTCTGGATGCAGCTTGGGTTGCACGCCAAGCCCTGCGCCCTGCTCAACGTGAACGGCTATTACGACCCACTCGTGAAATTCCTCACGCATATGACCGAGTCACGGTTTTTGCGTCCCGAGCAGTTGTCACAGTTGATCGTCGCCCGCGAGCCGTCGGAGGCGTTAGATCGCTTGCAGTCATTCGCGCCGACGACCGTGGAGAAATGGATCGATCGAGAGCAATCGTTTTGAAAGTCGCCTCCAGCCTGCTTTCGGCTTGCGAGACCGGCCGCGTCGCGATATTCTCCGTGCTGGTGTGAAACAAGCGGGGAAGTAGATGGGGTAATCGACATCTCATTGAAAGGAGCCGTCATGGAAACACCGCCAGCGTCCGAGAAGAAATGTACCTGTGCGTGTCGCAAAGTGGTCGGGTTGTGCGTCGCGTTAATCGGTCTGACGTTCCTGCTGGGGGCGTTGAACATCCTAACCGCAAGAGCCGTGGAAATTCTCTGGCCCATACTCCTGCTTTTCATCGGAGTGGAGTTGGTGATCTGCGGCAAGTGCAAGTGCTGCGATAAAGCGTAAC
>Ga0116126_1000075_pt1 | contig 87781 bp, 73 predicted proteins | sample June2015DPH_16_5_FD_89730 | JGI IMG/M metagenome (GOLD analysis project Ga0116126, IMG submission 89730) | Peatland microbial communities from SPRUCE experiment site at the Marcell Experimental Forest, Minnesota, USA - June2015DPH_16_40 | ecosystem: Environmental > Terrestrial > Soil > Wetlands...
CGAACCACCGGGAAAGCGCGCGGGCAGAGGAAGTTTTTCCGGTGCCGGGCGGTCCGACAAAGAGGATTTTGCCGATTTCAAAAAGGCCGATGGACTTGAGGTAGTCCCTGTGCTCGAGGGCCTTGCCGGCCTTTGCGATCTCGTCCAACTGCTCGTTGCTCAGCACGAGATCGTCCAGGCTGTTTCTTACGTCTTCAGGAAGCTTTATGGTCACCAGCTTTAGTAATTCTTCGGATTCCTCCCCGTAGAGCTTCTCCACTCTGGCGTGCAGCTTGCCGGAGCGGGCCAGAATTGACTGATTGACCACCCTTGCTTGAGGGTAACTCACATCGGGGTCGAATTTCTGGTAGTAATGGGCAAGCACGGGGTTTTCGAGTATCGCTTCGGAGACGTCCTGAGAGGCGAACCAGGCGGCGGCGGCATCGAACTCGGCCAGCCGGATCAGGCGGCCGGCGCCGTCGATTTCCACGAAAGGCAGATCAGCTAATATCGGTTCAACATTATTTGCGCCGCATATCTTTTCGGCATCCTCGCTGCTCACCAAAATGGGCCTGCGCACGGCTTCAATCCGCGAGTCGAAATAGTTGTTCCTGATATCAGGCGGCAGATCGGCTTCCATGAGTTTGTGGACACGGTTGTAGATCTCGGCGGTGAGGAGCAGTTCAACGAGTTCAACGGCGTCAGCTTTTTGAGTCTGCATTTTCCCAATCTCCGATAAGAGACAAAAAAACTCTATCTCCAATGAGCATTAGTGTCAATATCGGGCAGATAGAGGCACGGATGAGAGTTTTTGCTTTCCCTTTTATAAAAGCCGGATTAAATACCCGTTGAAATCAGCAGGTCGGCGCCGGGATGTTTTGTTTGCGGGCTCAAATCTTCTAATGGACTCACAAGTTTTGCCGGAGAGAAGTTTTTCCCATGTTAAAAAAAGCTCTCAAGTATTTGTGGCCGTATAAGTTTCCGTTTCTGATTGCGCTAGCTCAGGTTTTTATCATAAGTGGCTGCGAACTGCTCAAGCCCTGGCCGCTAAAGGTTATAATTGACAACGTCCTGAGCGGCAAACCCGCTCCGTGGGGATTGCAAAACGTCTTTAGCCCCGCAAGTCTTCTGATTGTGGCGGTGATCGGCCTGGTTATTATCTATATAGTTCTTGGCGGCATCACTCTGTTGAACAACTACACAACCATCAAGATAGGCCAGAAGATGGTAAATGACATGCGCGGGGACCTCTATGCCCACCTCCAGCGGCTTTCACTTGCCTTTCACAACCGCCGCAAAGTGGGAGATCTCCTGTACCGGGTTACCGCCGACACATATGCCATCCAGAGCCTCACAATGAACGGGGTCTTCCCGATCCTCAGCTCCCTGGTTCTGCTGGCCGGTATGTTCTTCGTGATGATGAAGATCGACTGGCAGCTTACGGTTCTTTCACTGGCGGTTTGCCCCATACTGTTGGTATCCATCACGCTGATGAGCCGCAGGATAACAACGGCCGCCATGTTTGCACGCCAGCAGGAAAGCGAGGTCTATTCGGTTGTGCAGCGGGCCATGTCGGCAATACGGATCATCCAGGCTTTTACCAAAGAAGAGGAAGAGCACCGCAAGTTTATGAGCGCGAGCAACCAGAGCCTCGGAGCAAGCCTTAAGCTGTACACTCTTCAGACATTTTATTCGGGCATTGTCAATGTGGTGATGGCCGTAGGGACCGCGCTTGTCGTCTTTGTGGGCGCCAGACATGTCATGAGCGGGCAGATAACCGTGGGGGAGATAATAATCTTCACGGCCTACCTGGCCTCACTATATGGTCCTCTGAACACGATCTGTCAGACCTGGGGGCTGATTCAGGGCGCCAAAGTCGGTGTGGAGCGTGTTTTCGAGATACTCGAAGTCGAAAAAGACCTCAAGGAAGGGACCCGGGCGTTTCCAAAATCGGGAACCAAGGGAGAAGTGGTCTTGGAAAACGTCTTCTTCCATTACGCATCCGAGCAGCCGGTGCTGAAAAATATCAATCTGATAGTCAAACCAGGGGAGAAAATCGCCTTTGTGGGTCCGACTGGTGTCGGAAAATCGACACTGGTGAGCCTGATTCCACGGTTCTACGATCCTCGCTCAGGAAGGGTCCTGCTAGACGGTATCGACCTGCGCGACTACCAGTTGAAGTCGCTTCGGCGCCAGGTTTCCATGGTGCTTCAGCCTCCCCTGGTCTTTCCGGTTTCGGTGCTGGACAACATAGCTTACGGCAGGCCCGAAGCCAGGCTTGAAGAGGTGATCTCCGCCGCCAAACTTGCCCGGATACACGAATCGATAGAGAGGCTTCCGGATAAATATGAAACCATAGTGGGCGAGCAGGGCGCAACACTTTCAGAGGGAGAGCGGCAACGCATAACGATTGCTCGAGCTATTTTGCGAAACTCGCCGATTCTGATTCTCGATGAGCCGACTTCTTCGGTTGACGCCGAGACGGAATTTCTTATCATGGAGGGATTGGAACAACTGACCTCGTGCCGCACAACCTTCATCATTGCCCACAGGCTATCGACAGTCCGAAAGGCAGACCGGATCATCGTGCTTGGCAAAGGCGAGATTATCGAGGAGGGTCCTTTCAACGGTCTCATCAGGGCACAAGGCCCTTTCGCCGCGCTCTACCAGTCTCAATTCGGCCTGGACGAGCAGGGAAGGGCAATTGAATAGACAATCTCAGTGCAGGGACCGGCTTTTGAGGGTATTGTTTTTGCATGGATATGTGATGTCATCTTGGTTATTAATTATAAAGCATTGGGAAAAATTAAATAATTAAGATCGTAAGTGACGCCAAAGTGGCTGGCCCACCCCTTCCGACGCCGCTTTTTGTGCGTCCCGGCGACCGTTCGCAGCGGCGCGGTCCAGCCAGAGGTGTTTTTATGAAGCGTGGGAGCGCATTATTATATGCCGTTTTTGCAATTATATTCGGCGGCACGGTTATATGTGCAGCGGAGCAAATGACCGTCGAGCAGTACTTGCAAGATCTGTCGGTTTTGTCTCCGGTGGCTGAAAGCTCCATCAAGGACCTGCTTGAACAAAAACAACATCGGGTCCCGGCGGCTTTCTCCAAATTTGATCCCTTTTCTTATATACCTCATGGCCAACTTTCAGTCCCTCCCGGCGTCCGGGTTATGGTTTTCTCACCCCATCCGGACGATGAATCGATCGCGGCCTCGGGACTGATTCAACGAGTGCTCGAAAATGAGGGTAAAGTCCAGGTAGTCTTTGTAACAAACGGGGATGGCTACACTTACGCCATTCGCCTCAGGGTGAAGAATGCGCGCATTTCCGGCAAAGATTTCATCGAATACGGGAAAAAAAGGCAGGAAGAAGCGGTCCACGCTTTATGCGAACTCGGTTTCCAGCCTGAGGATGCCATTTTTCTGGGTTTCCCCGATGACGGCATAGAGGGCCTGTGGGAATCCTACTGGTCTAACCTCAAACCGTTTATATCTCCTCACACCCTGTTCGACCGGCCTCACAGAAAAGGTATGAACCGATGGGTGAAGTACTCGGGCGTGAGTCTAAAGGATGAGATCGAGCGTGTGATCAAGGAATTTTCGCCCGACTGGGTTGTGCTTCCAGATCCGCGCGACTGGCATCCGGATCATGCAGCGGCCGGGGTCTTCGTCCTGGACGCGCTGCGAACCATTTACTCCGATGAAGGTACCTTTCCGGCCAGAGTGCTGACCTATGTGGTTCATTACCCTGGTTACCCGGTCGACAGTGACTGGTCCAAGCGGATTTCCGTCACCGGGATTGGCGGACGCGGCATGGTTTCGTGGGAAACTCTGGCCGCTACGAAGTATATGACTTTGCCTCTTAGCCCGGAGGAGATTGAAGGCAAGCGGCGAGCTTTAATTTCGCATGTCAGTCAGCTCCAGATGCTGCAATGGTTTTTTCGAAACTATCTGCTGCCTTCCGAGCTGTACGGAAGCCTTGATTTAACGCAGGTCATTACAGTCCCCCTGGAGTACGCCGCCTATTACAAGCACCTCGCGGAGGCCGATGAATCTCCCCCGAAGGCTGAGGACGATCAATAAAATCATAGAATACCGGCCGGCGCTCATGCATCCGCCGAGGCGGCCAAATTTGGGATATGCCGTATCCCTCCGGGAAATCGATCGTTGCCTGTTAATCTTTAAGAGGTTTATTTTGCGTCCATGATTCGACATATGATTGTGCTGCTGGTTCTAATATCGCTCTGTCAGTTGGTTTTCGCCCAGGACTCCGAAATGCGAATCCCCCCGGCCCACCTCTCAGCAAAAGGGGACTTCGAGGGCAAAAAATGGAGCACGGCTGATATCGACGGCGTCCAGTGGCTGATCGATCCGGATGGGAAACCTTTCTATTCAAAGGGGGTCAATTTCGTTGCTCCCGGCAAGGAGAGTGAAAAGAGCAGGTGCGGGCAAGCGTACTGCTGGTCGAATTTCTACACTTCCATCGGGCAATGGCGCGAACAGATCTCAAGGCAGCTTAGAGATTGGGGATTCAATACTTTGGGGGGATGGTCCGACGGCTCGCCCGATCTGGGGTTCCCGCTGATGGTTGATTTGGAACTCGGCCGGCATTCACGCTTCCACTGGTTCGATCCCTTCGATCCGCAAATGGAGCAGAAGACCCTGGAAAAGGCCAGAGAGCTTACGGCCGCCTATAGGAACCTGCCTCAACTAATTGGATACTTCAGTGACAATGAAATCGGCTGGTGGAATTCAGCTCTTTTCATCTGGTTTTTGAAGGCGCCCTGGGAAAACCACACCAAGCAGTTCCTGTGGGAAATGATTTACGATAACTATAAGGGGAACTGGAAGGCTTTTCTCACCGATTGGTCGCCTCAGGGAGATACCAGGGGTTTTGAGGATTTGAAGAAGGCGGGAGCGAGTCTGAAACTGAGGCCGGGCGGCAACGGCATCCGATTGGTGGACAGATTCATGAGCGCCTGTGCTAAGCGCTATTACGAACTTATGTACAAAGCCATTCGTACGGCACACCCTGGTGCGCTGGTGCTTGGCGACAGGCTTCCGCTTTATTATCACCAGGACGTGATCCTTGCGATGGGCGACAATGTTGACGTGATTTCGACCAACTACAACGTTGATGTCGCCGACGGCTGGGTTGCTCCGTACTTCTTCGAGGGGTTAGGCAAACTCAGCCACAAACCTGTGCTGGTAAGCGAGTTCTTCTTCGCAGCGGCCGAAAACGGGAGCGGCAACCGCAACGAGACGGCCAGAAATGTCCATGCAAAACCCGGTCATCTCATGACGGTCCATACTCAAGCGGAGAGAACGTGGGGAGCAGGCGTCGCCCTGCTCAGCTTCGCAAGGTTCCCCAACGTGGTCGGCACGCACTGGTTTCAGTACTGCGACGAGCCGTTCGGAGGACGCGAAGACGGTGAAGACTATAACATGGGCCTTGTCGACATATCGAACAGGCCATACCACGCGTTGACGCTGAATTTCAAGAACCTCAATCCTGTACTGGAGTTGGTGCACGCAGGGAGCGCAGGGCAGTCGAAAAAAGGGGCCGCCAATGACGCACAGGGGGGGAAGAGTCCGCAAAAGAGCTCCGGGAATCAGCCTGTCAGGATAGTCCGGGCGGGTTACCGAATTGACGTTCGCGACCAGTCGCTGGTCAAGTGGGAAAAGGGCAAAACTCTGCTTCGCGGCTTTATCGCCCCGGCCCCGTATGTCCCCTTTGGAGACGTGCACCTTACATGGAGACCGGAGGGTTTTTACCTTTTCAGCCTTTCGGACACCTACGTTGACCCGAATTTCCTGGAATACAAGGCCGGCTTTCCCCGGTCCGAGGCATTCCAGCTTCATTTTACAGTCGAGGCGGATGGCAAACCGCGCCACCTGGCCGTCTATCTCATCCCTGAGAACAATTCTTCCTATCCTGACGGGTTTGAGATAAAGCCCGTGGTTTTTCGGCTGCAAAAGGGCCTTCCCGATCAAGAGCTGTCCCCGGAGGGGCACGTGCAAAGGATAGAAAAATCTTTGCCTCACATGGCCGTCGAAGCATTTTTCCCCGCAAAATGGTTCGGAGTCGATGAGCTGAAGCGGGGGATGCGCCTCAGGGCAAACATCGCGCTTGTGAGCTATTTTCGTGAGTTTGCAATGGTCTGGGCGGGAAAGCCCCAATTGGAGCAGATATCGGACCCGCAGGTTTTCACGGAAATCGTGCTGGAGTAATGCTGGTAACCCACGCCGGCCCACCCACGCCGGCCCACCCGCGTGGCGCGAGGAGCAGGACTGAGGCGGGGAGCGGGGAGTGACACTAACCCTGGACTAATTTATGCAGCCCCTTCGGTGCAGAAATCCAGATCACTGGTACTCATTTGCCGGAAGACCCAGATAAGCCTATCATGCGAGGGAGAAAGAACAAATGATTGTCAGCACCAGTGGTAAAGAGCCGTACGCCACGATCTCTACTGATGGAAAAAGTGAGGCTGCATGCGACACGACCTTCGATAAAGGAGAGGGAGGCTCGGGGTTTCGTCCTCACGATCTGCTTGAGGCGGCTTTCGCCTGTTGTCTCAATATAAGTCTGCGAATGGCGGCGGATAAACACAAAATCCCTCTGCGTGAGGCAAAGGTAAGCGTGTTGCTCAACAGGGACGATCCCGAGCAGACTATTTTCGAGTATGCAGTTGAGCTGCAGGGGGATTTAACTGTACAACAGAGCCGGAAGCTATTGAAACTGGCAGCGTCATGTCCGGTCAGCAGAACGATGTCAAAGAAAATATCGTTTTGCCGCTCCTCGCCTGCGCCGGCTTTGTAGGGGTATTTGAAAGAAGTTTCTTCGAATGGTTGACGGATCCCTTCAATTCGAACGTCACTTGAAGATTGTGCCCATATGCGTTAGAAGATAACCTGGTTCTTAGCGTTCGGTTGGTTTCCATACTGAAACACCCGATGAGACAGGCGGGAAAATGTTCGATAATCTTTCGGATAAATTTCAAAAGATATTCAAGAACCTGCGGGGCCAGGGAAAGCTAACCGAGGCCAATATAAAGGAGGCGCTTCGAGAGGTTAGGATGGCGATGCTCGAGGCCGACGTCCATTATAAGGTGGCCAGGGATTTCGTCGCCGGGATTGCTCAAAGGGCCGTGGGGCAGGAGGTGATGCAGAGCCTCACTCCCGGCCAGCAGGTCATAAAAATAGTGAATGAAGAGCTTTGCGCGCTAATGGGCGGCAGCGCTGAGCCCCTCAAGCTCTCCGGACGGCCGCCGGTTTCCGTGATGCTCGTGGGCTTGCAGGGATCTGGCAAGACGACAACTGCGGCAAAGCTCGCCAAGAAGCTTTCCAGTGAGGGCAGAAGGCCCTGCCTTGTTCCGGCCGACGTCTACAGGCCCGCTGCGATAGAGCAGTTGATTACGCTCGCCGGCCAGTTGAAGCTTCCGGTCTATTCTTCTACGTCCCGGCAGACCCCGGAGCAAATTGCAAAAGAAGCTTTAAACTACGCCATCCAGGAGAATTGTGACACTGTTCTGGTGGATACGGCGGGGCGGCTGCATATAGACGCCGAACTGATGGAGGAACTCTCGCGGCTCAAAGGCATCCTGGAGCCGTCGGAGATTTTGCTGGTTGCCGACGCAATGACGGGCCAGGACGCGGTACAGATTGCCGGCTCGTTCAATGAAAAGCTCGGCCTCACCGGGGTCATTCTCACCAAGCTTGACGGCGACGCTCGAGGTGGTGCCGCCCTTTCGATCCGATCTGTTACCCAGTGTCCGATAAAGTTGATCGGTGTTGGTGAAAAGCTCGATGCCCTGGAGGTTTTTCACCCTGACAGGATGAGCTCAAGAATCCTGGGGATGGGCGATGTTCTGACGATGATCGAAAAGGCCCAGGAGGCTTTTAACGATGAACAGGCCCAGGAGATCGCGCGCAAATTCAGGCAGGACACATTTACCCTCGATGATTTCCTCTCCCAGCTTCAGCAGGTTAAAAAACTGGGTTCCGTCGAACAGATACTCGGCATGCTTCCCGGTATGGGGATGCTAAAGGATCTGAAAAAGGTACAGGTCGATCAGAAGGAGTTTGTGCGCATGGAGGCCATCATCAGGTCAATGACCAGGGAGGAGCGCGGGCGTGTAGATTTGCTGAACGCGAGCCGCAGGCGAAGGATTGCGGAGGGTAGCGGGACGAGCGTTCAGGACGTAAACCGACTTCTGAAAGGCTATGAGGAGTCGCGCCGGATGATGCGCCAGATGATGGGGGCCGTTGGGGGGGGTAAGAAAAAGAAGGCAAAGTTAAGGCGAAAAGGGTCATTTTTCCCTTTCTAATCTATGCATCATGAGCTATGTTTATTATTTTGCCGTATAAAATAAGGAGCAGACTTGCGTCTTGGCTCTGCACAGATTAGAGAGAACAATTTCACTGGGCAAAAGCGCCCTCACAGGCGCTGGCTGACCCCCTCCAGGGGCGGTTGCTCAAACAGGAGGGCTAGAGTTAATGCCGGTTAAAATTCGTTTGGCACGTGGAGGAAGAAAAAAAAGGCCGTTTTACAAGATTGTTGTCGCCTCCTCTGAGGCGCCGCGCGACGGCAGGTTCATAGAGAGAATCGGGACCTACGATCCGCTTCCAATGGAAACGCAGGTCCAGATAGACAGCGAAAGGCTCCGGTATTGGCTGGGGCAGGGCGCACAACCTACCGGTACGGTTCGCAATCTCATTCAAAAGCACGCGAAGCTTAGCTAGATTCCCAACTATTGGCGTAGCGCATTCATCCGGAGGAAACCATGTTGAAGGAACTGATCGAGTTTATGGCGCGGGCGTTAGTTGACACCCCAGAGAAGGTGCGGGTTTCTGAGATAGTGGGTGAGCAGACCTCTGTTATCGAACTTCGGGTAGCAAAAGAAGATCTCGGGAAAGTAATTGGCAAGCAGGGGCGGACTGCCCGCGCCATGAGAACGATCCTGAGCGCTGCGTCGACAAAAATTCGCAAGCGGGCCGTTTTGGAGATAATCGAATAACACCGATGGACAAGTGCTCTGTTGTTGCCGTTGGGAAGGTAGTAAGAACTCATGGGGTCCGGGGGGCGGTTAAAGTTCTTGCCTACGGCGAGACCCTGGGGGAAATGGAAGCTGGAGATAAGCTGTTTTCAATCGAAGGCGGAGGGCAACGGCAACTGACGCTTGTAAGCCTCAGTGCGCAAAACCGGGTCTTGATCGTTCAGTTCGAAGAAATTGACGGCATGGACCAGGCGCAGGCGTTATCGGGGAAGGACCTCTTTGTTGATAAGGACCGGCTGCCCGGGTTGCCTTCGGGCGAATACTATCATTTCCAACTAATTGGGCTTTCGGTAGAGACAAAAGAGGGGCAGCCGCTGGGGACGTTGAGCGCGGTTTTCGAAACCGGAGGCCATGACGTCTACGTGGTGGAAAAGGATGGCAAGGAGTTGCTGATCCCTGCAATCGAGCAGGTCATCGGTGAAGTGGACCTGCTCAATGGGAAGCTCGTAGTAGATCTGCCCGAAGGCCTCCAATAAATGATCTTTGAAATCCTTAGCATTTTCCCGGCCATGTTTTCTTCGCCCCTGGAAGAAAGTATAGTGGGAAAAGCCCGCGACCGCGGACTGATTGAGGTCCGGGTGCATAACATACGTGATTTCGCCGCAAACAGGCATCAAATGACAGATGACCGGCCCTTTGGAGGCGGAGAGGGCATGGTTATGAAACCCGAGCCAATAGTGGGCGCGCTTCGAGCTATCAAGGATTCCGGCCCTCCTGCCAAGAGCGTTTTGCTGACCCCTCAGGGGCGGCTGTTCAACCAGGAGATTGCTCGAGAACTGAGCCGGCTTTCGCGGCTCATTCTCATTTGCGGCAGGTACGAGGGGGTTGACGAGCGAGTGGCCGAGTATTTCACGGATGATCAGATATCCATCGGCGACTATGTTTTGACGGGAGGGGAGCTTGCGGCCATGGCCGTAGTGGACGCCGTTGCCCGGTTACTCCCCGGAGTGCTCGGCAATGCGGGTTCGGCTGTGGCGGATTCGTTCAGCGAACCGGTTTTGGAGCATCCCCAGTATACACGCCCTCAGGATTTCGAGGGCATGAGCGTTCCGGCAGTCCTGCTCTGCGGCAGTCATGAAAACATCCGCCGCTGGCGACGGGGGCAGGCCCTTTTGAGGACCATGATGCGCCGTCCTGAGCTTTTTGCCCGCCTGAGTCTCACTGTTGAGGATACTGCCCTGCTCGAATCGGCCCGGCGGGAGCTTGAAGAATAACAATAGGCGGCGTGCGGCGAGCCGCCGCAGGCAAGATGCCCGCTTGCAAATTCGCCGCGGGCAAGAAACGGCGAGCCAGCCTCCTGTTGGGAACCGGACGGGCTATGTGGAACCAATGATGGCGCAACTTTTTTTGGCGCTTCTCCATTATCCCGTCTTGAACAGGATGGGTGACATTATTGCTTCGGCGATAACGAACCTCGATCTTCACGACCTGGCGCGGTCGAGCCGCACTTACGGCGTGCCGGCGTGTTATATAGTTACGCCTCTTAGGGACCAGCGGGCGCTCGCAAACCGCCTTGCGGCCCACTGGATCGAGGGCAGGGGAGGCGAAATACTGCCGGAGAGGCGTGAGGCCATGAAGCTTTTAATGGTTGTTGAGAGCCTTTCTTCGGCCATTGAGGATATCGTTCGAAAGAGCGGTAAGACACCGGTCCTGTGGGCCACCACCGCAAAAAATGCAGGGGGTGCCCTGAGCCATTGCGCGGCTCGGGATTTGCTTGAAAGGGAAAACCGGCCCGTTCTGCTGCTCTTCGGGACAGGATGGGGACTCGCACCGGAGATTTTCGACCTTGTGGATGCTGTGCTCGAACCGATTCCGGGCGTCAACGGCTACAATCATCTTCCGGTGCGCTCGGCTGCCTCGATCCTGATGGACCGGCTGCTGGGACGAGGCTAGCAGGTGTGCGTCCGGAAATGCCGGATGAATCTGCACGCTCTGAAATATGTGGGGATTTGGATTCAGTTTACGGGGTGATCCTTTCGGGGGCCCTGTTTTATATTTATTTGCGGAGGAATGAAAATGGGAATCAGCTTGCTCGAAACGATCGAAAGAGACCACATGCGCTTCGATATCCCGGCCTTAAGGATCGGCGATACGGTGAAAGTGCACGTGAAAATCCGTGAAGGCGATAAAGAACGCATCCAGGTATTCGAAGGCGTGGTGATCCGTACCCATAGAGCCAAAATGGGCGCCACTCTCACGGTCCGCAAGGTGTCCTACGGGGTTGGCGTGGAGCGTATTTTCCCCGTTCATTCCCCTCAGATAGATAAAATAGAGATACTGCGTCGAGGCCGCATCCGCCGATCCAGGCTCTACTATCTGCGCAAGCGGGTGGGCAAGGCGGCCAGAATACGCGAAAAGCGAGAGCCGGCCAAGTCGTAGGGTCAGTTCTTAGTTTTTAGTTGTTGGTTTTGAGTCAACACTTAAAACTCAACACTAAAAACTCAAAACTCGCGAAAGGCGCCTCATGCAGCGGCAAATGATCGAAGCCTTGGCGGTTGATATGCGCCTCCATGAAAGGGATGCCTACCGGCGGGGCTTTCGTTTTGTTTGCGGTATAGACGAAGCGGGCCGGGGGCCGCTGGCGGGCCCCGTGGTCGCCGCCGCCGTGGTCCTGCCAAAAAGCGTTCGTCTCCCCGGGGTTACCGATTCAAAGCGGCTCACTGCCCAGCAGCGGGAAGATTTTTGCGATAAGATCCGGCCTCGCGCACTGGCCATCGGGATCGGCGTTGTAGATAATGTCGAAATAGATCGGATAAATATCCTTCAGGCAACCTTCCGTGCAATGACCAGCGCTGTCGGCCAGTTGGCGATAGAGCCGGATTTTCTCCTCATCGACGGTCCATACGAACTCCCTCTGCGGATGGAGCAGAAGGGAATTGTGCAGGGAGACTGCCTTTCGGTCTCCATTGCAGCCGCATCCATCATCGCCAAGGTCCATCGCGACCGCCTCATGTGCGAGATGCACGAAGCATTTCCTCAATACGGATTTGATTCCCACAAAGGCTATGGTACCGCCCGTCATTGGGAGGCCCTTCGCAGGCATGGGCCATGTTCGCTGCACCGGATCACTTTTAGGGGCGTCTTGCCCGTTACGGAGCGCCGCATTGATGATGAGGAGCCGGTATAATAAGGGGAAAGAAGGCGAGAGCGCGGCTGCTGCATACCTCTCCAGCAGCGGAATCAAAATCCTCGAGCGAAACTTCAGGTGTCCGCTGGGCGAAATAGATCTGGTCGCAAAAGACGGAAAGACAATTGTATTTGTGGAGGTAAGGGCCAGGCAGGCGGACGGGATCTGCAGCCCTGAGGAATCCATTACCATATATAAACGCAGGCGCCTTACGCGCGCGGCCCTGTGGTATTTAAAACAGCGGGGACTGCTGGACTCACATGCACGCTTCGACGTTGTCGCGATCAGGTGGGACGGCGAAAAACCCGAAATAAACTGGATAGTCAATGCCTTCGAACCCGGACGCTGAAAATGAGGCAAAGGAAGGAACGCTCTACGTTGTCTCAACGCCTATCGGAAATCTTGCCGACATCACCCTGAGAGCGCTCGAAACCCTGCGGGCGGTCAATCTGATCGCTGCTGAGGACACGCGCCACACACGAAAACTACTGTCCTATTACTCCATACATAAACCCCTGATCAGCTATCACGAGCACAATGCGCGGCAGCGCGGAGGCGAACTGATCGAGAAAATTGCTTCCGGGCTGAACGTAGCGCTGGTCACCGATGCGGGGACCCCTGGTGTGTCCGACCCCGGAAAGCATCTAATTGAAGCGGCGCTGGAGCGTGGAATGCAACCTGTCGCCATTCCCGGCGCGACCGCCCTCATATCGGCCCTGGTCGTTTCGGGGCTGCCAACCCAACCCTTTGCGTTCCTTGGTTTTCCTCCTGCCAGAGGTGCAGACAGACGGCGCTTTTTCCAAAGAAACGCCCGTCTGGAAATGACCCTGATACTCTACGAGTCTCCCAAAAAGCTTCTAAAAACCCTTAAAGATATGCTTGAGACCTGGGGTGAAAGAAGGGTAGCGGTAGCACGGGAGCTTACAAAGATACACGAGGAAGTTTTTCGGGGTTTGATTTCGGAAGCCCTCGCGCGTTTCTCGGACGAGGTCAGGGGGGAGTTGACACTGGTAGTGGAGGGTGCAGGGGCCGGACAGAATGTGGATTCCCAATCGCACCCGGGGCCGGAGGCGGGTAACTTTGGTCCGGAGCGATTGAACCTGAATTCCTCAACTCAGGGGTCCCCGGCCTGGAGAGACGAGCTGAAGGCCCTGCTCCTCGGGGGCCTCTCATCAAAGGAAGCCGCATCGGCAATTGCGGGCCGCTTCAACCTTTCCCGAAGGGTGGCCTATCAAGCGGCTTTGGCGATGAAGAAGGTGCCCCGCGAACGCCCAAAGCGATTGATAGATCCTGCGTAGCGGGCTCCTTCAGCGCTCCGCGAGGTACATCGCTGAGGGGTACCCGCAATCCCAAGGCTGTGAGCGACGCCTTGCAACCCCAGCCCGCATAGAGGTTTAACTTTACCTCTATGCAAGTTGAATTATAGAATTCCATCCCGGACCTCTCTGCAAATTTGGACTTTGGTAACGGTGGGCGGCTGAAGCGGCTAAGGTCTCCAGTTTCTCTCTCCGGCACTCTAAAAAATGGTTCAATTGCCGGTTGGCGTTAAGTGTTGAAAAGGGCCCCGATTGCTTCTTAGCGCCTCGTCATAACCTTGACGCATAGTAACATCCGATCAGGTCCAAGACAGCGATTCCATTGGCTGCCCCATTAGTTTACTGCCCCGCGCGGCTGGACCGCATAATATCATCAAGCGTTTTTCCACCTGCAGTTCACCAGTTGGCCAACATCTTGCAAATGTCTCCTGTGCCGGTGTTTCCCGGCTTTATCTTTACTGTGAAAAGTCTTTTACGGATGGGGCTTGGGTGCGCCTTTGACAAAAAGGGGGTGGCGCTTTGCAGATGTTTCCGGATAATGGCGAGGAGCAAAGCTTGATAAGCACGGGACTGATTCCCACCCGGCGCGCGGTGATCGACATCAATCGGGCGTGTAACGCCAAGTGCAGGATGTGTTACTACACATACGAGCAGTCCGACTGGTCCAAGCCTTTGGAGATGGTTCAAGACGAGCTCAGGGCCAGCCTCGAGCGCGGAAATACTTCAGTTGATTTCACAGGCGGCGAGCCGACAATCTACCCGCAGATGGCCGAGGTAATCCGGTATGCCGAGTCGATTGGCCTGCACACTTGCATAATTACCAATGGCCTAGCTTTGGAAAAGGTCAAAAAACTGGCGGAGGCAGGATGCACGGAATGGCTGCTCTCCATACACGGCTTCGAGGAACAGCAGGACAGGGTTTTGAACGTTCCGGGCGCATGGGACAAAATGAAGCGTACTGCTAGGTTCCTCAATGAATCCGGTTGTTTTGTGCGAGTTAACTGCACTCTCACAAGGTACAATTTCAAAGACCTGCCCAAACTGGCCGCGTATTATGACCTCGAGATCAGCCCTCGCATAGTCAATTTCATAAATTTCAATCCGCATTATGAATGGGGCAGGCATGAGCAGCCGGAAATAGTACAGCGTTTGAACGAGGTGCAGGTGTGCGCCTCCGAGGTTGCCCCTTGGCTAAAGCAGGCCCTGGATTATCTGAATGAGAGGAAATACTGGGTGAATGTGCGGTATTTTCCGCTCTGTCTGCTCAAAGGCTACGAACATCACGTGTGCAACAATCCCCAGGTTATGTTCGACCCTTACGAGTGGGATTACGGAGTATTTCCCAAGACCGCCGAGGCTTACCTGGAGCATGGCAGAGAGTTCCAGAGACGGATTAACACCAATGAGGGGCCCTGCGCATCGTGCGGCATGATCGACGTGTGCGGGGGACTCAATCGCAACTATGCGCAGATCCACGGTTTTTCCGAGCTCGACCCTTATTCGGAAACAAGCTGCTATCCATACCGGTTCAAGACGGACCTTGCTGCGGACGTCATTATTCCGGCATTCAGACCTAGCGAGAACCTGCGAAACCTGGTCTGCGAAATAACGCAGAAGACCGTCCCGCCATACAACCTGGTTATGGTCACCAGGCAGCAGAGCGCGGCGAAGAACCGCAATGAGGGTTTGCGGGCGTCTCAAAACCCTTATGTAATCATGTGCGACGACGACATATCGGGGCTTGCCCCCGGATGGAACAGAGACCTGATTTACAGACTTCGGGAAAGCCGGGAATTATTTGCGATTTCCGCGCGTCTCATGAATCCTGACGGAACCGTGGGCCGAAACAGCGCCGGGCATTTCGACCTGGCGTCTCCGCTTGCCAAAGTTGACATGATACCTACGGCGTGCTGTGTTTTCAGAAAAACGGAGCTTCGTTTTGACGAAAGGTATATCCGAGCGGGCTGGGAGGATACGGATTTTTTCATGCAGGCGCTTGGCAGATATGGGTGCCGGTTTGCAATCGCAAATACAGTGCGGGTCGTGCATCTGAACGAGGAAAAGAACGGCGGCGGGGTGGAAAACGAGCACAACCGCCGGCTATTCGAGTCGAAATGGGATTTTGTGGAGGCCGATGGGCTGGATGGGCAGAGCCAATGCGATCAGCCTTCTGCGAGTTCCAGTGGGGCTGGTTTTAGTTGCCGGCTCAGCCTGAGTGCACTCTATGAAACGGTTATGGCCGACCCGACCAATATGGACGCCTTTAGAGCATTCATCCAGCGATCCTACAGTTCCCGATGGTTTCACCTGCTCGAATCCTGCCTCAAAGAGCTTGTGAAAACCAGGTCGGGTTCGAAGGAGATTTGCTACCTGCTTGCTTCCTGCCTTTTCGAACAGGCGAAATATGATGAAGCGCGCCCGGTGGCGGTGGATCTGGCCTCTCGATATCCGGGCTATGCCCCTGCGAGGAGCCTGCTGGAGCGGATCGAAACCATAGGACAACGGATTGTCCCCAGCGTCCCAGGCGCCACGAATGGGGGCCCGGGTATTGCCGGCGGAGAAAATGAAACCAATTTCGGAGAATTTGACAAAGGGAGAGCGGCATGGAGATAGCCAGTTGGGACACAGGTTGCGAGCAGATTCCAGCTCAGAGCTGGTTCGAAAAGGGTGAAGCGGCGCTTTGCGAAGACAAGCATAGTGAGGCGGCCGAGTGCTTTGGCCAGGTGCTGAAGGCAAATCCGTTCAACGCAAAGGCCCACTGCAGGCTGGGCAACGTCTACTGGGCGCAGGGCAGGATCGAAGATGCCCTCAACTCGATCACAAGAGCGCTGGAACTGGAACCGGGGGACAGGGACACGGTGCTGGCGTGTACCCGCATCTTCTCGGCGCTCGGCAAAGAAGATTTCGCCAAAGAGGTGCTCGAGTCGTACGCGGACAAAAATCCTCAGGACAAAGAGATGCGATCCAGGCTTGAGTCGCTCGGGGGCCCCGCCGGACCCGCCGGTCAGGGTCATAATGGCAATGATGCAGCCGAGTTTTTCAATCGACAGGGAGAAATTGAGTTCGAACGCAAAAATGTCGCGCATGCTGAAGCCTGCTTCGAAATGGCAATTGAGCAGGACCCCCTCCTGGCCCAGGCTCACAATAACCTTGGCGTATTGAACATCGAGAGAGGACAGATTACGGAGGCTTTGAAATATTTCTTCAGGGCGCTCGAGCTTAATCCCGAAGATACTCAAATTCTCGGAAATAGCGCTCGGGGGCTTGCCATGGCGAATCAGATCGATGCCGCCATCGACGTTTACAGGGAATACCTTCGCCGCTCGCCGGAAGACAGCAAGGCATGGCTGGAGTTCGAAGCCCTTATTCGGAAGAGCGCCGTGCCGGGGTGGAATCCGGGCGCCCTTTCCAACGAGGTGGCCGATATATATTTACACACTGCTCAGATGCTGCAGAAAGCCGGCGATCTCGGTGGTGCGGCCCAAGCAATCGAAAGGACGCTGAAGATAAAACCCGCTGCGCCGGATTCCCTTTGCGTGCTTGCCTCGCTGCACTACGCCATCGGGCAGAAGGATGAAGCCGAAAGTGTTCTTGACCAGGCGTTGCTTATCGACCCATCGCACGAGCCCTGCCGGGAGATGCTTAAATCCCTGCATAACAACGGTGACGGAGCGAAGTGGTTCAAGGAATTTATTGACAAGACCAATTGAGGGGTTCCGAATTTAGGGATTGAGGGATTAAGACCAATTCCTCAATCCCCCAATTCCTCAATTCCCAAATTTCTGAATTTTTTTGATTGTTCAATTATTCAATAGGTTCTGAGCCGCATATGCCTGAACCCCGCATCTCTCTTTGCATGATCGTCAAAAACGAGGAAAAGGACCTTCCCCGATGCCTGGAGAGCGTTCGCGGGTTGGTGGATGAAATTGTGGTCCTCGATACCGGATCCGAGGATAACACGGTTTCAGTTGCGGAATCGTTCGGCGCAAAAGTCTACCATATGGACTGGCCGGGCAATTTCTCCGCTGCCAGAAACGAGTCGCTGAAAAAAGCCGGTGGTAACTGGATACTTTACCTGGACGCCGATGAAGCACTCGATCCGAACGGATGTGCGGACTGCATAAGAAAAGCGGCATCGGACCCTGCTGTGACCGCGTGGTCGGTGCCGATACGCAGCCACAAATGGGAGAGCGCCGCTTATGGCGTCACTGTGAACATGCGGCTTTTTCGAAATCTGCCGGAACTGCTTTTTGAAAATGAAGTCCACGAAAGAATCGAACCGGCGCTTACCCGAATTGGGGCAAAAATAGCCTCCGCCCCTTTTTTCATCGACCACTTTGGCTATAGAGTGCCGCCTGAGGCGATGAACAAAAAGATGCAGAGAAACCTCCTGTTGTCACAAAAGCACCTGGAACGAGACCCTCACGACCCCTATTGCCTTTACTACATAGGAGTAAGCCTGCTTTTGCTCGAAAGGACCGCCGAAAGCAGAGACTACTTTCAGCGCGCTCTGCTGTGCAGGGACATTCCGCTTTTCCTTGAGGCAATGACCTGCAACCTGGCGGCCTATGTCGAATTGCTGGAAGGCCGGCTCGACGAATCGCTTGTGTTTGCCAAAAGATCCATCTGTCTGGTGCCCCTGCAAAACACGGCATACATGGTGAGCGGTATAGCTCTTTTCCGCAAGGCAGAATTCGGCGCAGCTCTCCCTTTACTGGCAAGGTCGCAAGAGTTTCTCAGCCTCCGGCCGGATCTGCGCCAAACCGATCTCAGCCAGGAACATGCGTTCATCGACTATCCGGAATTACACAAGCTGCTCGGAATCTGTCATTCGGAAATCGACCGGCCGCGAGAGGCTGTCGAACATTTCGAGCATTTCCTTGGACCTGGGGGCAAGGACCCTGAAGTCGCAAGGCGCGCCGGGGTCTGTTGTGTGAACACGGGCGACTTCGCTTCGGGCCTGAAGTACCTCGAAGAAGCCGAAAGACTCGGCGTGGCAAGGTCGGAACTGGTCATTCCGATGGCCTTTGCCTCAGTGAAACTCAAAGATTTTACACGCGCCCGGCTTCTGCTGAAAGAGGCCGAAAAGGACCCGTCGCTCGACACGGACAAGATGAGTCAAGTAAAAGCTCTTCTGGAATCGGGGTCCAAGAGTTGTCGCGCCCCTGTCCAATGCCGGTCCGCTTGCTCTGCTCCCCGCGTTTCGCTTTGCATGATAGTAAAAGACGAGCAGCAGCGCATTTCCGTATGCCTGGAGAGCGTGTGCGGGCTTGTTGACGAAATAATAGTCGTAGACACGGGTTCAGCCGACAGGACAGAGCAAACAGCCCGGTCCTGCGGGGCGAAAGTATTTTCTTTTCCCTGGACAGGCAATTTCGCCGAGGCCCGCAACGAATCCCTGCGGCACGCGACGGGCGACTGGATCATCTTTCTGGATGCCGATGAACGGCTCAATACGTTCGGCGTGGAGGATTGCCTGAGAAAAAGCGCATCTGCCGGGGAGGTTGACGCTTACGCTGTTCCCATTATCAACCCGCGTCCGGATGGGAAGGCCCACTCAACGAGTGTGCGCGCCGTGCGGTTTTTTAGAAATCTGTCCGGCATACGGTTTTTTGGCCGTGTGCATGAGAGCGTGGACCGATTTTTGACCCAATCGGGCGCAAGAACCTGCCACGCCGACTTTGAAATCCTGCATTCCGGATATGCGCTGGGACCCGATATCGTCAGGAGAAAATACGAACGCAATCTCGGTCTGCTCAAAGAGGAACTGGCCGAAGATCCAGGCAACTCTAATTTCCGGTATCATCTGGGCCTGACCTGCATGGCCCTGGAACGCGAAGAAGAAGCAAGGCAGGCGTTCGACCTTGCTCTTTGCGGCACAGATCTGACCCCGAGCCTCGAGGCTATGATCCTTAACATGAAGAGCTATCATCACTTGAGGGCCGGCGAAATCGGTCAGGCGCTGGAAGCCGCTTCGCGATCGCTAACAGTTGCGCCGGTCCAGAACACGGCCCGGTTGCTAAAAGGGCTTGCGCTTTTCCGCAAACAGGTCCACGGCGAAGCGCTCCCCCTGCTCCTCGATGCCTACCGATTCGTTTCGCTTCCGCCTCGGGACCGCAAAAGCACTATCGCTTTCGAAGACAGCATTGACAAGATCGACCTGGTGGAAGTTATCGGGATCTGTTTTGCGGAAACCGGCCGGTTCGACGAGGCGATGCCGTTTCTCAAACTAACCGGGCGCCTGAAGCCGAGCCCCGCCGTTTTCGAGCGCCTGGGAGTCTGTATGCTCAATTGCGGGAATTTTTCGGCCGCTCTCGAGTATCTCAAAAAGGCTCGCAACGGTATGATTGAATCCAATTCGCTCGCTCTTCCGCTCGCCTTTGCATCTCTGAAGACCGGTGATCTGGCGGCCGCCGCAGAATACTTTTGCAGCGCCCGGCCCAGGGACGAAAGCGAGATCTCCCTGGCCTTTCAAATGATACGGGCGATGGCGGCCGATAATGCCTTCCGGCCCTATCTCACGGGCTGTATCAGGAGCAAGGAGGATGCCTTTCGCCAGGCTTTTGAGGGGCGATTTCTGAGGTTTGTATCCGAGATCGGGGACCCTGGGTCTATTTCCCAAAACCCGCAAACCAGTGGAGGCATGAGCTGATGGCCCAATCACCCGGCCTCTCGGTCTGCATGATCGTAAAAAACGAGTCGGCAAATATGGCGGACGCCCTTGCCAGCTTTAGTCCTTTTGCCGATGAAATAGTCGTTGTCGATACCGGCTCCACGGATGACACAAAACAGATCGCTGCCCGGTTTACCTCAAAGATTTATGATTTCGAGTGGATTGACGACTTTGCCGCCGCGAGAAACTTCGCCATTTCAAAGGCTGTCAATAGCTATCAACTCTGGGTTGATGCGGACGACAGGATCACCCCGGAAAATCAGGGTCACATCGAATCTTTGAAATCACACTTTGACGGTAAGAAAGCCTTCTATTTTATATTGGAAAATCATCAGAGCGATGCGTCTCCCAGTTGCTGCCAGCAATTGCGCTGTACTCCCATATCAGGGCAGGTGCTGTTTGAGGGGCGCATACATGAACAGATATTTCCCAGCGCAGTCAGGGCCGGGCTTCAGATGGTGACTACAGATATCGTGGTCACTCACCTTGGGTATATGACCGAACAGATTCGGCTTGCTAAGGCAAAGCGTAATCTGGAAATGATGGAGAGTGAAAGAGCCCAAGGCAGAGACGATGGGGCGTTGCATTTTTTCCTTGCCCTGACTTATGCGCCCTTTGGGCGGCGGGATGAGGCGATGCGAAGCATGGAGAAGGCCCTGGAGCGTTTCGAGAAAGAGAACTACAATTATCATCTCATTCCGGAGGGTTACCTTTTCTTGGCAAGGATCTGCTACCAGATGGAAGAACACGACAGGAGCGTCCGCTATCTAGCCATGGCCGGGAGCCTGGTGGGCGGAAACCCGATGTATAACTTCAATATGGGAATCCTCTACCAGAAGTTGGGCAGACACCCTGAAGCTCTTAGAGTTTTTAAGGAAGCCTGCGGCAAAAAATTTGAGCCCAGTCTTTTTCCCACCCAACCGCTGGCCACCTACTCCGAGCTGCTCCTTCACATGGCCTACAGTTATTGTTGCTTGAACGATGTCCAAAACGCCTTAAAGTTGATAGACGCCTCGGCCCAGCAACGGTCCGAACTCGCCAGAAGCTGGGAATGGTTGGGCACGAAGGCTTATGTGTTCAAAAATATGAAGGTTGCCCAGACCGCGTTTGAAACGGCCCTGCGCTACGGCGCTCTGGAGCCCCAAAGTTGGGGTCGCCTGGCCTTGATTTACAAGCTGCGCGGTTTTTCGCAAAAGGCGCAGGAATGTCTCATGCGCGCGCGGGGCGGGAATGGAAGAGGACTGAGGGCTGATGCCTCTTACGCTGGGCGGAATGTGTAAGCGTTCACCGCAGTGAGGCACGGACAAGAAATTCTCACCGCAGAGACGCAGAGGGCACAGAGAAAAGCTTTGTAAGACAGGATTGACAGGATTAAAAGAAATTACGACATCATTAGCAATTATCAGCGGTTTCTCCCACCAGAGAACCCTTTTTCATCACCCGGCTATATTGCCCATTCACAGTTCAAATTGGCCTTATAAGGGATGAAAGAAAAGATAAAATCAACCCTTATGGCCGTGCTTTTATCTCTAGATGGTTTAATATCTTGGCGATCCTTATATCCACTTCAATACCATCGAGGGGATCTTTCAGCGGAAGCACCCCAAGTTGAAGGCCTTCCTTCCACATTTCTTCAAACAGCTTGAGGGATTCAAAGTAATCGGATTTTTCCGTCCTAAGATATGCCTTGTCGAACTCGGCCAGAAGTTGGCCGTCTTTTACCATACGTCCTCCCATTTCGCATGAAGCCGCGCATTAACACGGATCAGACCCGAATTACGAAATTGTCCTTTCTTGGGGCTGCTTTCGGATGCTTGCCGTCGGGATATCCCAGAATGCAGGAACCCACGCCTATATAGCCTCCTGTAATACCCCACTTCCTCAATAAATCCTTGCCCTCATCGGTTTCAAACATCTGCTTTGTGCGGTGAACCCAGCAGGACCCGATGCCCAGAGATGCAGCCGCATTGAACATATTGCCAAGTGCAAGGCTTGCGTCCTCGACCGGTGTGATCTTGCCCTTGTCTGCAAAAACGAGAATAACGGTCGGTGCACCGTAATAAGGATCGAAATCTTTTCCCAGCACGGATGCATTCATAGCTGAGAGCTTTTTTAGGGTTTCCTTATCCTGAATAACAACAAAGAGGGCTGATTGCTGGTTTGCACCGCTGGGTGCGTACATCCCTGCATCAAGAATGGCGTTCAATTCCTCTTCCTTTATCTGCCCAGGCCCGAACTTACGAATGCTTCTTCTCTCTAGAAGAGTTTTAATGGTTTCGTTCATATCACCCGGTATCCTTTCTTATAGTTTCATACTGGACTGGGCCGCAGGGGCCTCCAGTTCTTCTTCGCGTTTCTCAACTATGTTCAGCCACTTCGAAATGGAGCGGTCGAGGATTTCTTCGGCCCGGCGCCCGTCGAGCCGGTATTTCTCCGGAATGAATGCGACCGTCGGCGCATAGACTCCGTCCTTGTTAGACAGAAAGGGACATGTTTCCAGCAAATCGCCGCTAAGCTTGACCAGGAGGGAAAAAGACCTGGCGAGCACAGTGAGGCAGTCCCGGACAGGCACATTTTCCGCCGTGCAGCAGTTGGCGAAAATCCGAAGGCCCACAAAAGCCGCATCCGGTTCAAGGTCCCCGGGACGTATTGCCTCTTTTCTTAGGAAGGCCAAAGGAGCTATCAGCGATATCCTGAGCGGCGGTGAGGAATGGTCTGCGTAGGCCATTTTTGTTTCCCTCAGCACGTCTGCCATGCGTTCTGTCTCAGGGTCAAATTCCCTTATGACGCTTTTGGCGGGCAGTTCGCCCAGAGTACTCAAAATTTCTTCTCTTAAATCACTTCGGACCAGGATAATGTATCCGTGACCTTCCGAGCACAGATCGGCGCCAGTAAGTCCCGGGCCGGTCTCGTGGGGGTTATCCAGGTAGACTATCCGCAGTTCCTTGGAACCTGCGAGGGCAACCTCAGCCAGCGCTTTTTGCGCGTGCTCCTCAAAAAGTCGGTCCAGCGAATCAATTTCTTCCTGTTCGATAAAAGCCACATGGGAGGCCTGGACAATATCGTCAACCGCGACCGCCTGGAGCACATGCCGAGAGTAATCGAAGGGTTCGTGGCTGGCTTTCCACTGGTCGTAAGTCAGGATTTGGAGTTCGTGCTTCAGGGCGTCAGGGAGTCTGTCTATGCCTTCGATCCCGGTCAGGTTCTCCCTCGGGAAAATCAGGGTCTTGCAGCCCGCTGCATAGGCGGTCTCCAGTTTAACTCCCATCCCGCCAATACCCGTAATCCTGCCTTGAGTATCGATTTCACCGGTTGCGGCGACGTCGCGGCGGATTCTTCGTTTCCCGAAAAGCGAGGCCAGCGCAAGAGCGATCGCGGCCCCGGCTGACGGCCCGTCCTTTTTGGTCGAGCCGCCCATAAAGTGCAGGTGCACCGGTGTTGACATGTCCGCCGCATCTATGCCCAGTTCTTCCGCCAGGTGGAGGATTGCAGTCGATGCGACCTTTCGGCTCTCGTCCATTACGCGCTCGATATTGCCGGTGGTATGGACCATACTCATGTAGGACTGGGACCCATTTTTTCTATCAAAGCCGGTCCGCACCGGAGTTGCTTGAATCGGGATCAGGGCGCCGACTCCCATCTCCATGTTGACCCCAAGAGCCATCATCTCGCCGATGCGGTCATCTTCGTTAATAAGGCGCTGGCGATTGGGCAAATTGAGGTATTTGTTTATCCTGGCAAGGTCAAGTTTTACGGAGCTCTTACCTTTGGCCATGATCTCTTTTCGCTGGGTGCGCAAAAAAAGTGTGCGCATGATACGTTCGAGGTCGCGAACACCCGCTTCCGAGGTGTAATCGCGGATAAGGCATCTCAGGATTTCGCCCTCCTCCTCGGGGTCGAAGAGGATTTCATCCTGTGCGATCATGTAGCGTTGCCGAATACGCTCGACCAAAAACTCCCTGGCAATGGCGATTTTTTCGTCCACGCTGTACCTGTCCAGAAAAATGACCTCACAGCGGTCGAGAATCGCCGCCGGGACCGTATCGACCGTGTTGGCCGTCAGTATGAAATGGCAGTTCGAAAGGTCTATATCTATGGTGCTCTGGGTGTACTTGTCATGGAAAAGGTGGTTCTGCTCCGGGTCGAGTATCTCGAGCAGGGTGGCGATTGCGAACTTTTCCGTTTTGTCCGCCTCATCCATTATGAACATCCCGTTCATCGTGCCCATCTTTATCAGGCCCTGAACGATGAAGCCCGGTTTTGATCCCTCATAGGTAAACCCGTAGCCCCGGATGTCCGCCTCGTCCTTCATGCCGCCCAGAGAAATCTTGTGGTAAGGAATGCCGAGATTGCGGGCGATGGAAATCGCCAGAGAAGTCTTGCCCACTCCCGGGGGACCCACAAAGAGAAGGGCGCTCCCGGTCCTGTGCCAGCGCATTTTCTCAGATTCTTTGAAATGCTGATATCGCCAGATCAGGTTGGCAAAAAAATCCGATATTATTTCTTTCGGTGTCTTCAGACCGTAATGCGAGCGGTTAAGTCCTTCGTCAAATTCGTCAGGAGATACCCGGATTTTTTTTATTTTCCCCCAGGGAATTGCGAGCAGGGTTTCAATCAGTTCAGTGTACTTTGCGCCGCTTTGCCCGGCCGCATTCAGTTTATTCTTTTCAATCAGCTCGGTTACTGCCTGCGGTATATCGGGGTCGGTTCGCGCCTCGTCGATGCGCTCTTTGAGGCTCTTTATCTGCTGTGGCGCGGGGTCCGTTGCGGGTTGGGGCAACACTGTCTGGGGTCCCTGTTGATTGATGATGTCTTCTGGTTCCACTAATTCCTCCAGATTTTTTTTGAAAACCTCGAAAAGTTGAGGAAGAGCTATTTCCCGGTCCAAACTTGGCGAAATGTCCAGCTCTTTGAAAAGCGATGCTGCCCCCCAACGTTTTCTGAACGTTTTGAACAATTCCATAGCTTCGCCTGAATCGTGGTGAATGGCAATGGCGAATAACCGCAGGACCTTCTTCAGATCTGCCGTTCTTTTTGAAGGCGCCTGTCCAAAGTTGCGACTGTTGCGGTAAGTATGGTTCAGGACCCTCAGCTTGATTTGAAAATCCAGGTCTGGAAAAAGATCGATAAGAAAGCTTGCGGGTAATTGGGCAATGTGGCCGGCGTAACCTGCAACTATTCGCCCGAGTCTGAAATCGCAGTCCGGGCGGCGTTGAGTCCGGTCCAGCAACTCGGCATAATCCTTGCCGATTATGCCGTTTAACGGATTTTTCAGCAATTCCAGAAACGCCTGGTAATCTTTGGGGTCCTTTTTCCCCCATCCTGCCGCAAACTCGATATCAGAGCGGATGACGTCAAGCTCGCTTGAGTTGGGAAAGACGAGATGCTCGAAATGGTGCTTCAAAAGCAGCTCGAACAATTTTAGCATCCCCCGTTCTTTCAGTGCCCCAGCTGGCTCTTTGAACTCCGAGCGAAAGGAAAGAATATGGGCCATGTAATCCAACAGCCGCTGATGTATCAGGATGGTCCAGCTCTGTTTTTGCCTTAAGAGCAGTGTAGGCAGCGATATTTTATTTGCCTCGTCCTCCATGCGGAGGAAAACAATGGACTGGCGGAGGTCTGAAAGCTGTACGAGGCTCACCCCTCTGTCGTTTCTGAAATAGGGTATGATATTTTGGCTCAATATGGTCTGCAGGGTCTGAAATACTCTGTCTAAAGATTTATAGGCAGGGACTGGCACAGTACTAAGTACCTCGTGATCCAACTCTATGGGGAGCATCTGCAAACCTCCTGTGCACCGCTAAGCTCAAGCTGACTGAAAGTCATCCTAAGAGAATATAGACACACGGCCACCTTCTATCCAGTGTTTGCGATGCAATAAACTGTGCGCAAGGTTAGCTCATCCCGAGTTCGGTCGACCTGCGTGAGGCCGCTTCCACGCACTCCATCAAAGCACCTCTGACCGAATATGATTCAAGGACTTGCAGCCCCTGGATCGTAGTTCCTCCGGGGGATGTAATCATGTCCTTTAGTTCTGCGGGGTGCTTTGCGGTGCTCTCGAGCATCATGGAAGTCCCGATCACCGTCTGGATCACCAATTCCCGCGCGGTTTGCCTGGGCAGTCCCATTAAGACCCCGGCATCGATGAGGGCCTCGATTACGAGCAGAACATACGCCGGCCCGCTTCCGCTAAGACCGGTCACGGTATCCATCAGCTTCTCCTCGACTTCGACCGCTTTGCCCACAGCTCGGAAAAGTGCGAGGCCCATCTCCATGTGCGCAGTCGAAACCGCCCTTCCACGCGAAAGAGCGGAAGCCCCTTTGCGGACAAGGGCAGGGGTGTTGGGCATGACTCTTATTACCGGGGTCTCGTCGGGCAGCCGTCCCTCAAGAATTGCAAGCGAAATACCGGCAGCAATGGATACGACGAGCGGCTTGTGGGACAGGTGCGAACGCAGCGTATCCAACACCTGAGAGATTACCTGGGGTTTCACGGCAAGCACGATAATGCTGCACGATTCGGCAAGCTCGCCGATGCTGCGGCGTCCCTTTATTCCGAATTCCTTTTCCAGGTATTGAATACGGGACTCAATTACGTCGTAAGCGGAAACTTTTTCGGCGGTAAACAAAGAGGCGGCGATCAGACCGCTGATCAAAGCCTCCCCCATGTTCCCACCGCCTATAAACCCGATGCTTTGGTCCCTTAACATGATTGTTCCTCCATGGTTTGTTCAGTCCCGTCAAAACCGTTCACCAGCCGAGACGCGAAGAGCCATTCACCACAGAGACACAGAGAGCACAGAGGTGGAACAAACGGGCATGTGGGAAAGGCCGGAAGCAAACTGGGACCTGGCTTTTAGTCTTGTCTGTTGTTCAATTGTTTTTCTCGGTGCCCTCTTCTTGTCCGGACCATGTCCCGTCTCCGTGGTGAACCCTTGCGTCCTGCCAAAAGCAAGATTAAGCAATAGCAGACCGGTATTCGGTTCGCAAGCGAAGACGTTTGGATTTTGAGCGGCACAGAGCCTTTTAGTTGCCATAGACGCCGCTGCCTACGGGTTGTATTGAGGGGAGATATCATTATCTTTTTGAGGAATCATCACAAATTTTGTAAAAGCTATATCCAAATAACCGGACTAAATTGTGACAATAATAGATGAAGGGAACAACCATGGATTTATTCTCCGAAGTTAGCCAGTCGGCCGGAAAACATTCGTCTCTTGAAGAAAGAATTCGAAAGCTTCCTGTTCCCGTCATCTCCGTTTTTCTGGGAAAAGGCGGCAAAATAATGCCTGCCGCTTTCAAAGAAACCGGCATAAACCTTATTTGCAAGCGGCCCGACAGAATCGTCGAGGTCTTTGCGAAGACGATCTCCCGGAGCAGAAGCATCGTTTTGGAGGCCGTCGCCCCAGATGAGTCCGTGCGGGTCAAGGGGAAAAGAGTCGCTGTGCTCTTCTCCGGGGGGCCGGCGGCGGGGGGCCACAACGTGCTCGCCGGTCTTTTGGCTGCCCTGGGAGACGACAACACCCTGGTAGGGATTAGAAAGGGGCCCAAAGGCCTGATAAAAGGGGACTGTTTCGAGATACACAAAGAAGACATCGAGTCCATTATCAACACTGGCGGGTTTGATTTTCTCGGGACTGACAGGACGAAGATCAAGAGCCCCGAGCAGTTCGAAAAAGTCAAACAGATGGTTGTCAAAAACAGGCTCGATGGTCTGGTGATAGTAGGGGGCGACGATTCCAACACGAATGGGGCATTCATAGCGGAGTACCTGGAGACCGAGGGGATAGCTTGCAGCGTGATCGGAATCCCCAAGACGATCGATGGTGATTTGGCTGCCGGGAAGTATCTACCCATTTCATTCGGCTTCGATACAGCCACGAAGATATTCTCCGAGCTGGTGGGAAATTTGTGCCAGGATGCCGCATCCGCAGTGAAATACTACCATTTTGTAAAACTGATGGGGCGAACAGCCAGCAAGATCACCCTTGAAGTGGCCCTGCAGACCAAACCAGCTATCACGCTCATTTCGGAGGAAATCGCCGAGAAAAACATGTCCCTGGACAGTATTGTCGATTATATCGTGAGAATTATCATTCTGCGGCGCATGAATGGGCTAAACCACGGTGTGGTTCTGGTGCCTGAGGGGCTGGTGGAGTTCATTCCGGAGATGGGGCGGCTGATCGCCGAGTTGAATAAAGCCCTTGCCGAATATGAGAGCCACATTTCGGACATGCCAACGATCGAACACAAGCGGGAGCTCCTTTTGTCGCATTTGACGGCCGAATCGGCGAAGTTAATGGCTTCGCTTCCGCCCGATCTTCAGCAGATGCTGATCCTGGACCGTGACGATCATGGAAACGTGAAGGTATCACAAATCGAGACAGAAAAGCTGTTGATCGAAAAAATCGGCCATCGCATTTCTGAGATGCAACGGCACACTGACCGGTTCTTTGGACCAGGAGAGGGCAAGATCGCAGCAACTGCCGAGCAGGTGGAGGATTTCAAAAAGGTTACGCTGTCAACGCAGTCCCATTTTTTTGGATATGAGGGCAGAAGCTCCAAACCCACCAAATTCGACGCTGCGTTTACGTTTCAGCTCGGTTTGGCGGCCGCATCTCTCGTGCTTGCCGGGAAATCGGGCTACATGGCGGCCGTAACCGACTTTGACAGGGGCGGGCGAGTTCTGGGTCTGCCGCTGACAGGGCTGATCACGGCCGAGATGCGAAAGGGCAAGGAGGAATTTGTAATTGAGAAGTCTCTTGTTGAACTCGAATCCCCATCGTTCACGGTATTTGCCCAAAACCGGGACAAATGGGCGGAACAGGACCTGTTCAGCAGTCCGGGAGCCATCCAATATTGGGGGCCGATCAGCAAACAAATCCCCATCATAGTGGCGCTTGACCGGGACTACCCCGATTATGACAACTTCGATCTGGGCGAGGAAAAACAAATAGTGAATAGTGAAGAGTGAAGAGAAAAAAACTGCTCTTGATTCTGCCGCTTCGCGATGAATGGTAAATAGTGGGGATTATGCGAATGAAGTTGTTAAGAATACCAGTAATGCTGCTTTTTTTGCTGTGTCTATCGGGTTACCGTGTTCCAGCGCCATTTGCTCAAAACATCCCTGCCGAAGGCGAGATGTTTCCCGATCTCAAGCTTCCCCTGCCCCCCAAAATGCAGGAGCGCGAATATCTTAAAATCGATCAGGGTCCGTTTTTGCTCTCACAGATCGATTCGGAAGTATTGATCGTTGAGATTTTCAGCATTTACTGTCCCATTTGCCAGAAGGAGGCCCCCGTTGTTAATTGGCTCTTTCGGGCGATTTCGGCCAACCCTGAGATAGAATCCCGCATCAAATTGCTTGCAATCGGCGCCGGGAATTCCTTATACGAGGTAGATGCCTTCAGGAACCTTTACAAAGTTAAGTTTCCACTCATCCCGGACGGAGATTTCACAGTTCATAAAATACTCGGTAAGGTTCCAACCCCGTATTTTTTTGTCCTGCTGAAAAAACCAACCGGCATGAAGGTCGTCTATTCCAGGGAGGGTTGTATCGATGACGCTGAGGCTTTTTTAGAATTGGTATGCGCCAAGGCCGGTATAAGCAGGCCTCCCGCGCCCGCCCAAGGCGCAAGATAGACACGCCACGCGGTCAGCCTTCGCTACGAGTTGTCCGTATCTAAGGGAGGCCGGCAAGCGCGCTTCACAAAGTGAAGCGGCGCTAAGCCCGCGAAGCGTGATCTTTACGCCGAAATTGCTTCACTTTTTTGATGTGCCTAACAACGGGCTTGCCTTCTACCGTACGGTACTCTTGAGGCGGCCTATTCGGATGGCTCCGCCGCAAGCGGCATACCAGGTATTCTTTCACATTTTCATTTTTTTTGCTGGGGTATATGAAGTCTATCATACAAGGGAAATAGGCCGAGCTGTGTTGTCGGAGGGTGTATTCCATGGACAGGGACGGCATAATAGGCTAAATCGACTATAAGCGGCCTGAAATGCAGATACGCTGAGGGCCGAACTTGAAAAGGCATATAATCTGAACCGGAGGACGAACATGGACAGGAAAAAAAGGCGAATGGTCCGGGGGCAATGTCCCCAGTGCGCGTGCGGAGACGTATCATTCATACCGCCTGAGGAGCTTAAGGAGAAGTACTCCGGCCCTGAAGACCAAATCGAGATTTTATGTCCCAGTTGTGGAACCAGGATCAAGGGCCACCTGGAGCACGAAGAGGAGAAATAGCACGGAAGGCTGTTTGCTCTATTGCTTTCAGTCTCTTCGCCCAAGCAAATTCCGAACTGCCTTGGCGAGCTTTTGCTTCGTATAAGGCTTCATGATAAACTCACCGATTCCCATTTTCTTGGCAAGGGTTTCATTCATCAGTTCACTGAATCCCGTGCACAAAATGATCGGCAGGTCCGGCCGGATGGCCAGAAGTTGTTTTGCAAGTTCATCGCCCCTAAGATCCGGCATGGTCATGTCGGTGACCAAAAGATCTAAACTGTAAGGATCTGATCGAAATGCTTCCAGGACTTCCAGGGGATTCGTTCTGATAGAGACATTGTAGCCGAGAGAAATCAGCATTTTCTGTCCCATCAGGGCAAGAGCTTCCTCATCGTCAACGAAAAGTATTCGCTCGGTTCCGGTGGGAAGCACGCTTGCCGCTTGTGCTTCAACCTGGATATTTTCTTCGATCTTGGGAAAAAACACATCGAAATCAGTCCCCTTCTCAGGGGTGCTATCGACGATGATTAGCCCGTTGCAGTTTTTAACGATCCCCCGGACGACGGAAAGACCGAGTCCCGTGCCCTCGCCGGGCCCCTTCGTGGTGAAGTAGGGATCGAAAATTCTGTTCATGACAGCCTTATCCATGCCGTGTCCCGTATCGCTCACGGTGATGCGCACATACGGCCCGGCCCTCAGGTCGGGATGCTGGGAAAGAAACACATCATCGACAACGGTATCTGACAATTTCACGGATAAAATACCGCCTTTGGTGCGCATCGCGTGGGCCGCGTTTGTGCACAGATTCATCAGTACCTGATGGATCTCCGTGGGGTCGGCCAGGACAATGGCCGGTTGCCGTGCAACCGGCAGTTCCTGTCGGATTTGGATTGTTGCGGGCAGCGAAGACCTCAGCAGTTTGAGCACCTCTTTTACGATCAAACCGACCTCCACAGGTTTTTTCCCCTGCTCGGTCTGACGGGTGAAAGTCAGGATCTGTTTGACCAGGTCCGATGCGCGGCGGCCCGCATCTAGCACCTGCTGCAGGTCTCGAATTACAGGGCTTTGATCCGGCAGTTTGAGGACGGCAAACTCCGTATAACCCATGATGGCCGAGAGGATGTTGTTGAAATCGTGAGCAATGCCTCCGGCCAGAGTGCCAATGGCCTCCATTTTCTGAGCCTGGCGAAGATGGTTTTCAAGCGTTACCTGGCGGCTGATGTCCCGGTGAATGCTCACATAGTTGATGATCTGTCCGGCCTGGTTGCGGACCGGAGATCCGGTGGCTTCGGTTTCGTAGAAGGAGCCGTCTTTTTTCCTGTTCGTGATGCGTCCTGACCAGACTTCGCCTTTTGAGAGTGTCTGCCTTATATTTCGATAGAACTCTTCGTTGTGTGTCCCGCTCTTGAGAAAACCCATATGCCGGCCGATGGCTTCCCTGCGGCTATAGCCGCTCATGGTCTCGAAAGCCGCGTTGACATAATGAATAATCCAATTGGTACCTACTATAATTATTGCTTCGGCCGATTGTTCGATGGCCGTCACAAGGCGTATGCGTTCTTCCTCGGCCTGTTTGCGGTCGGTGATATCACGAATCAGTCCCTCGACCCCGACGATACTTCCGTTGCGATCTTTCCAGAATGTGCTTGTCACGGAGACGGAACGGGGCGACCCGTCTTTTTTCCTGATAACAGCTTCAAAGTCCCTGACGATTCCATGCATATCGAGCCGCTGAAGAATTTTCGAATGTCCCTGCGGATCCGCCCATAAGTCTTTCGCCTGCATTCCAAGGACCTCTTCCAGGGATTCGAATCCGAGTAATCTGGCCGCTGAGGGGCTGGCCATGACAATCGTGCCGGCTCCGTTGGTTCGGTAGAAAACGTCCGGGATGTTTTCAATTATGCTCCGATAGCGCTCTTCACTCTCACGCAGCGCTTCTTCGGCTACTTTTCTTTTCCGTCTTGCCTCTGAGTCTGCCAGTTCCCTGCGCACTGCCGGCACCAGACGCCCCAGGCTGCCCTTGATCACATAATCGTGAGCACCGGCGTTCATCATCGATACGGCGGTATCTTCCGTCATCCTGTCGGAGACTACGATGAAAGGGATTTCACAATCTTTTTGCTGCATGAGACGAAGTGCGGCAAATGCGTCGAACTGAGGCATGCTGAAGTCCGAAATCACTACATCCCAGTCTTGCCTCGTGATGGCTGCATCCATTTCATCGGCCGTTTGCACCCGTTCGCCGACCGTAGCGTATCCTGCGCGCCCCAGGATGCTGAGAATCAGGTCCGCATCGCTCTCGGAATCCTCAATTATCAAAACTCTGAGAAGATTGTTCATGATTTCCCGCCGTATAGGTTTTGAAACATCGATCGGCCGGTGGGGCTACGTTTAGCACCAGCCAGTATAAACCAATGGGCGTAAAGCGAAATCGAAATCGCTCGGATTGTCTTGGGCCAAGACTGTAATCGTGTTGTTTATAAGTTCTATCCGTACCTCCCGATCACGGGGACATATCTGCTTCTCCTGGCGAAGAAGCCAATCTTCTTCGGCCGATATCGAATGGATTAAAGATTTGAGGAGGAACCGCGAGATAATTTCGCAGAGATTCAAAAGGTCGCTTGAGCTCTTTTGCGGCACACCAGCACCTCAATCGTGCTATTAAAAACTGCCCTAAGCGGCTCGTGAGCGGCCCGATCATATCAACACTTCGATGAGAAGTGCTGTCTGCCGGGCCTTGTAACTGAGATTATATGTTTAGCGCTTTCGCAATTATAAGTAATTTTACTTTTCCATAATAACATCTTAATGTCAATCAAAATGCAGGAATTATTGGGAATAGCCGGTCTGAGGCAAAAGGATATTTGGAATGCACGAAAGCGAGTTTTCCCGCCGGGCATGAAACCGCTTGCAATAAATGAGATCGATAGACATTTCATAGACGCCCATCGAAATCACTTAGGATAATGCTTATCAAATAAGAGTCCATAGCTTATGAGGCGGAAGATACCAGAGTGGCTTTGTTTTCTTTGTTTGGAAGGAGCCGGAATGGCTAATCATCTTGTGGGGGAAAAAAGCCCCTATCTTTTGCAGCACGCTCAAAACCCGGTTGAGTGGTACCCGTGGGGAGAAGAGGCTTTTCTTAAGGCGAGCCGGGAAGACAAACCAATTTTTCTCTCAGTGGGCTATTCCACCTGCCATTGGTGTCACGTGATGGAGCGCGAGTCTTTTGAGGATCAGGAAGTTGCGGGCCTGCTCAACCGAAGCTTTGTATCGATAAAGGTGGATCGCGAGGAGCGGCCGGATATCGACCAGGTTTATATGACCGTGTGCAGGGTGACCACAGGTGGAGGAGGGTGGCCGTTGTCCATTTTTATGGGTCCGGACAGAAAACCTTTTTTCGCCGGGACTTATTTCCCCAAAAATGCACGGATGGGAATGCCGGGTTTAATGGAAATAGCCGGTAAAATTTCCGAACTCTGGGCCGGTGAGCGTGAACAACTCGGCATGATAAGCGAACAAATAACTCGAGCCATTGAGCCGAAGATGCCGCAACGACCGGACCGGCTTCCCGGTTTAGAGCTGCTGGAGAGGACCTGGAGGGAGTTGGCCAGGTCGTTTGATCCCGTGTGGGGCGGATTCGGGAGCGCCCCTAAGTTCCCCAACCCTCATAATCTCAGCTTCCTTACGCGATGGCACAGACGAAATCCCGGGTCCAATGCATTTGAAATGGTCGAAAAAACGCTCGTGTCCATGCGCTCGGGTGGGATATTCGACCAGATCGGCTTCGGTTTCCACAGGTATTCGGTCGATGAAAAATGGCTGGTGCCGCATTTCGAAAAAATGCTCTATGACCAGGCGCTGCTCGCGCTTGCCTATACGGACGCTTTTCTGGCAACCGGTGAAGAGCGGTACGCAAAAGTGATGAAGGAAATCTTCGAATACGCAACTCGAGAGATGCTAAGCCCCGAAGGAGGTTTCTATTGCGCTCAAGACGCGGACAGTGAAGGAAAAGAAGGGATTTTCTACACCTGGACACCGGGGCAGGTGGCAGAGATTCTCGGTAAGGATGATGGAGAAATTTTTTGCCTGGCATACGGCATCACCCCTCAGGGAAATTTCGAAGAGGGGATGAGCATCCCGCACATTTCGAAGCCTTTTGAGATTCTCGCAGTGTCTTTGGGAATGGGTCTTGCCGAATTGGAGAAGCTACTCGATGATGGCCGCAAAAGGCTCCTGGATGCCCGAGAAAAGCGGGTGCATCCATTAAAGGACGATAAAATCCTGGTAGCCTGGAGCGGACTGATGATAGCGGCGCTCGCCAGAGGCTCGCAGGCGCTGGGAGACAGCTCCTATGCCCACAAGGCGGCTGGAGCGGTGAATTTCATCCTGCAAAGAATGCAAACCAAAACGGGGCGGCTCTATCGCAGATACCGGCAGGGTGAAGTCGCCAATCCGGGGTATGCGGACGATTACGCATTCCTTATCTGGGGTCTTCTGGAACTCTACGAAACCACTTTCGATGTGGCCTATCTCAGCGAAGCGGTTAGACTTCAGGAAGATATGTCAAAGACCTTCGGGGACGCCAATGGGGGGTTCTATTACGTGGGAACCGGCGGTGAGGAGATGATCGTAAGGGAGAAGATAATTTATGACGGGGCGCTGCCTTCATGCAATTCCGTTGCGGCGATGAACCTGCTGCGGCTCGGCAGGATGACCGGAAACCCCGAATTCGAAAAACAGGCAGATTTGCTCATGACATCATTTTCCAGACAGGTCGCTTCTATGCCTTCCGCTTACACGCAATTTATGCAAGCGTTCGATTTCTCGCTGGGTCCCACGCGTGAAATACTCATCGCTGGAGATTTATCATCCCCAGGGACAAAACAGTTGATAGAGACCGTTCACCGGCTCTACTGCCCAAACCGGGTGCTGATGCTCAAACAGAGTGGAAAACCCGGAGAGGATTTATCGAAAATAGCGCCGTTTACCGGGCCGGTTCCTTCAGGGGAAAACGGTCCCGCTGCATATGTATGCGAGAACTTCAGTTGCCGAAATCCTGTGAGGAGCGCATCCGAGCTGGAGTCTATTCTGGTGGGTTAGCTTACATACATGGCGCGATCAGGGCGCGATTTGGCACAAAAATGGCGTGATTATGGCGTGATTACGAAAATGTACTTCTGACTCAAGTATTTGTAATATCACGTAAAATATAAAATAGAACCATTGGCACGCATATTGCTCTATCATCATTGCAAAGAGAAACCAACTCTTTCCTCCTCAAGAGCTAACCGGTTCTAGCCCCTCCGGTTAGCTCTTTTGTTTGTGCATGCAAACTGGTATAAAAAAGTAGGACTGAGGGCTGAGCAAAAGCGCAGGCCGGCCGCTCATTCTCGACAGCCCACCCACCCACGTGACGGGGCGCGAGCGGTAGGCCTCTTTGTGGAGTGCAACAAAATGAGTAAAACTCTTCTTGGAATCTCCGCTTCACCACGGAAACTAGGAAACTGTGAACTTTTCATAAAAGAGATTTTCAAGCAACTCGGAGAGGGCTGGGAACTACGGCTGGCGCGTCTTTGCCAACTCGACATAAAACCCTGTCGTGCCTGCTACCAGTGCCTATTCGATCAGATGAGGTGCCCTCAGCAGGATGACTTGCTCTCAGTGCTGAATGCTCTTGCAGAAGCTGACGCATACGTGGTTGCGGCCCCTACCTACCTTCTGTCGGCAAACGGGAGCCTCAAGAAATTGCTGGACCGTGGACTTCAGCTATATGCCTTTGTCGACCGGCTATGGGGAAAACCTGCGGCGGGAGTTGCGATCGCCGGGATTGAAGGCCTGGAGGGGAGCACCAAGCGCGACGTAGACAGCTTTATCAAGCTCACGATGGGCGACCTGCGCGGGTCCGCCGTTGTTTACGGGGCGCTTCCCGGAGAGGTCCTGCTCAGTTCGGCGAACAGAGAAATCGCTAAAGAGCTTGCCGCGGCCATATTGGACCCGGCCAGGCGAGTCAGCCCTGCCGGTCCGGTCTGCCCGCTTTGCGGAGGTGACACTTTCAGGTTCCTGTCCGACGGGAGAGCCAGGTGCATGATTTGTTCGGGTTCGGGCCCATGGGAATGGGAAAACGAATCGCTTCGGTTCCACATCGAATCTGGAAAACACCCTCTTTTCTTGAGCAAAGATGGTGTAACCCGCCACGCGGAATGGCTCCGTGGGATGAAGGAAAAATTCCTCGATCGAAAAGAAGAATTGAAGGCGGTAGTCAAAGAATATCTTGGAGTAGGTACATTTATCGAGCGCAAATAGTGGAGACGGTAGGGCCTGCACTTACCGCCTTTCTCATTCGATATGCAGACCATGCTGTGCTTGTGTTTGCATCCGAGCTGGATATCACGGCCTGTGTATTTCAGTCCTCTTGACCGCAACCGGTTCTCGTTTCAATAATCCAGAATTCGATTCTCGACTTTATCTCATAACGAATCCTTCTCGTTGCCTCGAGTTTTTCGCTATCTGTTCCCCGCAATGCGGCAGGATCATAGAATCGCCAATAGAGTCGTTTCGTTATCCGCACATCATGGGCATCCGTAGAGACTTGCCCGCCAAAATCTGAAAAATAAAGCCTCTGAGCAGGGATTACGATACCAGGCTTTCAGGATTTCTTTAAATTTTCAAGAATGAGAATTTGGAGCTTGACAAACAGAAGCATCGCTGATAAATCAGTCTAATCAGAGTATTCTGATAAATCAGTTACGATTGAAGAAGGAAGATGCGATGGCGAAAGAGAAACAAAGTCAATCCTGTTGTACTCCTGAGGGCAAACAGGCTTGCTGCAAGGTCGAATCGCTCATCACGGTTGATGAGAGGGGACAGATGGTACTTCCAAAGGAATTGCGCGACAGGGCGAAGATCTGCGCGGGAGACAAGCTGGCCCTTATCAGTTGGTACAAGGACGGAGAGGTTTGCTGCTTTACGCTGATTAAAGCGGACGCTTTGGCCGACCGGGTGAAGGAATTTCTTGGTCCCGTACTGAGAAGCATCAGCCTGGAATGAGCAACGGGGCAATCCTGCGATATTTACAAAGAAGGAGAAGAACATGATGCCAAAGACAGTATCGGGAGGTCTGCGAAAAGATCGGGTCCGCAACCAAAGCCAAGGCTTGCTGTGGATAAGTTCGGAATGAGTCTCATCCTTGGATACGATCACGGGAGAATGACGGATGAAAGCCGGCAAAATCAAAGAGGTCGTTAAGTCACGCTACGCTAAAGTCGCCCTGCATAACATGCCGTGCTGCGGGACAAGGAAGTCCTGCTGCGGAAGCTCGGACGTGGCGGACATAAGCAAAAAGGTGGGTTGCCACGACATGGACTTGAATTCTGTACCCGAGGGGGCAAATCTGGGGCTTGGCTGTGGCAACCCGGTGGCGCTCGCTTCGCTGAAGGAAGGGGATGCCGTGCTCGATCTTGGCTCCGGAGCCGGGTTCGATGCTTTTCTGGCCGCCGCCAGAGTTGGACCAGCCGGAAAGGTCATCGGGGTCGATATGACTCCTGAGATGGTCTACAAAGCGAAAGCAAACGCGGTGAAGGGCGGTTTTCAAAACGTCGATTTCAGGTTGGGCGAAATCGAGAACCTGCCTGTTTCCGGTAGCGAAGTGGATGTCATCATTTCAAACTGCGTTATCAATCTCTCACCTGAAAAGGGAAAGGTCTTCAAAGAAGCCTTTAGAGTTTTGAAGCCAGGCGGCCGGCTGATGGTTTCCGATCTCGTTTTGCTCAAACCCTTGCCCGAAATCGTCAGGCAGTCCGTTGAAGAATATGTCGGCTGCATTGCTGGGGCCCTGATGAAAGATGAGTATCTTGCAGCCATAACGGCGGCAGGTTTCCGTGATTTAAAAGTGGTCGGTGAAGATGTCTACCCTGTCGAACTGGCCGTAAACGACCCCGTAGCCCGGGCAATCTACTCGGACACCAGCCTTGTTTCTGAAAATGCAAAACAGATATCGGAATCGGTTGTCAGCGTCAAGATTAGCGCGGTGAAGCCGAGTTGATACGTAATTCAATAATCCCTTAATTCGCCAACACTGGGGGTGAACCATGGCAGAGTGGACGAGGTTGAGATCGAGCTTGATACTGGTGGCGGCAAACTTGACCGGTCGAGTATCGCTTCTTCTATTTACGGTTTTTCTGTTCATCGGGCCGTTGCACCTTGTTCGGATGGAATTGTGGGGACAGGCTGCGCTTGCCTGGGACAGTTTGCTCGCGGTTGTGTTCTTTGTGCAGCATAGTGGAATGATTCGCAGGGGTTTGCGCGCTCGTTTGTCGCCTGTCATTCCAGCTCACTACCATGGAGCTTTGTTCACGATCGTATCCGGCATAGTACTGACTACCCTGGTAGTCTTTTGGCAACCATCGGGGAGCTCGGTCTACGAGCTTAAAGGGCCGGTCCGTTTACTAATGCGAGGTTTTTTCTTCATGGCTGTCGCAGGGCTTGGCTGGGGTGTGTACGCGTTGAGACAATTCGACCCATTCGGCGGCGGCGCCCTCAGAGCTTATTTGAGCGGCAAGCCGCTTCGGCCTCAACAGTTCGTCGCGCGAGGTCCCTACTTGTGGGTTCGCCATCCCTTCTATTTCTTCGTGCTTGTGATGATATGGTCGTGCCCGGACCTGACCGGTGACCGGCTGCTCTTCAATATCCTCTGGACCTTGTGGATCTGCGTTGGAGCCGTACTTGAAGAAGCGGACCTTGTGGCACAATTCGGCGAGGCATATCGGGCTTACAGACGCAGAGTTCCCATGCTGATCCCATGGCCGAAGATCTCGGGATCACAGTGGCTAAAAGTTTTGATCCTTGCGTCGGCTGCTGCCTTGCCAATCAATCAACCGGTCTGGGCTTTGGAGTTCGGCGAACCTCCGCCCACAGTTGAATTAAAGGGCGAACTGGGTGGAAGGCTGGATGCAACGCCTTGGTGCAGCGACGAATTGCGCGAAAAACTTTCCGTCGTCTTTTATGTCTCTCCCGACGAAAAGGATACCAACAACCCGGCCAGCGATGCCCTGGATAAAGAGAAGTTCCCGGCCGACAGATTCAGGTCCTATGGAATCATTAATATGGCCGCCTCGATGATGCCTAATTTCCTCATCAATGCGGCTTTGAAAGAAAAACAGAAGCGTTATCCCCTGACCATTTATGTCAGGGATTACAACAAAGTGTTGGTCAATGCCTGGAAGATCGCCGATCACAGCAGCGATGTCCTGGTTTTCGATCGAAACGCGATCCTGATCTTTAGAAAAGACGGCAAACTCACCTCTGAAGAGATCGAGAAACTGGTTAAGACCGTCCGGGATAATTTGTGATCCTTTAAATCCGGGGAATTTCCGGTCCTTTCGGCAAACGGGCGTCCTCCAGCGACGGCGCCATTGGTGATACGATATTTGAAGCAGTTCAAAAGCCCGTTCCTTGCGTGATAGGGCGAAAGGGCCTTGCCAACTTTTTTGAGTTCTTTGGACAGGAGACAGCAATGCAAAATATTGAGTCCATCGATACGTTAATGGAGGTTGGGGACGGATTTAAAATAATAAAAACGCCTCGATATCAAAACAAAATATCCGAACTCTATCGGCATTTAGCTAGGATTTATGATTTTTTTACAGACCACGAACCTGCTCATCATGAAGAAGCAATTCGCATGGCTGAATTCGAGAAGTGTGATGCTGTACTTGAAGTGGCTTGTGGTACCGGCAGAGCTACCGTTGAGATAGCAAAACGTTTGAGGAAAGAAAGTAGTTTTTATGCAATTGATCTTACAAAAGAAATGATGGAAAGGGCACAAAAGAAATTGCAAAATAATGACTTGCTTGGCCGAGTCGATTTTAAAGTGGGAGACGCTAAACATTTGCCTTTCCCTGAAGGGATGTTTGATGTTGTTTATAATGCCTACATGTTTGACTTAATCGGCAGCTCTGACATGCCGGAAATTATTTACGAATTCAAGAGAGTGTTAAAGCCTGGTGGTACACTTGTTTTGGTAAATATGAGCAAGGATAAGAAGAAAAAGACCCTGTATGAAGTTTTGTACGAAAGAGGTCTTTTGAGTTTTGCTTCAGGCGGATGCAGGCCCGTCTTTATGAAACCTCTTTTAGAGGATGCGCAGTTTATGCATGTAAATAGAATATACCGAAAGAATAAGAGTTTTTTCCTGCTTAATAGGCTTCACGGAACAGAGATAGTTAGGGCAAATAAGCCCCACGTTTTTTCCGAATAGAACATTTTATAGACGCCGGTAAAGTTGGGAGTCAAAATGGCGGCTGGAAAGCAGCCGGCGACATAAGAAGCCAAAAAAACCTGCATGATGCACTGGGCGGAGGTTATCGAGGCTGCTAGGAAGTGAGCGCTTGAGGTTACGGCCGCCGCAGTCGCACTATTTTGGCGCCCTGCTCATTGTCGTGTCGACCCGTCAACAGCCCTGGTCCACGCCTGAGCACTCATTTGAACTGGGTCCCAGGGGCTGCTCAATGGCGGCGTATAGCTCAAATCAAGGTCGTTTAGCTCATCGATGCGCATGCGGTTATATATGGCCGATGCGAAGACATCGATTCGCTTTGATACCTCTGAGTGCTTGTGTCCCATCATCTGGGCTCCCAACAACTCTTTACCGGCACGGTCGCCGGTGAGGCGAATGGATAGCTTCTCAGCGCCCGGATAGTATGCTTTATGATCCCACGCCTCAAATTCGACCGTAACAGGATCAAACCCCGCTAAAACCGCTTCAGAATCGCGCAGACCTGTCCGCGCAGCAACCAAGTCGAATATCTTTACGGCCTGGGTCCCGAGAGATCCCTGAAACTTGCGATTTCCTCCCACTGCATTTTCCCCCGCCACCCGACCCTGCTTGTGAGCCGTTGTACCGAGCGGCATATAGGTGTATGAGTTCAGCAATCTATGCCAGGTTTCCACGCAATCTCCGGCGGCAAAGATGCCTGGCACGTTTGTCCGCATTAAACGATCTACCTTGATAGCTCCCTTAAGTCCGATTTCAACGCCCGCAGAAAGGGCGAGTTTGCTGTTAGGGCTGGCGCCGACTGCCACAAGAATCATATCCGCGGAAGCGGAAAAATTGTTGGACCCCAAGATGGTCAGTTTATCCTCTGACTGCACGATCCCCGTGACTGCAATCCCGGTAGCAATCTTCACGCCGTGAGCTTTAAGTTCCTTCCGGACTTTTCCGCCGAATTCCGGATCGACCGTGGTCAAAACTGAATCAAAGAATTCCACGACCGTTACATGCATCCCTCGATAGGTAAGCGCATCGGCCATCTCCATTCCGATGTATCCGCCCCCAACGACAATTGCGGAGCGCGGCCGCCGCTCATTCATGTACTGCTGCATGGAAAAGGCTTCGTCCATCCAGCGCAGCACGAAAACCCCATGCAGGTCGATTCCGTCGATTTTCGGTCGAATGGATTCGGCGCCGGTTGCAATTATCAGCCGATCATACCCCAGATTACTTGCGTTTCCTTGCCGGCTGCCAAGCGACACCACCTTAGCTATCGTATCGATGGATGAAACTGAATGTTCAAGGAGCAAATGAATACCCTCATTTTCTATCTCCAAAACTGTCCTATGGGCAAGCGTATGCCAGTCGGCAACCTCACCGCTCAGATAGAATGGAAGGCCGCAGATACTGAAATTCGGATACCGGTCGGCAACTACAACGGTTACTTCGGTTGAGGGTGCAAGTTCTCTAGCTCGCAGGGCAGCGCTGATTCCTGCGTCGCTGCCTCCGATGATTAGGACGTTGGGCATAAAAATTCTCCTTACGATCACCATTGCAATGCAGCGTGCAAGGCCGATCAGTATTAATCCAACCATGTATTCGTGATGGCCCGACAGGAAAATGACAGCCAGGGCGAACATTAGAATTGGGCCGATAATGATGATAGCCACCATTTCTGACAAAACTATTCAAAGAAACTGCCCGGTTCGGTACAGTTCTTACGCCTCCCGCAGCTACGGCTTTCGCTATTTATCCGTCACGAGCAACCTTTGATTGAGACTGGAAAGTCTCCAGCCGGCCATCTTTAAGGTGCATCCGAACCAACCCGAATTTTGCGGCATCCGGGCTGTGCGTGACCATGATGATCGTTTTGCCCTCGGATTCATTAAGTTCCTGAAAAATCCCGAGGACCTCGGTCGCAAGCGATGGATCGAGGTTTCCGGTTGGTTCGTCGGCGAGAATCATTTCAGGTTCATTGGCTAATGCGCGCGCGATGGCCACCCGCTGCTGCTGACCGACGGACAGTTCTCTGGGGAGGTGAAATCTCCGTTCATATAAACCGACCTTCCGCATCAGAGCGTCCGCACGATCTTGCATTGCTCCATTTCTTGAGCCCTGAATTACCATCGGCACCATCACATTCTGTATGGCATCCAGGTATGGAATCAAATTGAATGTCTGAAGTACGAAACCGACTTTCTTGTTGCGGTAGTATGCGAGATCCTTTTCAGGGGAGGAACACAGGTCAAAATCGCGATATGTGATCGTGCCGGTCGTGGGACGGATCAATCCTCCAATGCTCAATAGAAGAGTGGTCTTTCCTGATCCCGAGCCACCCGTGACCGTAACGAAGTCACCCGTATTGATCCGCAAGGAAATATCGTCCAGAGCTCTCACGTCGCCGTGCCGACCATGATATACTTTGCTCAAATTTTCTATGATCAACATATCAGAATTCCTGCATGATATGGCCAGGGTCAAGATTTGCTGCTCTTCGAACGGGCAGATAACTGCCCACAAGGCAAATCACCACGGCCGTTAAGACGGAAAGCAAAAGCAATACCGGGATGGGACGGATACTAAGACCTGCGAGTTGAGGCCCCAGCAGCATGGCCGCAATGGTGCCAATAATATATCCGAAGATTCCGCCTGCAATGCCCAGGATCAATGATTTCGTGAGAAACAACCGCTGAATGACGAACCGGGTAGCTCCAACCGTAATCAGCATGCCTATTTCACGTCGGCGCTCTTCCACATTGGCCCACATATAGTTCCCGATTGAAATGGCTCCAACCAGGACAATGATGACCAGGAACACAAGAGAGATTTTTTTCATCAGCCGGTTGGTCTCAATCTGGGTGTTCACGATCTGACCGATTGTCGTTATGCGTGTGTCCGGTAAAATGTTTCGCAGTTTGCCCAGCAGGCCGTCCGAAATGGCTGAGCAGCAACCCATGATCTCGATTGCACTGACCTGGGGTCCAGTTCCCAACAGGCCCTGCACGGTGTGAAGATGAGCATAGATCCGATTGTCATCGATGGTGCCTGATTCCGGAATAACTTTCGCAACCTTGAACTGCTTGTTCAGGACCTGCAGGGAATCACCTTCCTTAATGTTCATCTTTTCCGCCACGAAACTTCCAAGTAATATATCGTCGTCCTCCAGAGAATCGACGGCCTTTCGCTGCAGTTTCTCATCCTTGTACCCATGGTCTGCATTAGCTGAGTTTGTCGGATCGCACGTCAGGGTTAAACCTGCACCGTCGAGCCCCCCTATCATCCAGATCGGCTTGGAAGCGAGTTCATTCGCCGGCAATACTCCGGTCAAAATCACTTGCGAGTTATTGACAGTGATTCTGCGGGTCAGTTTCGGAGACAGATTATCGACCCCCGGCAAAGCGGAGGCCACAACACGTTCGACATACGATTCCGGGAATGTCGGAGCATCAATATCGGCAGAATAATAATCATCCACAGAGGCTGCTTGGGGCAGAACAAGGATATTAGCCCCCAGATTATCAAGCTTGACGTTGACCGCCTTCTCCGAGACAACCGAAACAGTCTGAATCCCGACGACCACCGCAATTCCAAGAGTGATCGCAAGCAATGAAGAGACAAGTTGAGATTTTCTTAACCAGAGTTCTTTCCAGACAATGGTATTCAAATCCATAATGAGATCTCCCACTACTTTTGAGGGGTGCAGGTCCCACCGCCACCGGTCACCGTTCGCGGGCAACAGCCGCCTGCGCTCCGTGTTGCGGCCTGCACAAGATCCTCGACGCTCATAGGCCCAGTGTAGGTGTCAGTGATCTGCCCCCTAGCATTGCCAACTATAGTGACGGGTTCAGCCGAAGCCGTATTGATTTTCAGCAAGCTCAAAAACCCAGCTTCTGCCTGGTCGTCCATATCCATTTTGACCAGGACCGATTTGTTGTCCATTTGCTGGCTCGCTTTAGTGCACCTATCGCAGATATCTTCCGCCGATTGCATCGACTTCTTTTGCGCAACGATGAAAACCGCCTTTCTTTCCTGAAGCACCTTGATCACTTCCAGTTTCTTTGGTGATGGGATCATTTTAACCAGCATGTCCGCAGAACCTTTTTCCGCTGCAACACTTCCGACTATGATGCCCCCTTTCACGGCCACCATGATCAAAGGAACAGGTGCAGTTTGCAGACGGTATTTGGCCACAAAATCAGCGTTTTCTGCAGAAGACCGGTCGAGAATGACCATCACGGATTGCAGGATCTTATTTCTGGCTTCCTTCACAAGCGCCTTCGCCTGTTCAATATGATCTACGGTTGAATCTACGACCACGACAAACGCGGTATTCCCGGAGCTTGTGGTTTCTTCCAGATCCACTGCTGATGAGGCATGGCCGCAATGCAGAAAAACCATCACGACGAACAAGCTTGTTATGATAACTTTTTTGGTCAACGTTTCCTTTTTGGGCACGACATACTCCTTTCTCGATCAGCTCATCGTGTTTTCTCTATTCTTGCCAATGGAGCATTTCCGGTTAAGGGGTCAACTGATAGCTATACTGCGGTTCTGCTGATTGCACAGTTCCTTCGGATCAAGCGCAAGGATGGTCTGCAAGCGTTGCGCATCTTTCTTGATCTTGTGGCTGGGGCTATCCGCAAAGGATCTGCACACCCAGACAATGGCCTCTCTAACTTCGGTGGGGGCGTCCTCATCGGCCAGCCGGTAATACATCCAGCGGCCATCCTTGCGATCCTCTATCAAGCAGGCCTGTTTAAGAATGGAGAGGTGCTTGGAAACGGTAGATGGCGCCAATCCAAGAAACTGAATGATTTGACATACGCAGAGCTCGCGACCTTCCAGCGCCAGCAGTATGCTGACCCGGTTTTGGTCAGAGAGCGCTTTGGTTATAGCCATAAAAGCACGCATGATTACCTCCTATAATTCGCCAAATGACGAACCATAGGAGTTTTCCTATTGCCTGTCAAGGGTCTTCCCAAGATCGACTGACTCCTTTCGGGGCTTATAACCAGCGGACTGATTTTGAGCAGGCCTGCACAATCATGGGCTCTATCCCCTTACTTCCTACTCAGATTTTACACGTCACATGACAAACGCCGGTTGGGGTCTCAACGGCATATGGAAAGTATTTCCGCTTAAACGACAAGGCTACGTTGACCAGGGAAATCAAAACAGGGACTTCCACAAGAGGTCCTATAACGGCAGCGAAAGCCTGCCCCGAATTGATTCCAAAGACCGCTACGGCCACTGCAATTGCAAGCTCGAAGTTGTTCGAAGCAGCGGTGAAGCTCAAGGTCGTGGACTGCTCGTAGGTAGCTCCGACTTTCATCGAAAGAAAAAAGGAAACGAAGAACATGATAATAAAGTAAATGCAGAGCGGGATAGCCACCCGGATGACATCGAAGGGCAACTGGACAATGTATTCTCCTTTGAGGGAAAACATGACCAGGATAGTAAAGAGCAGGGCTATGAGGGTTATGGGACTTATCCTGGGGATGAAATTCTCTTCATACCATTTCAGACCCTTGGTCTTCAGGCCGACGAACCTTGTGATCATCCCGGCGATGAACGGAATCCCGAGATAGATGAAGACACTTTGTGCGATTTGCCTTATCGAGATATCGACAACCGCCCCGGTCATGCCGAGCCAGCGAGGAGCCAATGTAATGAAGATGTAGGCATAAACCGAAAAAAAGAGGACCTGGAAAATCGAATTGAAAGCGACAAGCCCAGCACAATATTCCCGGTCTCCTGCTGCCAGATCGTTCCACACGATTACCATTGCAATGCAGCGCGCAAGGCCGATGAGAATGAGGCCAACCATGTATTCGTGATGGCCTGAAAGAAATGTGACGGCAAGGATGAACATCAGGACGGGCCCGATAACCCAATTTTGGACCAGCGAAAGTGTCAGGACCTTGAAATTTCGAAATACCTGGTGCAACTGCTCGTACTTCACCTTCGCAAGAGGGGGATACATCATGAGAATCAGGCCGACAGCAATCGGCATATTGGTTGTCCCCACCTGGAAATAGTTGATCACGTTCCTGATGTTTGGGGAAAGATAGCCTCCACCCACTCCAATAAACATGGCAAGAAATATCCAGAGCGTCAGGAAACGGTCCAGGAAGGAAAGCCGCCTGGAAATTGATTGCGTCACTATAGGCTCCATTTCTGACAAAATTATTCTTAAGAGATGCCCTTTTCTTCTACCCACAGCTTGATGCGTCTCTCGATTTGATCCCGCACCTCACGGAATTTCTGCAACTTTTCTTCCTCTGATCGCCCGACTGCCGCCGGATCGTCAAACGGCCACGACAACCGGTGGCTGATACCGGGAAATGTGGTGGGGCAGGTTGCTTCCGCTTCGGCACAAACCGTGATCAAATAGGTGAAACTGGTCTTGCCGAGGTACTCTTTAACGCTTTTTGAGTGTTGGCCGGAAAGATCGATGCCGATCTCTTGCATCACTCGTTCGGTATAAGGATTTATAACGCTGGGTATAAACCCCGCACTATAAGCCTCAAAATGCTCTCCGGCATACTTTCGCAGGAAGGCCTCCGCCATCTGGCTTCGAGCGGTATTGCCGGTACACAAAAAAAGGACGCGTTCATTCTGCATGGCCTGCTCCTTTTTTCTCTTACGGTTCGAATTCGAATTGCCCGAGATACCCTGCAAGCTTTGTCTTTCGCTCCCGATCGAGCGGTGGGCAATCATCGGAGTCTTTGCCTCCCTCTGCAACCTGCGTGGCAAAAACCATACACGTCGGCTGACCGCACTCACCACAGTTAGTCTTGGGGAGGAGCTTCAGGATTTCGAGCACCTTTGGCTTGGGAACGCTTTCGAAACGAGGCTGAATTTCTCCCCGTCGCTCCCAGGTATCGTTGATTTCCTGCCGGAGCCATTCGACGATTTTCTCCCCTTCTGCTTGGTCATTGAGGGCATTTACGCAGATTTTCCTCGAGTGAATCGCGATGAGTTTCCCATGCAGCTTGAAGGAAACGCAAGGAGGGGCATTGATGTACTGAAAACCCCCGAGCGTGGCGTTCAGATATGGAATCACTTCACTTATGTCCTGATCGAGATGGGCTACCAGGTGGACCGCCTGGGCCTCGGGTCTGCACTCGGGGCGGACAAATTCCTTGGTGTAACTATTGAGTAGCATGGGAGACCTCCCTGGAGAAGATTTGCGTATTTGGTCAAATAAGCAAGTTCCAGCCAAAAAAACTTAACCTACCTCGAAGAAACTACCTTCGATTGGCTAAGCATCTCGATCTGTTCTTCGAGTCTCCGGCCGACGAAATCCTCGACGCAACTGAGAAAGTTCGCAACGCACTTCATCCGCAAAGAATAGTAGATGTTGGTGCCTCTTCGCTCATCCTGCAGGATTCCAGCTTCCTTCAGTACGTTCAAGTGCTTGGAAACAGTTGAAATATCAGATCCAACCATCGCCTGGAGTTCACACACACACCGTTCACCCTCAAAAAGGCCTTCGACCATTTTGAGCCTGCTCGGATGCCCGAGAGCCTTAAAAATTTTGGCGCGCAATTCAAGGTAATAAGCGTTGGCGTCCATAAGTTTTCCTTTTTGGCAGAATAGCAAAATTCAATGCCGGATGTCAACAGAGTTCTTGCCTGAGAGAGAATGGTGCCTGTAACCGTTTTTTAACTCAGGTCTCACGGAACCGTCACACAATACCCTTATACTCCCGCCATCTCCCTATGAAAAAAATTAGACCGGATCGGTATTACCCAACTGAAAAGCAGGAGCCTGAGACTCATGGAACAGATGGTTGGCGGCGCAGTAGAAGCACTTTACGGGCATGGTGAAGCCTTCCTGAAATCCGGGTGGGGACAGCGTTTCAAGTCTTTGTTGCTCAAGCGTGTACTGCCGCTCAAAAGGGTGAACTATCTATGTTCACGGATTAATATGATGTCAAACGAGACGGCCATTCCGGATCGTATTCTTGAAGTGCTTGGCGTCACTTATGATATTTCCGCAAACGATCAAGCCAGAGCGCCTTCGGAAGGGCCCCTGGTGGTGGTGGCCAACCATCCATTTGGCGGCATTGAAGGCATTATCCTCGCCTCGATGCTCCTAAAGAAAAGAAGCGATATCAAGATCATGGCCAATTTCTTGCTGAACGGCCTGGGACTTCGTGAACTCAACGAACTGCTCATTTATGTAGATCCTTTCGAAAGACAGGGATCGGTAGCGCATAACCTCAAGCCGTTGAGAGAGGCCATAGAATGGGTTCGGGGCGGGCGGGCTTTGGGTATCTTTCCGGCAGGCGAGGTTTCCCACATGCATTTGAGCAGTTTGAGCGTTGTGGACCGGCAGTGGAGCCGGACGGTTGCCCGGATTGTCAAAAAGTCCGAGGCGACCATACTGCCGGTTTACTTCGAAGGTCATAACAGCCCGCTCTTTTGCGGGCTCGGTCTTTTGCATCCGCTGCTTCGCACGTTGATGTTACCGGCAGAGAACATGAAAAAGCGGCACCGGGTGGTTAGGGTCCATGTCGGCAGGCCGGTGCCTTTCAAGAGGCTGGCCGATCTCGATGATTCGGCAATAATGGATTACCTGCGCCTCAGGACTTACAATCTGCGGAATCGCAAATGCGCAAAGCATCGGAACCTGTTGTTCCGGCGGCCGATTAACAGCTCTGCAAGGCTTCGTCCAGTGGCAAGAGCGAAAGAGAGCGGCTTGATTGCCGCAGAAATCCGTTGTTTGCCTCCGGAGCAGCTTCTTTTTTCCTCGAAGAATTTCGATGTGGTGAGCGCATCTGCTGCACAAATCCCCAGCGCACTTCATGAAATCGGGCGTCTGCGGGAAATCAGCTTTCGAAAAGCAGGCGAGGGGACCGGAAATGCTATCGATCTGGACCGCTTTGATGAGTATTATCGGCACATCATGCTCTGGGACCGGGAGCGCTGTGAAATTATCGGGGGATACCGGCTCGGGTGTGCTGATGCAATTCTTAGGGAGCGCGGTCTTAGGGGTCTTTATACGAGCACTCTTTTTGAGTACAAGGATGAGATGGCCCTCAAATTCAGTTGGGCCCTGGAGTTAGGGAGGTCTTTTGTGCGCCCCGAGCATCAGAAGACATACCAGCCCCTTATGCTTCTTTGGTCGGGGATCGGGCGCTTTATATTGAAGCATCCTCAATACCGGTTCCTTTTTGGGGCAGTAAGCATAAACAGTGAATATCTCGGTGTTTCCCGTAAGCTGATGGTGGAATTCCTAAAACAGGGCCATACGCATTCCGATCTGGCAAGATTCGTGCGGGCCCGGAATTCCCCTTCTTTTAGGGCGATGTGGAAAAAGCACCTGGGACTGCCTTATTCGATGGTTAATCAAGTACAGGATTTATCAGAATTGATATCGGACATAGAGCAGAACGGAGCAGGCATTCCCATACTTCTGAAACACTATATGAAGCTCGGCGGAAAGTTTCTGGGCTATAGCGTTGACCCCAAATTCAACAATGCTCTGGATGCCCTGGTACTGGTCGATTTGGCCCGAACCGATCTAAAAATCCTGGGACGCTACATGGGGCAGCAGGGGGCGGTTTCTTTTCTGCACTTCAACGCGGTCGGGCCGGAGAACGCAGCCGACTGCGGCTTGCCCGGCGGTAAGTGCGCCTGATCTGGGCAATACACATGTCACCATTGTCCGGGAACGGAATTTTTCCCGGGCCGAAACATCGGCAGAGAAAAGCAAAGAAACTGTGGTAATCTCTTAAGCCCTGTCGGACAGAATTAAACATCTATAAGGGGGAAAGAGAAATGCGCTGGAATCTTCTTGCGATCTTTGCCGTCGTTCTTGGTATCCTGCTTATCATCAAAGGCTTGGACACGCTGACGCCATGGCGCGCCTGGTTCTTCTGCATAAGCGGTCTGGTATTGTTCCTGCCCGGCATAATCCGAAGCTATCTGCGAATCAGGCGTTTGTGGGCCCATAAGAGTTCAACTGAAGACAAGGATTGAGGCCCCGGACAAACCAGTGCAGCCCCTCCACGCAAACTGCGGATTCCACCGGAGGCGAACAGGCAAAACCGTCTACACCTCAGGTCTTTGGAGGTGAAATGGGGTGGCCTGTTCAAACTGGTAGGCAACGCGCAGAATCAGTTCCTCCCGAAAATGAGGCCCGAGAATCTGAAGCCCGATTGGCAGGTCTTGCGATGTAAAACCGCAGGGCGTGGAAATTCCCGGAATGCCGGCCAGGCTTGCCGGGAGCGTAAATACATCGCTTAGGTACATTTGAAGGGGATCATCCATTTTCTCCCCCAGCCTAAAGGCCGCAATGGGAGAGACGGGCGCCAGTATCGCGTCACACTTCTCGAAGGCATCGAGGAAATCTTGCCTGATGAGCGTTCTGACCTGGGAGGCTTTTCTGTAGTAGGCATCGTAATAGCCCGCCGACAATACGTATGTGCCAAGCATTATGCGGCGCTTCACTTCGGCGCCGAACCCCTGGGAGCGGCTTTTCCGGTACATCTCGATAAGGTCCATGGTCCCCTGGGCGCGGTGCCCGTACTTTACGCCGTCGTAGCGCGCCAGGTTCGAAGCGGCCTCCGCCGGGGCGATTATGTAGTAAGCCGCAATGCCGTATTCGGTGTGCGGCAGGGAAATGTCCACAATGTGCGCGCCGAGTTGCCTGCAAGTGGAGATTGCGTTTCTAACGGCAGCCTCTACTTCCGGGTCCGTTCCCTCGATGAAATACTCACGGGGAATCCCGAGGCGCAGGCCCCGAATGGTTTCTTTCAGGGCGGCCCTATATTCGGGAACAGGCAGATCCACCGAGGTGGAATCCCTGGGGTCATAGCCTGCAATAGCCTGGAGCAAGATGGCGGCGTCCTCAACGTCCCTGGTTATCGGCCCTATCTGGTCAAGGGACGACGCAAAGGCCACGAGCCCGAAGCGGGAAACCCGGCCATACGTTGGTTTAATGCCCGTAACGCCGCAAAAGGATGACGGCTGACGAATGGAGCCTCCGGTATCTGTCCCGAGCGCCCCGGCGCACAATCCGGCCGCGACGGCCGCTGCCGAACCACCGCTCGACCCACCGGGAACCCGGTCCAAGTCCCATGGGTTGCGGGTCTTCATGAAAGCCGAATTCTCCGTGGATGATCCCATGGCGAACTCGTCCATGTTCGTCTTGCCTATAAAGACCGCCCCGGCCTGCACGAGCTTTTCGATCACCGTTGCGCTGTAGGGAGCAACAAATCCCTGGAGCATGCGCGAGCCGCAGGTGGTAATAGACCCACGGATACAGATCACGTCTTTGATGGCGATCGGTACTCCCGCCAGCGGTGAGGCCGAAAAATCCTTTTTCCCCGAGTCGAAAAGCCTTGCTTCATCCATGGCCTGCTCTCCCATAATGCTCAGATAGGCGTTTACCTTCGGGTCGAGTGCGCGAATGCGTTCGAGATAAGCGGAGACTGTTTCGACAGCGCCGATTTGTCCGCTTTTAAGCAGGTCGTGAATCTCATGGATCGAAAGAGAGTGGATTTGCATCTAAAACGGCCCCTTCTGCTAAATTACTTTGGGCACCACAAAATTGACGCCGTCCGTGCCGGGTGCGTTTGCAAGCGACTCCGTACGCTCAAGTGAGCGTTGGACCAAATCAGGGCGGAAGACGTTTTGCAGTTGGATGGCGTGGGTAGTTGGCGGGACGTCCTTTGTGTCGAGTTCATTTAGCTTGTCCATGTACTCGAGAATACTGTTGATCTGACCGGTCATCCGTTGTTCTTCCGTATCTGAGAGTTCCAGCCTGGCGAGCAGCGCCACGTGCCGGACCTCTTGTCCGGTTATCTTTGCGTCCATCACTCTTCCTTATATAAAAATTCAACCTGCAAGAAAATGTTCCATTGTCCGGCAGTCTTTGAAGGCGCTCAGAACTTCGGACAATCCTTCTGCCCTGGTCTTTTGGAGCAGATTGTAGGTAAGCGCGTGCACCAGTTTTTCTTCGGCATCCTGTTCAACAGCGGTGGAGTCGAACCGTTGCAGGAATTTTGCAAACCGGACAACGTGAATCAACTCATGAGTCACTATGTAAGCCGTGAGCGGGAAAAGTCTGATCCCTTTGTCGCGCTCAACGGCCCTGCGGATCACATGGTCCTGGATGCAGATTTTGAAAAAATCGCCCGGTTCACTTCCCCGCGTCCTATCACCGGGGCGTCTGAGATATCGACGAATCTGGGCGAAAGCGACATCGGTGACTTCCTCTTCGCCAAGGTCACTCAAGTTTTGTATATCATACCGGTACCTTTTCCACTCGGAGGTGGAAATCTTGTAAAAATCGCTTATGAGCTCTTCCGAGGCTTCGATGGCCTGCGCAAGGATAGCGATTTCTTCTGCCTCGAAGGGTAGGCGTCTCATCTCTCCGCGGCTCCGGTCAGATTGTTGCTAAACCGCCGCAACTTAGGCGCGTTTGCTTTATGTACAAAACTTCTCTGCTCAATTCAATAGGTTCCGAGCATTTTGGTCCAGGTGTGCCGCCGGTCCCGGCGCATTACAAAAGCCGAGGGCGGGGATAAACCCCGCCCTCTCTTATGGAAAACGCTCATTAGATTCAGGGGAGAGGACACCCCCTCCCTTGCTGTTTCATGTCAAATACGTGGAATCCGGACAAACACTTCCTAATGATGCTCATGGACATAGAACGGCCATTTGTGGAAGAACCATTCGTTCCAGAGCAGAGGAATGATCCACCAGAAATTCCATATAAGGGACTCGCCGGCGAGGTATCTTTCGGCAAGCTCTCCTTCCATGTGATGGTTTCCCAATCCCCAGTACCCAAAATTGACTACATAAAAAAGAACATAATTGATGACCGCCAGGACCAGTACGCCGAAGGTCCTGTACCAGAATGCTCCCCATGAATCCTTGTCGGCCATTGGCGCCATGTCATCGAAATAATGGTGCCAGGCCAGGAATGGAATCAGTGTGAACCCGCCTAATTCCGCTGCGTGATACCAGAAAAAGCGGGTAGGATTGCCGGCGTCAGCGGCTGGGAGGTGGTGGGTCAGCTCCTCCATGTTTATCCAGGTGGGCATCAGCTTTATGCAGAGCAAGGCAATCAGGTAACCGAGTATAACAGTGCCTATGAAGGAAATTGTTCCCTTCCATGGCTGGGGAAGCTTTATTATAGTCCAAGGCTTCATTCGCCACACGTTAGCGGTCATGAACAAAAGTACGATCATCCATTCCCACCAGCCGAACACCCAGTGTATGTGACCGAAGCCCGCGATACCGGTCCACCATGGGCGGCCCAGGGCGAAAGCCGTTCCAAAGCTTGATTCCAACACTCCCCCGAAGAAAGGCACAATGAGGACCGTGTAAAAGAAAATAGTCAACAGAGTGGCCCATCCGAGTTCCGCACATCCGGCCTGGGGCTGAGTGAGGTCGCTCGGGCGCACGGGCCATTTCCCAAAAAGAATGGTCACAAAAGGGTAGGTGTAGAACCCGATGAGCACGAAGCCAACGATCGCGCTCTGAGCAATGTGCGCCCCCTGCATGGTCTTGAGCGGCACGGACTGGAAATCGGGAAGGACCGATTTTCCGGCGGCAATCGAATCGGCGATCACCTTGTTGATGTTGGCCATCGAGAGCGGCAAAAGCTTGCCCGTGTCGGCAAGTTCATTCAGGTTGTGCTGGCTCAGAAAATTGAAACCCAGCCCCAGCACTCTGTAGAAAATAACATGAAGAACGAACCAGACTAAAACGAGATTCATTATGGTCTGGACAACTCCTCTTACCGGCGGGGAAAGGTTTTGAAAAGGCCAGTCGCCAAAGAACATGTGTTGCCAGAGACCTACGAGAATCATCATGGCGAGGTACATAACGAATGGGTAAGGAAAAGATCCCACCGGGCCTCTGGGATCGCTGAAAATATACCATGTCAACCAAGCGACCAGGAAGAATACAATGTTTGAAATGATACCGGTAACCGGCTGGCCCCAGCGCGGCTTCAGAACGTCTGCCATAGTTCCCTCCTTGTTGAATGAATGCTGTGATTTTTATTTATGCAAGTGCCCCGATTCGCGGAATTCTGAGACAACCTCACCTCCTTCCGGTTCAAACATAATTGGCCCAAGGCGGACCTAATCGCTGGCAAACTGGTCAAAATATGTTCTCAAAAGGTTGGAGCGGGTACGGAAAGGAAAGATCGGATCAAGGCGGGGGTGTCCGGTATCAGGCTTGCTTTAATGTATTGAGGATGTTCCCACCAATCCGATCAGACACAATATCCCTGGGTGAAGCGATTATCCGTTACGGACCAAGTAGAACGAGAGACCATGATACAGCTAGAGATGAACCGGGCGAACTGGCGCAATTCAGAACTCAGGGATTTGCACAATCTCCTACTACTCTAGGTAAGCCCGGAGAGTCAAGCGGAATTTGTTTGACAATACCTGCGCGCTTTGGTTAACTGCACAAGCGGGTGTCGCTATGTGATCTGTTCGAGCGGGTTCTTAGTTCGATCAAGTGCTCAATGCTGGTTTCACCGTGTTTGCCGCTTTGCCCTCTTGTTTGGCGCACTATCCCCCGATCAGATTTTTTCTTCTTCCCCGTTTTTGAATCGTCGAATTATAATTACATAATTGTCTCTTTCCATAGTAGTTGGCCGAATTTTGGCTGTTTGTTTCAACAGGGCGCAAGGTTGCCAGATCTTTCAGGCTGAAGCTGTTTTCTACAGGACCCTCGCTCACCGCTCTCAGGAGGTAAAAGAATGGGAAAAAAAGTTCTTTCCGAATCAGCGCTCGAGTGCATTGAAAAAGAATACGCCGAGTGGCTGGACGAATACCGGAAGGCTCTCAGAAAAGTGCCCGAGCGGCTCACCCGGTTCTCCACGGTTTCCGATCTGGAGGTGAAGCCGCTTTACACTCCGCTGGACATTGCAAACAGGGACTTTTCGGAAGACATTGGCTTTCCCGGCAAATACCCTTTCACCAGGGGCGTCCAGGGCACTATGTATCGGGCCCGTCTCTGGACCATGCGCATGTTCGCGGGACTGGGTACTTCTGAGGATACGAACAATCGATTCCACTATCTGATTAATCACGGTGAAACCGGCCTCAGCACCGCTTTCGACTTCCCAACCCTCATGGGATACGATACGGACTCCCCTCTTGCGCAGGGCGAGTGCGGTAAATGCGGGGTTGCAATCGACACCCTGGAGGACATGCAGCGGTTGTTCGCAAACATCAACCTTGAGGAAGTCACCGCGTCTATGACGATCAACCCTCCGGCTTCGATAATATGGGCCATGTACATAGCCAATGCCGAAAACGAGGGCTACTCCCGCAAGAAACTTGGCGGCACAATTCAGAACGACTGCCTCAAAGAGTTCATAGCGCAGAAGACGCTTATGCTTCCGCCTGAGCCGAGCCTTAGACTGGTAACCGATACGGTTGAGTTTGGAACCAGGGAGGCGCCCCGTTGGAACACCATCAGCATAAGCGGCTACCACATCAGGGAAGCAGGATCGACCGCCGTTCAGGAACTTGCTTTCACCATCTATGACGGCATTACCTATGTCGAGGAAGCAATCAAAAGGGGGCTAAAAGTCGACGAATTTGCAGGCCGGCTCTCCTTTTTCTGGAATTCCCATATCGATTTTTTCGAAGAAATAGCGAAGATGCGCGCAAGCCGGCGCATATGGGCGAGGATCATGAAAGAACGTTTTGGGGCGCAGGACCCCAGGTCCATGCTGATGCGTTTCCATACCCAGACGGCCGGCTGCTCGCTTACTTCACAGGAACCTTACAATAATGTCATTCGGACAACTACCGAAGCTCTTGCGGCGATTTTGGGCGGCACCAATTCTCTGCATACCAACTCGCTCGATGAGGTCTACATGATTCCCAGCGAGGAGGCTGTGCTCATCGCGCTGCGCACGCAGCAGGTACTGGCTGACGAATGTGGTGTCACGCATGTGATCGATCCGCTGGCCGGCTCTTATTTCGTCGAGGCGCTCACCGACAAGATGGAGGAAGAAGCCAACGTCTATATCCGCAAGCTTGATGAAATGGGCGGGATGGTTAGGGCCATAGAAAGGGACTACCCGCAGATGGAAATTGCCGATGCGGCTTTTCATTTCCAGCGGCAGGTCGAGAGCGGAGAAAAAATCGTAATCGGGGTGAACAAATATACTTCCGACCGGCCGGAACTGGAATTCGTCCTCAAGATAGACGACGAGATCGAACGGATGCAGGTCGAGAGGACCAACCGTTACAAGGAAAAGCGCGACAAAATCAGGTTCCAAAAAGCGATGGACGAGCTGAGGCGCAGATGCGAAGGCCCGCCGTGCTGGGAAAACAACGTCATGCCCGCTCTCATAGATGCGGTAAAGGCAGGAGCGACCGAACAGGAATGTTGCGATCTATACAGGGACGCCTTTGGAGTCTATACGGATCCCGGGACTTTCTAGCTGAGGCTGAATTCAATCGAACTCTTTTGACTTCCATTAAGGAGGCAGGTTTCCATGGAAAAAGCGAGGAAACTTCGTATATTGGTTGCCAAACCGGGCCTTGACGGCCATGACCGGGGCGCCCGGATTGTGGCTCGCGCTTTTCGCGATGCTGGCTTCGAAGTTGTCTACACCGGGTGCCATCAGACCCCGGAGCAGATCGTGAGCACCGCCATCCAGGAAGACGTGGACATGATCGGATTAAGCATCCTGTCGGGCGCTCATACATATTCCTTTCCCAGGGTTCTCGACCTTTTGAAGGACAACAACGCGCAAGATATATCGGTGGTAGGTGGAGGCATATTTCCTCTCGAGGATGTGCCTAAGCTCAAGGAGATCGGCATAAAGGAAATATTCGAACCCGGCGCAAAGCTTAAGGACATAATAGACTGGGTCAGCGCCAATATCCTGCCGCGCAGGGGGGTCGTTCTAAAAAAATAGACAAACCCGGATGGCAAGCGGCGCATTGAGAACATCAAATCATTATGATTCGCCGGAAATTCAGTTCTACTTCCCGATGCAGGGTTTAGCGCATGGACATCATTGAACAGATCGTCTCTGGCGATGTAAGAACCATAGCTCGTATTCTTCGAGATATCGACGATGAGATTCCCTCCGCAAAGGACGTTCTGCAGGAACTCTATCCTCATACGGGCAAAGCCTACGTTGTCGGTTTCACAGGTTCCCCCGGGGTTGGCAAGAGCGCTCTTGTCGACCAGATCGCGGGCGCCTATCGCAAGGCGGAAAAGACAGTCGGTATTTTAGCGGTCGATCCGACAAGCCCGTTTACGGGGGGGGCCATACTGGGTGACCGCATCCGCATGCAGCGGCATTTTCTCGACCCGGGAGTTTTCATCCGCAGCCTTGCCACGCGCGGTCATTTCGGGGGTCTCTCCAAATCCACCAACGATATGGTGAACGTTCTGGACGCAGCGGGTAAGGACGTGATCATAGTGGAAACGGTGGGTGTGGGTCAGGACGAGGTGGAAATAGTAAACAGCGCCCACACAACCATACTGGTGACAGTACCGGGCATGGGGGATGACATTCAGGCGATCAAGGCCGGCATAATGGAAATAGGCAATATTTTCGTGGTGAACAAAGCAGATCGCGAAGGCTCCCGCAAGACCGTCCGCGAACTGATGAACTTGATAGAGCTTGACGCCAGAAGGCACAACGGTGAGGCTTGGGAACCTCAGATCGTGGAAACCGTAGCAATAAAGGGCCGGGGGATCGAAGATCTCTACGAGGCAATCGAAAAACACAGGGCCTATCTTTTGGCCACCCATTCCGGAAAGTGGCGGAAAATTCTGGAAAAGCGCGCTAGAATTCAGCTTATGGGGGTCCTGAAAGATCAGGCGTTTAGAACTATCCTGAAAAGGGTCGAAGGGCGCGGAGATTCGCTGGATGAAATGGTGCGGAAGATCGTTGACAAGGAGTCCGACCCCTATACGATCGTCCATCGGATTATCGACAAAGAGTTTAGGTAATCAGATCGCCAATCGCGTTTGACACTAAAAACCGGCGGCCTGTCAAGGCCGCCGGTTTTTTTCATTGAGCACTTAAAAGCAGGTGAGTGATTGAGCGGACAGTGAACCGGTTCTCTTTCCGTTCACTGCTCAACGCTGACCACGTCACCGGATTTTACTTCAAATGAGGAACGATCAGCAGTGCGACAATGTTGACAACCTTGATCATCGGGTTGATTGCCGGGCCGGCCGTATCTTTGTACGGGTCGCCTACCGTGTCGCCGGTAACCGCCGCCTTGTGAGCGTCCGAACCCTTGCCGCCGTACATGCCGTCTTCAATGAACTTCTTTGCGTTGTCCCAGGCGCCGCCGCCGCTGGTCATCGCTATGGCCTGGAACAGGCCGGTGATGATCGCGCCGATGAGCATGCCGCCTAGGGCCTCTTTGCCTATCAGGAATCCGACAACGACCGGTGCGACTACCGGGATGAGCGCAGGAACCATCATCTGCTGAATGGCGCTCTTGGTGACGATGTCAACGCACTTGCCATATTCCGGTTTTGTCGTCCCTTCCATGATGCCGGGGAGTTCACGGAACTGGCGGCGAACTTCCTCGACAACGCCTCCAGCGGCCTTACCAACGGCTTCCATCAGAAGCGAGCCGTAGAAGTATGGCAAGAGGCCGCCGATGAAGAGGCCTACGATGACCATGGGGTTAGAGAGGTCGAATACGGCTTGGCCGGGGACCGACCGGGAGTATTCGGCGAAAAGAACCAGGGCCGCAAGAGCGGCCGAACCGATCGCGTAACCCTTTGTAACGGCCTTGGTGGTGTTGCCGACCGCGTCAAGGGGATCGGTGATAGCCCGGACGCTGTCGGGCAGTTCCGCCATTTCGGCGATGCCGCCCGCGTTGTCCGTTATCGGGCCATAGGAGTCGATGGCGACAACGATACCGGTCATGGAGAGCATCGCAACGGCGGAAAGGGCGATTGCAAAAAGGCCTTCACCGGGATGACCCGAGAAACCGCCGCCAAGCTGATAGGCCCACACGATCGCGCCGCAGATTACCAGGGCGGGGGCGGCCGTGGACTTCATGCTGACTGCAAGACCCGCGATAACATTGGTACCATGGCCGGTTTGGCTGGCTTCAGCAATGTGCTTTACCGGGCTGAAGCTCTTGGAAGTGAAGTATTCGGTGATCATAACGATCGCGCCTGTCAAAACCAGACCAATGAGCGCGGTGGTGAAAACGCTCATCGCTGTGAAGCCGCCCGTCTTTAGGCCCGGTTGCTTCAGGAACCAGTCGGATGCAAAATAGAAAGCCACCGCCGCAAGAATACCGGAGACTGCGAGGCCTTTATAGAGCGCGCCCATTATGTATTCGTTCTTGCCAAGGCGCACGAAGAACGTACCGATGATCGAAGCAATGATCGAGATGCCTCCGATCAGAAGGGGGAATTCCACCCAGAGGCTATCCGCGCCGAAAACCGTTTTTGCCAGCAGCATTGCCGCGACCAAAGTAACCGTGTAGGTCTCGTAGAGGTCTGCCGCCATGCCCGCGCAGTCGCCTACATTGTCACCGACGTTGTCGGCGATAACCGCTGCGTTTCTAGGATCGTCCTCGGGGATTCCGGCTTCCACTTTGCCTACCAGGTCGGCGCCTACGTCAGCGGCCTTGGTGTAGATACCGCCGGCGATACGAGCGAAAACGCTCATGAGCGAGCAGCCGAAGCCAAGGCCGATAAGAGCTTCGAATATCTTGTCAACGGGCGCTAACGATTTGACAACCAGGTAATAGCCGGTGATGCCGAGAAGTCCCAGACCTACAACCATGACCCCTGTAACAGACCCGCCTTTGAAAGCGACCGAAAGGGCTGCGTTGAGGCCCCGTTTTGCGGCTTCCGTCGTACGCACATTGGCTTTCACGGATACCATCATGCCGATGTAACCCGCAAGGGCCGAACCGCAAACGCCGATGAGAAATCCGATCGAAGTCCATATGCCAAGTAAGAACAGCACTCCGGCAAGCACCACTGCGACGACGGCGACGGTCTTGTATTCCCTGTTCAGAAATGCTTCTGCGCCTTCCTTGATCGCTTCGGAGATCGCCTGCATTTTTTCGGAACCGGCGCTCTGCTTGGAAACCCAGGCTGCGGTCACCAGAGCATAGATGACGCCGAGACCGCCACATGCGAGGGCAATCATCGTGATCACACTTGCGTTCATTTAATCCTCCTCTTAAATTGTTTTGAATTGTTTTGAATTAGTTCGTCTTGTTTGAGAGGCATGGGCCGCCCCTCGATCTTTAACCAGATTGCCTTAAAACCCTCCTTCCAGCAACACAATCCTGGAGACCGGCCGTAACCGTCTCCGAATAAACTCCATCATTTTGTTTTGAAAAACGATAATCTTTTACGCGGGTTGTTCCGTCTCGTTCCGGCAGGGTCCGATAGATGAACTGGATCCAGTCTGATTAGCCAGGTGGGAGCGGAGATGAGGCGGATGCAGGCTCGCACTACGTAGACATATTTCGTCAAAACCTTTCGGAATTTTGCCTGACTTCTGAAGAACCATAAAATACACTGGCTCCCCACGCGCGCGACAAACCTAATGGAAGCCCGCAGGCTTGTCAAGAAAAAGTAGCCTTTTGTCTGAAAAAGTGATCTTTAAACTAAATTTGTTTTAAGATGCCCCGTGTCTTAAATTGTTCGGGGTTGAGCGGTTGTAATTTGAGGGACCGAGGGGAAGGGTTCATGAAGTCTAAAAATTTTTTCCCGGTTTTAATTTTCATAATGTTTATCTCCGGCTGTGAAAACGTAACGAGTCAGTATCTTGTCGGACAGAAGCCTCACGCTGTCAAGACGGAAGAATGGGCCGGGGAATGGTCCCCGGATGGTTCGGGTGAAGAAATTATCAAAATAAAAGTGCTTGACAAAGACAGGGGCATCCTCGATGTCGCTCAGATCGAAGCCGGCTCCGGAAAGGTCCTGGACTCATATGAGTGCTACCTGAGGGAAGCGGGCAACTGGATATTTGCAAACGCAGCGATCAAAGGGAAAAATGGCTTTTACCCGGTACGCGTGAAGAACATCGAAGGCCGCCAGATAATTGTCTGGTTTCCGGACCCCGAGAAATTCAAACCACTGGTTTTTGAAAGAAAAGTGCTGCCCGGCGAATGGCGTGGATACGATATTTCTCTTGGCTTGCTAAAACCCGAACAGCTCGACCTGATAATTTCAGGTAAAGAAGGCGTTCTTTTCAAGTGGGATGAGCCGGGTGTCCTTATCCGGCATGGAAAAACCGCTATGCCTCAAAATTGATATATTCGCAGTATTTTAATCCTGGAGAAAGCTCATGGCGGCAAGAGACAAATTTGAACTGATTTTCAAGCGGGAGATTCGAGAACTCAAGGGCCTGGTGCGGTTTTACAGGCACGTCCTAACCGGCGCAGAGGTTCTTTCGATTATAAACGAGGATGATAACAAGGTTTTCGGCATCTGCTTTCGCACTCCCCCGTCCGACTCGACCGGAGTAGCTCATATTCTGGAACACTCGGTCCTTTGCGGTTCGAGAAAGTACCCGGTGAAGGAACCGTTCGTTGAGCTAATGAAAGGCTCACTTAAGACTTTTCTCAATGCCTTCACCTACCCCGACAAAACCTGCTATCCGGTCGCAAGTCAGAACGCCCAGGATTTCTACAACCTGATCGACGTATACTTGGACGCGGTTTTCTACCCGCGCCTGACGCCGTTTGTTCTCCAGCAGGAGGGATGGCATTACGAGCTAAGCGACCCTGATAGTCCGCTTGCAATCAAAGGGGTGGTGTACAGCGAGATGAAAGGGGTTTATTCCTCGCCCGACACTCTGCTATCTGAGGTTTCGCAGCAGTCTCTTTTTCCGGACACCACTTACGGGCTGGATTCGGGCGGAGACCCCAGGGTAATCCCCAGCCTTACTTTCGAGCAGTTCAAGTCGTTCCACGATAAATTTTACCATCCTTCCAACGCCAGGATTTATTTTTACGGCAATGACGATCCGGACCGAAGGCTGGAAATAATCCAGGAATACCTCAAGGATTTCAGCCGCGCCGCGTCCGAATCCGCTGTGCCGCTTCAGCCGTTGAAAGCCATGCCTTCCCGGATTGTCCGCTCGTTTGCCGCAGGTCCCGAGGAGGCCGTCACGGACGGGCTAAAGTGCATGCTAACAGTGAACTGGCTTCTTCCCGAGGTGACCGACGCCAAGTTGAATCTTGCCTTTCAAATTCTGGAATATGTTCTTACCGGCATGCCGGGTTCCCCGTTGAAAAAGGCGCTGATAGAATCCGGGCTGGGCGAAGATATTGCCGGAGGGGGCCTTGAGACCGAGCTGCGCCAGCTATACTTCTCTATCGGGCTCAAGGGGACCCGCGCCGAGGATGCCGGTAAAGTTGAAAATGTCATCTTCGAGACCCTGTCAGCTCTGGCCGTGGACGGCATAGACCCTGCCACTATCGAGGCGGGGGTCAATACGATTGAATTCCGGCTTCGCGAAAACAACAACGGCAGCTTCCCTCAGGGGCTGGCGGTCATGCTGCGCGCGCTTTCCACCTGGCTATATGAAACCGACCCGACCTGCCTGCCGGCTTTCGAGTCGCCTCTTGACCAGGTTAAGGAAGCTCTGAAATCAGGGGGTTTCCTGGAGGGCCTCATCCGCCTCTACCTTCTCGATAACCTGCACAGGACGGTTGTTTTGCTCCGGCCGGAACCTGGACTCGCGGAAAAGGAGATTGAAGAGGAATCCAAAAAGTTGGAGGGAATCAAACGTTCGTTTTCGGCTGATGAAATTCAGCGCCTAATCGAAAACGCCAAGACGCTGCAAAGGCTTCAATCGAGTCCGGATCCACCGGAAGCCCTGGCCACCATTCCGGTCCTCAGGATTTCGGACCTCGACAGGCGAAACAAAATAATTCCAACGGAACCGGCGCCTGTCGACGGCGTGCCCGGGTTTTACCACGATCTTTTTACAAGCGGCATAACCTACCTGGACATTGGGTTCAATCTCCAGGTCCTCCCGCAGGAGTATTTGCCATACGTGCCTCTTTTCGGCCGTGCCCTGTTTGAGATGGGGACCGACTTTCAGGATTTCGTTTCTCTATCTCAAAAAATCAGCCGCAAGACCGGAGGCATCCGGCCGGAGGTGTTCAGTTCCGCCGTGATTGGAGATGGCGCCCCTGCCACGTGGCTTTTCCTGCGGGGCAAAAGCATGAGCCCGCATATAGGCGAGCTCGCGGATATCCTTTCAGAAGTGCTGAGCGCCGTGAAACTGGATGACAGGGAACGGTTCCGGCAAATCGTGCTGTCGGAAAAGGCCAGGCAGGAAAGAAAAATTGTCCCCAACGGCCACCAGGTGATAAATGAGCGTATCCGCGCTCATTTCAACCAGGCGGACTGGGTAAGGGAGCTGACCGGCGGAATAAGTTATTTTGTTTTCCTGGGACAACTCGCCGGGGAGATTGACGAAAACTGGGGCAAAGTGGTTTCGGATCTCGAAGAGGTCCGCAGGCTGCTTGCCAACCGTTCGGCTATGGCTTTCAATTTAACCGCCGAACGCAAAGACTTCCACTCGATCGAGCCTCACGTGCGCCAATTTCTGGGTTCCATTCCCGACCGGGCGACAGAGATACAGACATGGCAACCCCGGCTTTTCCCGCAATTCGAAGGAATAATGGTTCCCTCGCAGGTAAACTACGTGGGGAAAGGCGCAGACCTATACCGGGAGGGGTACCATTTGCATGGATCGAGCAAGGTCATATTCGGCTATCTCCGCACTTCGTGGCTTTGGGAAAGGGTGAGGGTGCAGGGAGGCGCCTACGGCGGGTTCTGCCTCTTCGACCGTATGTCCGGGGTCTTCACCTTTCTTTCCTACCGCGACCCGAACCTGCTCAAAACAATTGAAAACTTCGACGGTACGGCCCAGTTTCTTCGCAGCGCGAATCTTCCCGGCGATGAGGTCCGCAAGGCAATAATCGGGGCCATTGGAGACCTGGATTCCTACATGCTGCCGGATATGAAAGGCTATGTCTCGATGCTGCGCCACTTGACCGGGGAATCCGAAGAAGAGCGCCAAAAGATGCGCGACCAGGTCCTTGGCACTACGGCAAAAGATTTCAGGGACTTTGCCGAGATACTCGATAAGGTGAACAGGGACGGAATCGTCAAAGTGATGGGGTCGCAGGCAGCCATCGAATCGGCCCTCGCCACACGCCCTGAGTGGCTTAAGACTTTCAGGCTTCTTTAGTGGATAGTGAATAGAAAAAAACACCTCCTCCTGGTTCTATCGCTTCGCGACGAAGAGTGAGGAGTGAAAATAATCTGGTTCTTTCTCTACGCTTTCCTTGGCCTGTCTATGACCGGAGACGTTTAGCCGGAAATTCACCCCTCCAACTTCACCATTCGCGCTGAAACCGCCCCTGGCCGCCCTTTAGGAAAAGCGGGAGCATCTCGATTTGCTTCCCGGAACCTAAGACCTCTTGCTTCAGGTTAAAAAAATCCGAACCGCCAAACCTCGCGCGGCGTGGAATGGTCATCGGTGTTTGCGGATGGACGCGAGCCTATAACTTTTCGGGCTTGCAGAGATTATTCCCATCGGCGGCGGCCCGTCCGCAATTGCCGCAAACGTATTTGGGATTGCGTACCAAGTTTTTGTATTCGCCTAAATTCGATTCGACAAACCCGATATTCTGAAGATAGCACAGGTGTTCCTCGTGATGGGAGTGGGGCATTTTTTTCTCAGCCATTTCATTTTTCCTTTGTCTAAAGATTGCCGAAAACTTTCACAAACCTGTCGCCAATAATTCATTTGTCTTCTGCATCACAACCCTGCATTTTGAAATTAAACATCCCGCTGCGTACGGGCAATGGTCTTTAAAGAGCGGCTAAACCGGTGTTTATGGCGGGGACTTGAATGGCACTGGCGGGGTTTTAAGCCGGTTTGGCGTGGAACAAGGCCTGCGGGGTCCGAGGTGAATGAATTTTTGTTTCCAAAAGGCGCCGCGTCCTCAGGGACGTTCCCCAATATCCGCTCCGCCTATGATGCTGTTTAGTTTGTCTATCAGACTTTCCTTTGACTTCGAGCATTTTTGGCATGAACTCAGGTGGTCCAGGAACGCGGTGATGTTCCAACCTTCGTAAGTTTTCAATCCCAATTCAATCGGGTCTTTCCCACAAAGGAGAACCAGCATCTTCGACTCCTGTCAGGATGTTACAGATGGTCTATACAGCAAAGACGTCAAATGCGGAATACAAAAGGTTTCCATCAATGTCTCCAGTTCGCGATATTATACATTGCGTACCCAAAAAGGGAGAGTATAATGGACTGGACTATACCAGAGAACGATAATGAACGCCTTGAAAATCTATGGTGGGCTATGCATCATTCGGATGATCCAGTAAGACAGGCTTTCCCGGTTGTTTGCTACCTGGACGAAAGCGGGACAGACCAGAAAAACCCAAAGGCTGTTATGGCAGGGTTTCTTTTGAATAAGCCTGAGTTTTTTTCCTTTCATGCCGGATGGTTAAAGCTACTGGAGCGTTTCAAGATTGAGCCGCCATTGCACATGAATGAATTCGGCCAACACGGCAGGTTTGGACGTTTTTCATTCTCGGAACGAGCGGCTCTATTAACTGAAGCGGCTAATTTGATAAATTCTCACAAGTTTGTCAGCATCGCCGCAACCGTGGACCGAATGCAGTATGAAACATCCGTCCCGGTTAAACTCCGGAAACACCTAAGTATGTACGGGATATGCTTCGTAATGTGTGTGTGGGGAAACTACGAAATAGCCAAGCAAATGGAATACAGAGGTAGAATTGCACTGCTTCTGGATGACATTACTGAGCATAAAAAAGAAATATTTGCGGCTAGAGATTGGATACGTACAATCCAGAGCGCTTTTACCATGCATATAGGGTCAATCACTTTTGACGATGATAAGTATGTATCCCCGCTTCAGGCTGCCGACCTTATTGCGTGGGGAGTGAGAAGGCGCATAAGTGGTGTTCCGCTTGATAATGGGTTCGAGCCAATTTCAAATATATTTGGCTCATCTCACATTGAGCATCCATTGAACGACGAGTTTTTCGGTGAACTGGGTTCAAGATTACAGGATTATAGCTATGAATAAATCACTTCTTACAATCAAACATTTTCAGGATGAGGAAGCTGCCTACGCCTACGTGGAAGAACGGCTCTGGCCCAATGGCCCCGTTTGCCCTCATTGCGGCTCTACTGAACGTATATCTAAAATGAAGGGCAAAAGCACCAGGATTGGCACATATAAATGCTATGCCTGCCGGAAGCCCTTCACGGTAAAAGTCGGGACCGTCTTTGAATCAAGCCACATCCCGCTCAATACATGGCTTCAGGCTATTTACCTGATTGGTGCCTCAAAGAAGGGATTTAGCTCAAATCAGCTTCACCGTACCTTGGGAGTAACACTCAAAACCGCATGGTTTATGAGCCATAGAATCCGCGAGGCTATGCGTAACGGCAATCTGTCACCTTTCGGCAACAATGGGGGGACTGTTGAGGCCGACGAAACATTCCTTTGGGATATTCCAAATGTTCCCATTTGGCCTGGTGGGTACATGCACAAAAACAAGATTCTATCACTTGTGGATCGTGAATCCGGCGAAGCTCGGAGTTGTGTGGTGGAAGAGCTAAATGCCAAAACCGTTGTGCCGATCCTCAAAGAGAACATAGGCAAGGAAGCGCGGGTTATGACTGACGACGCGAGAGTGTATTGGCGTCTTAATGAAGATTTTGCGGCTCATGGCACGGTTGCACATACATTAGGGGAATATGTTTCGGTCGCGGACCCTTCAATTCATATCAATACTGTCGAGGGCTTTTTCTCAATTTTCAAACGGGGAATGAAGGGTGTTTATCAGCATTGCGGAAGGCAACACCTCCATCGCTACCTTGCTGAGTTTGATTTTCGGTACAGCAATCGAGTTGCCAAGGGGATTGACGACTTGGACAGAGCCGAAAAACTTCTGGAAGGCGTAGTCGGTAAAAGACTCACTTATCAAACGACTAACAGCCAAACCAGAGGGGAAAGGGGTGGCCCATTGTGAGCCGAAAAAGAAAAGAAAAAGAAGAAATCAAAGATGGAAACCAGTACGCTCGGTTTGTGGAAGCCGCTGAGGGTATCGGTCCTTACGATGAAACCGTGCTTGATGAGGCATTAAAGAAAATTGTGAAGGTGAAACCGAAGCATAAGAAGCAAGACAAAAAAGGAAACGAAGAAATTCAATAAGGGGAGGCCGTTGTGATTCGCAGATTATCACTTTTTGCGCTTTTGTTTTTCTTGATTTGTTTAATCTCCTATGCACAATCACAACGGCCAAGCCCAGAAGAGGGCGAACAGGCCACAGAAGCTACCGCAAGCAATCAGCACGAACCCCCACAATCTCCACCGAGTATTGAGCCAGTACCCGCCCCAACAACACAGGGCGAAAGCAGCCAAGCAGCCAAGGCAAAGGATGAGAAGTTGATCGGAAAAGGGCTCCTTTTGGTCGCCCTTTTCCAGCTTATGACTTTTATAGCCCAAGCCGTCATCCTGGGCAAAAGCCTCAGGAGCACAAAGCTTGCCGCCAATGCCGCTAAAAAATCGGCTGATGTTCTTCCGACCATTGAGAGAGCCTATGTTTTTGTGAAGGTTTATCTTTCCCAAAAGTTCATAGCCGATAAGGGAATCACTGAATATGCAGCCCAAATCAATATTGTCAATGGGGGCAAAACGCCAGCGGTTCTCCTTGATTGCAGCTATGCAGCTAGAATAGTTGGTTTGAATGAGGAGTTGCCTGAAATCAGCAAAATAGACCCCGATAAACCCTGGATACCATCGGGTACGGTTATTATTCGTGCTAATTATGAGCGGACCGAAACTGCTATTATCCAAACCTCCGGCGTAGAAATGGAATCGGTGAAAGCCTCTATCAACAAGCTGGTTTGCTATGGAGTAATCAGATACGAAGATGTTTTTGAGAGACTCCACGAAACTGGTTTCTGTTGGGAGTACCAAGGCAGGTTTAAGGATTTCTATCCCGCCAAGGATCACAAACGAAATTATCGCACTTAAAAATAAGGACTTTCCACCTAGTTTCCTCATGGGGAAATTATGAAGTGAAGGAAAAATGAAAGTCAAGGGAAAAACACCAACCATTTGGTTGGTGGGTACGGGAAGTGACATATCGCGCTCCAGTTTGTAACAAATTATTGGGCGGCATTTGGATATATTTAACATGCTAACCATTCTATTTTACTTTTAACTTGACATGCGAATCGAAACGGCATAGAAAGCTGGTCTTGAGGAACGGCAGAATAAGTTAATCTACCAATAAATTGACATAGGCGACCAAAAAAGTGTTGCATGACAGACTGAAAAAGATCATCCATGGTTCTGGTTTGCCGCTGGGGCAATTTGCCGAAAAAACCGGCGTTTCCAAGAACACGCTGATTAACTACCGTGACGGGGCGACATCACCTTCAGCCGTATTCCTGGAGTCGGTGTGCAGGGAGTTCTCGGCCGATCCTGGCTGGCTCCTTCTGGGTGAGGGAAGCGCTGGGGCTTGCGCTGCTGCGCTCGAATCGGCCGGAGAGGGAAGCCGGGACTACGCACTCATTCCGCTTCTTGATTCGCGTGTGACCGCAGGTCCGGAAGGCGAAATCCTGTACGGCGAAATCGCAGACCGTTATCCTTTCAAGAGATGGTGGATCGAAAAGCTGGTCGGGACAAGCTCCGAGCGGTGGAGGGGTCTTTTTCTGATACGGGTCAGGGGAGATTCCATGTCGCCCACTATAAACCAGGGAGAGATGGCCCTGGTGGACACGAGCGAGGAGGAGCGGTTGGGGGTGCTCGCGGGGCGCATATACCTCGTGATCCTTCCCGACGGGACGGCAGCCCTTAAAAGGTTGGTCCTGAGCGGAGACGGGGGCGGCCTGAAGCTGGCCTGTCTGTCCGACAATACCGCAGACTACCGCCCGTTCGAGTTTGCCCTGGATCCGGAAAAAAGCCTTAAGTCCTACGTGCTCGGGCGCGTGCGGTGGGCGGGGAAGGAGTTTGATTAACCAGTTTCCGTACGGAAAGGGTCCTTTTCCGCCCTGACGGCGTCAATCTTCGGGTCTGCTTGTGCGGCGTACGCATGTACGCCTCCGCGCAACCCCTCGGTTTCCTTGCCGGGACGAAAAATGCCTCCTTTCCGTATCGGAAACCGCAAGTGTCTCATCCGGTATTTCCGGATGGACACTAACGCGGGGGAGACAAATGAGCGCTGCAAATTATACCGGTAAAGAAGCGGCATACATTAAAAGTGAGCTGCTCAAGGCATATCTGGAGCCGCTCTTCATGATCGTCGGCCAGCGTGAGCTAAGGATCGGCTACATAGACTGCTCTGCCGGACAGCGGCAGAAAGCCGGCCAGGACCCCGCCGATAGTTCAGCCGCCGTTTCTCTGGGCGTCATGGCAAAGTGCCATAACGATTTATTGGGAAAATTCAGAAGGAACGTCCAGTTTCGCGGATTATTCATTGAACGGGACAAGGATGCTTTTGGCAGGCTTGAGAGTTTGCTGAAATCCGAATCCTGGGATGGTGTCGATGCCCAATGCCTCAAGGGTGATTTCTGCGACCTGGGAACTGAAATACTGTCGTGGTCCGGCAGTCGGGATTTTTGTTTTTTCTTCATTGACGCGAAGGAATGGAGGCATGTAGCGATTCCTACCCTGGAGCCCCTTCTGTGCAGGCCCTCTTCGGAGTTTCTCATCAATTTCACGTTTGATTCCATTGTCCGCGCCCACGGTGAAACGGGCTTCAAAGAGCAAATGAAGGCAATTTTCGGCGTGGCGCCGGATACCTCACGTATCGGTCCGGAAGAAATAGAAAGATTTTTGTTCAACCTGTACCGCCGGCAACTGAAGGCTTGCGCGCCAATAATGGGAGACGCAATTCCGCGCTGCGCGCATATGAGGGTCCTGCATCCCGCAAAAGACCGCACAGTTTACGACCTTCTATATCTGACATGGGACCCGCTGGGTTTGGTGGCTTTTATGGAGGCCTCCGAACAACTGGAATTGGAACAAAAGAAGGTGAGGGCACTGGTCAAGCAATCGAAAAAGGTCAAGCGCAGCGGTCAGCTCGAGATCTTTTCGGCTGACAAGTTCGTTGGAGATGAGCCGGCAGGTGATTTGACAAAAATAAAAGAGTACTGGCTGGCAAAACTCTCACGTGCTCCAAAGAGGTTCGGGGTTACCGAATTTGCCGATATGCTGGAAGAGACCGGATGGTTCATGGAGGATTTTCAAAAGGCATTTCTGGAGCTGGAACGCGAAGGAAAGGTGAAAAACCTTGCCTCTACCGGAATGCGGACCGAAAATCCCGTTCGCTACTGGGTGAACGGCAATCGAGGCGAACTTTTGGCGAGGGTATAATAAAAGTACCCAAAATCCTTACCTCATTGAAAAGATCCGATCTCCCGCCTGAAAGAGTTGCCGAGGTGGAAGACTTAGTGGGTTTTTTGCGCCGGTGTGACGAAGATGGGCTCTTGGTGCGAGCTTCCTCGAAATTCTATTAAAATTCCTTACTACTCAAGCCTTCACTCATAAAGCCCATTTTCGCAACTATTGAAAAAAGACTAATCTTAAGAAAGCTTGGCCGCCCCAGTCAAGCAGACCGCATCGCTGTGAAGGAAGCCCTCCAAACCGTCATCGGTTATAGGGTTTGATTTGGCAGGATTGGTTACACCTACACTCTTCTGGCAGACTATGAGGGCCTGACCGGAGCGGCTCCTTGGCCTGCACATCCAGAAAGGAAAAGAAATGACAGACAAGGTCGTAGAGAGATATGGACAAAGAGTAGGATACACGGAAGCGGAAATCGAACGCTTCCATGAAGGAGGCCACAGGATCAGGCAGGTCTCACGTCTATCGAGGGCGGCGGCAAAGTATTCGATCCAGGCGGAGGTGGTTGGCTCGAAGAACTGCAACTCCGGCCACACCGCCGGGCAGACGTTCATTCTCGATGTGGACGGCAATTTCATAACGAAGCTATGTCCAAACAGAATGTGTGTGTACCTGATATCCCAGCTTACGATACCTGTGGCGCTTATAAACGAGAGACTCAGCGAAGGCCTCGAGCCGAACGACTTTCATTTCATGCGCCAACTCCGATGCCTGGACAGCGGCGTTGAGTGCTACGGATACGGTGAGGTCATGCTAAAAGTGCAGGTTGTTCCGCGAGTCAAGGCGCCCCGCTGACAGCCTCGTCTCGCGGAGCGTCGAGGATGAGCGGGGCGCCTTCCGCGCTACGCGGGATACCCTGCTAAGTGGTGCGCAATAGAAATGATATTCTTCTGCTTAGTGTTTTACTTAGTCTCTCATACGAGGAAAAAGGGTGATTGACACAGAAGCGGCTGGCCGCACAATTTAGCGGATGAGCGCCGGTTATCGCGAACGTTATACCGCTTAGAAGAAAACTCTCAAATTGGAGATACAGCATGATCATCTTGAAACACGTAGAACATAGGATCAAGGATGAAGCTCAACTGGAGGGGTTGTTGAAGCACCTTGATGAGACAACATCAAAAGTTGAAGGCATCACTCTTCAAGACATTTTTTTTCCAAAAGCAAAGGAGGAATTCGTACTAATTCTGGAATGTAAGACTGAAGACAGCTATCTGGAGTGGAGAGAGATTTGTCCACCTCCACCAGGGGCCAAGGATTGGTACGAAGTCCTCTTAACGAAGGACGAGCATTTTTCGACATCGGCATAACCTTTGACAACCTTGCTTCAGTATCGGTACAATCTATTGGAAGTCGATTCTGACACCATAGGGAGCCGGCATAACCACGCCATACACTCGGACGGGTGTTCCGCTGCCGCTACACACCTGCCGGTGATGGCGGCCGTCAGGAAGCCAACGATGTGCTCGAGTATCAGGCGCCCCTATGAAACGGGGTGAACTTTACCGCGTATCCCACCCCCTCCGTGTGTGATCCGAAGAAATCGCGCGTATTCGTAATCGTGAGCCGTCAGGTGTCGATCGACTCAAGGTTTTCAACCGTCATCTGTGCCCCGATCTACACTGCGTACGATGGCCTGACGACCCAGGCGCCAATCGGTCCGGACGAGGGCTTGAAACATGAGAGCAGTATTCGATGGGATGAGTTGGTGAGTTTGCCAAGGACCACAACGGTATACGCGAGAATGATATGAAGATCATGCGAATCATCTTGCCGCTATTTTTGCTCATCCTCTTTTTGGCTGCCACGAGCAGCGGTGAGGAGAAACCAAACAAAAAGTCATGCAAAGAACATCCGATGCTCTCCGGGCCGTGTTTCAAAGTCAGGGGCCGGATGAGTTTTTTTAATGGCAATCCGAGTGCAAGAATATGGCCGGTTGGAACTAAACGCATGCTTGGAATATCGGAGGGCCGGTTTTATCTCGAAGGTTACGTGAATGTCCCGGAAGAGTTAGTGCGCCGGCTCAGTTGGGACACCGAGATGTTTGCGGATTTTACGGTATGCCCCTTTACCGATGACAGGCCGGGCGAAATGAGGATGATATGTGTCGAATCTGCCGAAAACATTTCAATCAGGAAACGGAAATAGCTTCGCATAACAACAGGATCAACCACCTGTTGCTGCCAAGCGGGATATCATATAGCTGAAAAGGACTCAAGGCTCAGACCAGGACCGTGTGTATATATCGGAGCTTGAAGAAAAAGAAGAGGATCGAGAAAGCAGTTTAAATCACTAGCCATCTTTACGATTTCTTTCGGAAAATTCCCAAGATTCCCAAGCAGGGCCATGTGAGAGAAGAAAAGCACGCCCAGGCGCTCCAGCGGACGGCGCCCGCTGCTGCTAAAAGGGATACAGACCAGCTGTGGTACTACTTTGATCCCTTTTAACTTTTAGACGAGGTACGCCCGCAGAGCCGGCGAACACTGGATTCTTGAGAAACGGGCAGATCATACCGCAGGGAAATACTTGGTTTAGTCGTTGGAAATTGCCAAACATCTTAGCATGTTACGTGTTACCTGTAAGAATTGACAGATGACTTTTGTCAGCGTTTGTTCCATAGGATCTCGAAGGGCATTGACAGAGGAGAGATCAATATCGAAATGGCATTAGATAAAGCCAGTGTTAATGATAGAAATGAATATTATGATGTCTGTATAGAGGAACGTTAGATGACATCATGAGTTACATGTAAAGCTATTGGAACACAGAAAGCGATGCCTGGCGGGCTAATCGCCGTAGCAGCAATCATAGACTGCATAGACATTGAAATAAGGAATGCCACCTAAAGGCATGGTCTGACAATCAGGTCCAATTAGATTTTGTGCGCGCATAAAGATAAGCATGGTGCTTTGCTGTAGTTGCTGGTAATATCAGCATAATAACAATTCAAGACTGTCTCCAGACTCTGCCTTTAGCTTTTTCTTTCATTGTTGGGCCATCAAAGAATATGCGCTTTGCTCCATATGCATGAGGGTCGGTGCATCGATCTGCCGAGGAGTCGGAAATGCAGGATGAAGCCAAGACCAAAGACCAAATCATAACTGAACTGAAAGTGTTGCGCCAGCGTGTTGTTGAATTTGAGAAGGACAACGGAGCATCAACCGGTCCCGCCGAGTTACGCCGGCGCGCGGAGAAAAGGCCAAAAGCCAGGCAGACTGAAGCGGGCCGGCTCAAGACTAATGATTCAGAAAGGCTGCGCCACGAACTGGAGATCCATCAGATTGAACTGGAGATGCAAAATCATGAGCTTCGCAATGGTCTCGTTCAAATAGAGGAGTCCCGCACAAGGTACTCTGACCTCTACGACTTTGCCCCCGTCGGCTATTTCACCCTTGATGAAAAGGGAGTTGTATTGGAAGCCAACTTGACCATTGCACGGCAGTTAGGCATCGAAAGGTCCCGTCTCGTTGGCAACCAGCTTAATGCTTACATCGTTTTACCGGACAGGAATACATTTCGTTCACACCTCGGAAGCGTCCTTAAAGACAAAACACATCAAGCCTGTGAAGTAAGATTTATGCAAGACGGTGGAGGTGACTTCCATGCACTGCTCGACACCATATTAGTGGAGGATGCGGTTGGTGAAAGGCGAGTCAGAACATCTGTAACGGACATCACCGAGCGCAAGCGGGCGGAAAATGAGGTAAGTGCTCAAAGGGATACTCTGGCTAAGATATTTGAAAGTGCTCCCTATATCATGATGCTCGTGACCAAAGACGGCCGTGTAACGAACATCAACCACAAAGGTGTAGCGTTTGCGGGGACACCAAAAGAGGAACTCCTGGGCCTTCTTTGCGGAGAAGTACTTAACTGCCTAGGTTCCTTTGGTGGCCTTTGTTGTGGAAAGACTGCAGAATGTCCCGATTGTCCGGTGCGAACAAGAGTCATGCAAACCTTTGAGACCGGTCAGAGCATCTATGATGCCAAAGGCCGAATGACAGTCCGCAAAAACTCAAGAGAATTTGTGATTGAAGTGTCGATAAGCACTGCACTGGTTAAGGATAAAGATGGTTGCCAGGTGCTTGTCACCATAGCCGACACAAGTGAGCGCGCAAAACAAACCCGGGAGATCGAAGACCTGAACCGGCTTTACTCGGTGCTCAGCCGTGTAAGCCAGGCAGTGGTGCGGGCGACATCTCCTGCAAAGTTTCTGGAGCAAGCGTGCCGCGAGGTGGTGGAGGGGGGAGGTTTTCTGTTGGCATGGATCGGCCAGGTGGAACTCACGACCAACGCCGTCGTGCCGACAGCCTTCTGGGGAGAGATCGGCGAATATGTCCGGGGCCTAACGGTCGATGCCGACAGTCGCCCTGAGGGTCCGGGACCTCTAGGCACATGCATTCGGGAACATCGCCCTGTTGTGCATAACGACTTTCTGCATGACCCGCAGACCCTTCCGTGGGGTGATCGCGCGGCGCCTTTCGGCATCGCCTCTGCTGCGGTATTCCCTATTGAAAGGGCGGGTCGGGCGTGGGGTGCGTTGACAATTTATTCAGATGAGGTTGACCGTTTTGGCGGCGGCGACGTCAGGCTGCTCGAAGAGGTTGCCGGCGACATAGAATTTGCCCTTGACAACCTGGACAGAGAATTTCGGCGCCAGCAGGCTGAAGAGGCGCTGATGGAATCAGAAAAAAAGTTCAAGAGTTTTGCGGAGCAGGCCCTTGCAGGCATCTATATCTTACAGGACGGAGTCTTCAAATTTGTAAATGCCAAGTTCGCTCAAATGTTCGGCTACACTGTCGAGGAATGTCTGAGCGACATGCCTTTCAAAAACCTGGTCTATTCAGAGGACTTGGCCACGGTCGAAGAACAGGTCAGAAGGCGAATATCCGGCGAAGCCGAATCAGTTCATTACACATTCAGGGGTCTGAAGAAAAACGGACAGATATTCCTTGTGGAGGTTTATGGGGCCACAAGCGTTTACAAAGGGAAGCCTGCAGGCGCAGGGACTATTCTGGACATCACCGACCGAAAGCAGTCGGAGGATGAGCTGCGAGTTTCCCTTCGCTTTCTTGAGATTGTGCACGAGCATACGGAGACTGCTCCGCTGCTAAGGGAATATGTTTCTGAGATCAAGAACTACACCGGCTGCGATGCTGTGGGGATTCGAGTGGTCGACGAAAACTCGAACATTCCATATGTTGCTTATCAGGGGTTCAGCCGGAAGTTTTATGAGATCGAAAACCCTGTTTCCCTGAAAACGGATGAATGCATGTGCATTAACGTAATCCGTGGCGATGTTGATCTCAATCTCCCTTTCTTTACCGCAGGCGGGGCGTTTTGCGTAAACGCCACCAGCCGTTTTCTGGCCACGTTTTCCGAAGAGGAGAAGGGGCGAACCCGAAACAGGTGCAACGCGGAAGGATACGAGACGGTTGGACTGTTCCCTTTTCGTAGCGAAGGCAGGATACTCGGTTTAGTCCATGTTGCCGATCATCGTGAGAATATGCTTCCCCCGAATGTGGTCAAGGTGCTTGAAAAGGCCGCCCTGCAACTGGGTACGGCATTCCAAAGGGCGCTGACAGAAAGGAAGCTGCGGGAGAGCGAAGAGCGGCTGGCTTTAACAGCCGATGCAACGCATATCGGCATGTTTGACTGGAATGTGCTTAAGAGCGAGATAGTCTGGACGAAACAGCATGAGGCCCTATTCGGTTATCCTTCTGCCGATTCCTCCATGCGAAGTTACAAGGACTGGGCGGACCGTGTGCACCCCGCCGACCTTCCCTGGGTCGAAGGACGGATTCAACAAGCGATGGCGGAGGGGACGATCTATCAGGCAGAGTACCGGATTGTCTTGCCTGACGGCAATCTCCGTTGGATTGAGGGCCGAGGTCTCTGCCATTATGACGCCGACGGCCGGCCTGTCCGGCTGTTGGGTACGGTTCAGGACATCACCGAGCGCAAACGTGCGGAGCAAGAAAAGGAAAAGCTCGAAACACAACTCCGCCAATCACAGAAAGTGGAAGCCATCGGCATGCTTGCCGGAGGCATAGCTCACGATCTCAACAATATACTGCAGCCTATCATCGGGTACACAGAAATACAGCTACTTGAACTTTCTCCGTCCAGTCCTCTGCGAGAAAATTTGGAACAGGTGCTCCATGCATCTCTAAGGGCCAAGGAACTGATCGGGCAAATTCTGACGGTTTCCCGTTTCGCTCAAGAGCAGCAAAGAATACCGACCGATATAAGTTTGATTATCAAAGAGGCCCTGAAGCTATTGCGGTCTACGCTCCCAACCTCGATAGAAATGAGGCAAAAGATTCGCAAGGGCATCGCACTGGCCGATCCAACCCAAATCCACCAGGTGTTGATGAACCTTTGCACGAACGCAGCCTATGCAATGGACGGCAAGGGCATTCTGGAAGTTCATCTGTCTCCTGTCGATTTGAGCAAAAGCGATTTGACCGGCCAGTCAATATTTGATCTTAAGCCCGGCCCATACCTTGGATTGACGGTTTCAGACACCGGGTGTGGAATGGATGCAGAGACTATGGAGCGAATCTTCGACCCTTACTTCACCACAAAGGAGGTGGGAAAAGGAAGCGGCCTGGGGCTTGCGGTCGTAAGCGGAATAGTCAAACGGCACGAAGGGGCCATCACCGTCCTTAGCAAACCTGGAAAAGGCACAGAGTTCAGTATCTACATCCCAAGGGTTGATGTCCAACCTGAAGCAACTATGCAAGGTGAAGATCCACTGCCGCGTGGTTCGGAAAGGATATTGTTTGTCGATGACGAGCCGGCCGTGATGGCAATGGCAACCAGACTCCTGGAGCATCTGGGGTATAAGGTCACCTCTCAAACAAACAGCGTGAATGCGCTGGAGGTTTTCCTTTCGAGTCCGGACGAGTTCGACCTGGTCATTACCGATTATACCATGCCCAAACTGACAGGGATTGATTTGGCCAGGGAAGTGCGGCGTATCCGGCCTGATATGCGGATTGTGCTTTGCACGGGGTTCAGTGAAAAAATCACCCCTGATGGTGTGAAAGAGCTTGGGATGGAACTCTTAATGAAACCATACTCTGTGAGAGAAATATCCGAGGTGGTCCGAAAGATCCTCGAGGCGCGAGGGGAGTTGATTTGAAAAGGGAAATTAAAAAAATCCTGGTGGTTGATGATGAACAATATATTTGTGCCATGCTGACTAAATTCTTGAGATCCTCCGGTTATTTTTGCGAGAGCGCAACCGATCCGGCTAAAGCACTGGAAGTATTAAAACAAAGCGATTTCGAGCTTGTTATCTCAGATATTATAATGCCGGGCATCGACGGCCTTCAGCTTCTCAGTGAAATTCTCAAAATCGACCCGGGAATCGATACGATAATGATGACCGGTCATTTCGTTGTTTATACCTACGGCGACATAATCAGGGCCGGGGCGGCTGACTTCATACTAAAACCATTCGAGTTGCCGGAACTCGAGGCAAAGATGGAAAGGATCAATCGTGAACGTAAGATGCAAAGTGAACTACGCGAATTGAATATTGCCATGGGAGTGCTACTACAGCGGGCGGAGAAAGACAAGGAGACACTAAGCAAAAATGTTGTATCCAATGTACAGGAACTGGTTCTCCCTTACATAGATAAGTTACAAAAGTGTCGTATTGATGAAGAGTGTAAGGCGTATATTGAGGCCATGGAGACAAATCTGTTGGGAATCTGTTCTCCATTTCTGAAAAATCTCTCGCTTCAACATGCCCATCTCAGCTCAATGGAGGTCCAGGTCGCAAACCTTATCAAGACCGGCAAGAGAAACAAGGAAATCGCCTCGATACTCGGGGTATCCTTAAATACTGTTATGACTCACCGCTATCGTCTTCGATCAAAGCTCGGGTTGAAACAGAAGAAAGTCAACCTGAGGTCCTACCTTAACTCCGTCGATTTTTAGTGAATGAATGTAACTGTTTTGTCGCTCTTCTTTCAACGTCGAGAATTCCTCGAACAATACCGACCTAAATAGAAACGCCCAAACGAACTCGCCTTCATCACCGGGGTAGGATCCTGGGCATAACTGGAATGTCTTTGGGTTGGGGCATCAAAGTGAAGAGCATGACCAACTGGAACGTACCTGGATTCATCCTGACGAAGATTCTTCGTTGGCCGGGCGAGTTGCTCTCCATGCTGCATAGAGAAGGACCCCAGGCGAATGAGTTGCGGGATGCTCTACGAGCGCTGGGAAGCGACCTGGAATCATTGGCGAAGTCTACGGAAGGCGAGTTTCTTGTCATTGGTGAAAAACTACAGGGTTTTTATCAGCGTGCCGGAGAGATCTCGAAGATATCTTCCACGGTTGCCCGTCTGATGTCTGGGGAAGAGGTGGGGACCGTCATCGAAGGATTTCGTAATGTGGCCGACAAAATGAAGCGGCTTGAAGGCGAATCCAGGCAGAACAAGGAAATTCTCCGAGACGTGTTGGAAAACCTTGCTCACCTCGATCATCAGGTGGGCGATTTTCACGAGACCATTCGGCGCCTGCGGGTCTTATGCGTATCCACCAGGATTGAGAGCGCCCGGCTGGGGGATAAGGAGACCGGGTTCGAGGCCCTGGCGGATGAAGTAGGAAAACTGTCTTTTGAGATTGAGAACCGGTGTTTTCAACTTCTGGCGAGTTCTGAATCGTTAAGCCTACTGGTTGGGCAGACCCTTTCCAAGGTCTTGGACCTGGAGGCCACTCAGCAAACCCAGGCCGGTATCGTTCTCGACAAGACTATGTCGAGTCTTGAGTCCCTACTGGAAAAACGCCGTCTATCCGCTGGGGCCGCAGGACAGATTTCCACCCGTTATGAGGCCATCTCCCGACGGATTGGGGAGATCGTCTCGTCCATGCAATTTCATGACATTACCCGCCAGCGGATCGAACACGTACAGCAGGCACTCGCCAGCTTCGGTCCCCATGAGCTACCGGCAGGCAACGGAGGACAACAGGAAGATGGTGGAGGGGCGGGGAAAGACCTGCGTCTGGTGGGAGATGTCTCCGGCCTGCAAATAGCCCAACTCCTTTATGCCAGGGGGGAACTGGTCTCCGCCGTGCGTAACATTATCGATAATCTGTCCGCCCTGGCGGACCTGGTCGCAGAAATGGCCCATGAGACCTCCAAAATGGCAGGAGCGGCCGATGAAACCGGACACTCGTTCCTCACTGGAGTAGAGGCGGGGTTTTCTTCGGTGATATCAGCTCTTAAGACGTATGGCGAGGCCGGCCGGGAGCTGTCTTTTGCGATGGGCTCAGTGGGCACCATGCTGAGGGAGATGTCGGCACACACCGGCAACATCGAAGCCATCGGAGAAAAAATGAAGCTGATTGCACTCAACGCCACCGTCAAAGCATGTCACATCGGTGAGGAAGGTGCAACGCTGGGCGTCCTGGCCGAAGCGATCCACCAACTCTCAGTTGAAACCCGCCAGCAGACGATAAACGCGAGTGACGCTCTGCGTTCAATCACTTCGGCGTCCGAGTCCCGGTGCGCCGCTGTCAACGCAGACGGAACGGATAAGGAGGGCGAACTGGCATTTGTCGGTGAGGCGCTGAGGACCCAGTTGAAGACTCTGCACGATGTCAATCAAGGCATCGTCTCCCTGCTTACGCGAATGAATCTGGACGGCTGCGGCCTTTCAGAGGACATCCGAAAAACCATTGATGAAGTGAATGTGCATAGGCGGGTTGACTTGGTGATCAGCAACGTGGTGGCAGGGCTGGAGGAGATAGCGGCATTCGCACGATCGAAGGGGCCGGCTGACGACCGGACAGGCAGAGCGGAGCGCATGAAAACCTTAACGGCCGCTTATACGATGCAGGGAGAGCGTGAAGTGCACCATGGCGTGGTGGAACGAAAAACGAAACATGCGGAAATGCCGCATAGGGATACAGTAAATCCCCTGACTGCCGGCGGGACGGGAAATGAGAAGACCGATAGCGAGTTGGACAAGGCGAATGAAGAGGACCTTGGGGACAATGTCGAGTTCTTTTAGCCAAACGCCGCAAAGAACAAAGGGAGAAGACGATGGACGTTGAGACGATGCGGTCTGCTGAGACGAGTGTTCTCAAACTCAAGGGCAGTTGGACCATAGAGCGCGCAAACGAACTGAAGCGTGTCTTGCTGGAGATATTGAACAGTTGCGAGCGTATGGTCATTGATCTCGAAGGGATTGCGGACCTGGACCTGTCTTCGATGCAGTTGTTCTGCTCAGCCCATCGGACATCCCTGAGAGAGGGCAAACACCTCGCATTGCACGAGAAAAAATCTGAGACTTTCAAACGGATGGCGTGCGATGCAGGGTTCGTACGCACCATAGGCTGTCATAAGGACCCCTATAAGAACTGCTTGTGGATAGGAGACTGGAAATCATGAGCAAGATCATCATGACCGTAGACGATTCCGCCAGCATTCGCCAAATGGTGAGCTTCACGCTCAAACAGGCCGGCTACCAGGTGGTGGAGGCGACGGACGGCAAGGACGCCTTGTCAAAGCTTGACGGGTCGGGCGTTCATATGATGCTGACCGACCTAAACATGCCCAACATGGATGGCATCGAACTCATCCGCCAGACGAGGGCCAAGCCTTTCTGCAAGTTCATCCCCATCGTGATGCTGACCACCGAGTCCCAGGCGGACAAGAAGCAAGAGGGGAAAGCGGCCGGAGCAACCGGATGGATCGTCAAACCCTTTAAGCCCGAGCAACTTCTGGCAGTAGTCAAGAAGGTACTGGGATGATGGAACCTCAAAGAGAAACCTACAGGGCTGAAGCGCACGATCTGCTGGCCGAACTCGAAACCTCCCTGCTCGCTTTGGAGGAAGACCCCGGCGACATGGAACTGATCGGTCGCGTGTTTCGCGCGCTGCATACGATCAAAGGTTCGGGAGCGATGTTCGGGTTTGATGACATTGCAGCATTCACGCACGACGTCGAGACCGTTTTTGACCTGGTCCGGAATGAAAAACTGGGCGTGACCAAAACGCTCGTTGATTTGACTCTCAGCGCGGGGGACCAGATACGCGCAATGCTCGATGGCTCAGACAGCGGGGCAATTGCCTGCACAGCCAGGTCCGGCGAGATTACGAGCGCACTCAGGGGACTCATTCCCAAACCCGACAATCATGTCTGCCGGGTCCCTCAAGCTTCATTGCCGGCAACCGAAGATGAACAAGTCGTGAAGACCTACCGCATCACTTTTCGTCCGGATCGAGAAATTTTTTCACGAGGCGCCAATCCGGCCCTTCTGCTGAACGAACTCCGAGAACTGGGGGAATGCAGTGTGATTGCCCACACGGAAGCCATCCCGGAACTGGAGGAAATTGACCCGGAGGAGTGTCACACCTCGTGGGACGTGATCCTCACCACCCGGCGCGGGCTCGATGCCATCAAGGATGTTTTTATCTTCGTCGAAGATGAGTGCGAGTTGGCGATTGAAGTCGTCGATGAGTTGGGTCTCGGGGACGATGACGCTCGTCCGAAAAGGATCGGGGAGATATTGATCGAGCGCGGTCTGGTGTCGCAGGAAGATCTGCAGGAAGCTTTGGGCGCCCAAAAGCGCATTGGGGAGATGCTTGTCGATAAGGGGCTGGTGGAACCAAGCAGGGTCGAGTCCGCCCTGGCTGAACAGGAACATATCAAGGCCGTTCGCAGCAGGTATCGGAAAGAGGAACAAACCTCGAGCGTAAAGGTGCCTGCAGAAAGACTCGACGCCCTGGTCAATCTGGTGGGGGAAATGGTCACGGTACAGGCTCGTCTCAGCCAGACGGTTTCTTCTATGGATCATTCGGAATTGCTCTCCATATCCGAGGAAGTGGAACGCCTCACCGCCGAGTTGCGCGACAACACTATGAGTATTCGGATGCTGCCCATCGGGACGACTTTCAGCAAATTCAAACGACTGGTTCGCGATCTGTCCGGTGAACTCGGGAAAGATATTTTGCTGGCTACGGATGGAGGGGAGACCGAGCTTGACAAGACCGTGATCGAGCGCCTGAACGATCCTCTCGTGCATCTCATAAGAAACTGCATCGATCACGGCATCGAGCCGCCGGGGGTTAGAGAGGCTGCCGGTAAACCACGGCAGGGTACCATCCAACTGTCCGCAATGCATTCAGGCGCCAACGTGCTGATCCGCATAACGGACGACGGCGCCGGCCTGGATACGGATGCAATCAGATCCAGGGCTTTGGAAAAAGGGTTGATGGCAGCCGAAACGGAACTCTCTGAAACGGAACTCTTTTCGCTGATCTTCGCCCCTGGTTTTTCCACTGCCCGGCAGGTTACCAGCGTCTCGGGCCGCGGCGTCGGAATGGATGTGGTGAAGAGGAGCATTGAGGCTTTGCGCGGTTCCATAGACGTCAGCAGCCAAAGGGGAATGGGTACAACCATCACTCTCAAGCTGCCTCTCACTCTGGCGATCATAGATGGGCTGCTGGTCAAAGTCGGGGAAGGCCACTACGTCTTGCCGCTCTCCATTGTGGAGGAGTGCGTGGAATTGACGCGCGAAGATGTGGCAAGAGCGCACGGGCGGCACATTACTTACGTGCGGGGTGAAATTGTCCCCTACATTCGGCTCCGTGATCGTTTTGCGGTCAACGGCAATGCGCCGGAAATCGAACAGATCGTAATCACCGAATGCCCGGGCGGCAACGTTGGCTTTGTGGTGGATAGTGTCATAGGGGAGCACCAAACGGTCATCAAAAATATGGGCAGAATCTACCGCAACGTGGATGTGATCGCGGGCGCCACAATTCTGGGTGATGGGAAGGTGGCGCTCATCATGGACATTCCTCAACTGGTGCGGGGCGCTGAGATTGATAGCCGGAACCTGCAGTAGGAAACAATCAAGCCCTTGCAGCCCGAAAGGAGAATCAATGCTGAAGCCTTCGGAGGGATGTTAACCCTTTTCTGCCGGGTCACTTTTGTCGAAGCCAAAGATTGCGGACAGCATCTGTTGCCTTCTTTCCGGGCAAGGACAAAACACATGGAACAAAGAAAAGTTTGAGCGATAAGACAAAGGCAGAAGCCTTGAAGTTAACGTACGTCAGACAAAAGGAGCAAGGTGATGAACTGGTTCTATAATTTAGACATCGGCAAGAAGCTCATTATCTCTTTTCTTGTGCTCAGCGCCGTCACTTTAGTGGTGGGTTACCTTGGTGTGGCAAACATGGGTAAAATAAATGACATGGTTGAGAGTATTTACAAAAGAGAAGCATTGGGAATAACCTACCTAAAGGAAGCAAATATCAACTTGATGAGTTTTGTAAGAGCGGAAAAAGACGCAATGCTCTCTTCAATTGCGGTGGATCGAGAGAAAGATATAAAAAGCCTGGATGAGTATGAAAAGAAGATGAAAGAGAATTTGGGGAAAGCAAAACCCTTGATTCATACTGAAAAGGGTAAAGATCTCATCGCAAAATATGAGAAGGCATGGGAAGAATACCGGGAGATCGACAAGAAAGTGATTGATTTAGCAGTAAAAGAGGGGCTTTCCAATGAGAGGGATTCCCGTACGTTGTCTGCGATTGTGGGGAGAGAAAAGGTAGATGTCGCAGGCAATCTTTTAGACCAACTCTCCAAAGTCAAGGAGGAGAATGGTCAAAAACTGTTTGAGGAGAGTGCTGCCATCTATTCACAGAGCCGTATCTTCATGCTGATCGCCATTCTGGCGGGTGTTCTGCTGGGTGTGGGGCTTGGCGTTTTCATATCCCGCCTCATAAGCAAACCCATTGCCGAGTGTGTGAAGGTATCGAACCTGCTTGCGGAAGGCCATCTTGATATTAAAATCGAGGCGACGAGCAAAGATGAAACCGGGCAACTGCTTACCGCCATGCAAAACATGGTGGGAAAGCTTCGCAAGATCGTCGGCGATGTGCGGACGGCGTCTGACAATGTAGCTGCGGGAAGCCAGGAATTGAGCGCCACGGCCGAACAGCTAGCCCAGGGTGCGACGGAACAATCGGCCTCGGCCGAGGAAGTGTCATCGTCAATGGAAGAGATGGGCTCCAACATAAAACAAAATGCCGACAATGCTCTTCAGACCGAAAAGATGGCCATCAAGTCCGCTGAGGATGCCAAAGAAGGAGGGAAATCCGTGCTAGGGACCGTAACTGCCATGAAAGAGATTGCCGGCAAGATCACAATCATTGAAGAGATTGCCCGACAGACAAACCTGCTGGCGCTGAATGCCGCTATTGAGGCCGCACGGGCAGGAGAACACGGAAAGGGATTTGCGGTGGTCGCCTCTGAAGTGCGAAAACTTGCCGAGCGAAGCCAGACGGCCGCCGCTGAGATCAGCAAGCTCTCCATATCCAGCGTTGATGTTGCTGAAAAGGCAGGAGAGATGTTGCAAAGAATCGTTCCGGACATTCAGAAAACAGCGGACCTGGTGCAGGAGATCAGCTCTGCATGCAATGAACAGAATACGGGCGCGGATCAAATCAACAAGGCGCTCCAGCAACTGGACCAGGTCATTCAGCAGAATGCTTCGGCATCCGAGGAGATGGCTACGACCTCTGAGGAACTGCAAAGTCAGGCAGCCCAACTCCAGAACTCAATTGCCTTCTTCAAGGTTGATAATGGCGATGGCGCAATGGCTACAAGTATGGTCGCAACCGGCACTCGCCAAAGTTCAGGGCGGAACGGAAAGACCCTCGCACACGCGAAAGGCGCAAAAAAAACCCATATCGCACATTCGACATCCGGAGCAATCCACAAACAACTCGAGGGGTCCAGATCGGCCGGTGATAACACCGCTGCTTTGATGGGCTCGGAGAATACCGGCAAGGCCAAAGGCATTGCCCTTAATTTGGGGATCGATGCGAAAGGCAATGGGTCTGACGATGAGTTCGAGAGATATTAGGGAGGAGTTGATATGAGTGTATCGTCGATAACCGAGACAAGTCAGTACCTTACATTCAAGCTCGAAGACGAGGTTTTTGCATTGGAGATCGCAAAGGTCCGGGAAGTTCTGGACTTCACATTGATTGCAAAAGTGCCTCAGACTCCTGAGTTCATGTTGGGAGTGATCAATCTTCGGGGAACCGTGGTGCCGGTCGTAGATATGCGTTTAAAGTTCGCAATGACCCGGACGGAAACGACGGTCCATACCTGCATCATAATTGTCGAGATCGAGATCGACGGGGAGAACACCGTGCTAGGCGCTCTGGTCGATTCGGTGCAGGAAGTGATGGACCTCGATCCCGAACAGATTGAACCGGCCCCGCGCATCGGGACCCGCTTGAATACAAAGTTCATCAAGGGAATGGGTAAACGGGACAATCAATTCATAATCATCCTGGATATCGACAAGGTATTCTCTTCAGACGAGCTTTCCATGGCGCGCGGCATGGATGAGGAATCCGCCGCGTAAGCCGGAGCATAAGGGTCAATCGCGGAGGGCGCAGAGCGGGCAAATAGAAAGATAGAATTCATGCTTGCACGTTTTTCCTCCGTTATCTTTGTTAACCCCGAGGCAATTTACAGAAGAACTGGAGGCGATCGCACATAAATGGGGGCTGAGACCAGGAGCATAGAGCACAATGTGCAGTTGCCAAAAGAAATGTGGAGCGGATCGTCTGCTTCCAGGGGAAATGCGAGTGGGCCTTCAGAGGGCGGAATCTTCTCGGTGCGGATGTCGGATAAGGTCTTTGTGCGCCTGAGCGAATCTATTCGAGATTCATGCGGCATCAGATTGCCTCCCGCCAAAAAGACGATGCTCGAAGGACGACTCCGCAAGCGGCTGCGCGCTCTTGGTATCGAGTCGTTTGAGAGGTACTGCGAGTTTCTCTTCAGCCCCGGCGGGTCGCAGTCGGAATATATACGCATGATCGATGCGGTAACCACCAATAAGACCGATTTCTTTCGGGAACCCGATCACTTTGATTGCCTTTTAGAAAGGATTCTTCCGGAGATGGTCCGCCTGCACACGTTTGGCGCCCGGAAAAAGCTCAATGTGTGGAGCGCCGCATGTTCAACCGGAGAGGAACCTTACACGCTGGCAATGGTTTTGAGTGAGTTCGCCGAAGGCTGTCCGGGGTTTGACTTTTCGATCCTTGCAACGGACATCTCCACGGCAGTATTGGAAAAAGCAAGGTCGGGCATATACGAGCATGACAGGGTGAGCCAGATTCCCATGATGCTTCGAAAGAAGTATCTTCTTAAAAGCAAGGAAAAAGACAAGGGACTCGTCCGGATCGCACCGGAATTGCGCAATGCAGTGCGATTTGAAAGACTTAATTTTCTGGAAGAAGAATATGGAATAGACAAACCGATGGCGATCGTATTTTGCCGCAACGTCCTCATCTATTTTGACCGGCCGATACAAGAAAAGCTCGTTAATCGACTCTCGCAACATCTGATGCACGGGGGATATCTGTTTGTGGGGCATTCGGAGAACCTCCATGGCATGGATTTGCCCCTGGTCCAAACGGCAACAACCATCTACAGGAAGCAGTGATGGATTCAGACTGCCCAAGGCCGATGAAATGAAGAAGAATGTCAGCATTCATATCGGTGGATTTCATGCGAGCAAGACGCCAACGGTCATCGCGACCCTTCTTGGCTCATGTGTGGCCGTCTGCCTGTATGACTCCGTAACGCGAATTGGAGGCATGAACCACATCCTACTGCCTGGAAAGGCCGATCTGAAACACTTCGA